>Ga0247722_10000927_pt1 | contig 16814 bp, 18 predicted proteins | sample MSEWelMarce3H_FC_FD_189094 | JGI IMG/M metagenome (GOLD analysis project Ga0247722, IMG submission 189094) | Subsurface sediment microbial communities from gas well in West Virginia, United States - MSEEL Well Study Marcellus 3H_FC | ecosystem: Environmental > Terrestrial > Deep subsurface >... | reverse complement strand
TTCTGTAACCGTTTGGTTTTAGCGTAACACCAGCATTGATTATTAAGTTATTGAAATACATATCTTGTGTCATTGAATAAACACTAGACGACGGTGCCATGCTCAAAACGGTTGTAGTTCCATCAAGGGTTGCATCACCATCAGACCCTGTTCCATAAACAGGATCTGGAGCATCAATAAATGACGCCATTGCGTTAGCCGCAGGGTAGCGAACCATTCCAGCCATTATGCCTCTTCTACACCAACCACGGTTATGTTAACAGAAGTAGCAGAACTACAAAGAGCAGCTAGCTGATCACTATTTGTAGCATTTGCTGTTGATCCGTTGTTGTTTAAAACTAAAGAGCAGTTAAAGGACATTGTTTCGTTCGCTGCAAGCGACATTGCACTAATAATATCGTGAGTTGCTGCTTCGCTGACGTTTGCCGGCTTGAGACGAACGGTTACGGTTTTGGCCGATGCTGTTGTATTTGTCAAAATAATCTGTTTAACAATTGTCGTTGTGCTGACTGGAACCGTGTAGTAGACAGCAGAAGATGCTGTTAACTGCGCGGGACCAGCGAGTCTCTTTTGTGTCAATGCCATTACATAACCTCCATAAGGAATTTAATTTCAAGATTCCGTGCGGAACCATATGCGTCATAAGTGTTTGCCGTTACAGCAACTGTTGGAGTGGCGCTTTCTCCAGAGTTGTTGCTTAATGTTATACCAGTTCCTGCAACAAGCGAGGTTACATAAGAACCTGTCGTGTCTGTCCCTAAAGCTACAGAGTCGGCTTGAATTGTGGCAACACCCGTGTTTGAGATGGTGACATCGCCAGAAAGTGTTACATATGTTGGGACACCAGAACCATTGGCAACAATTACCTGAGCAGACGTTCCTGAAGCAAGTTTTGAAAGAGCAATCGCAGCTGAAGCGTTGATGTCACCATTGACGATTGTGCCATCCGTAATCATCGTGCTAGTGATAGTTCCAGAAGGAGCAGAGAATGTTCCCGTAAATGATGCGTTATTAATTGGCGCTGCATCTGTAATGCCATAACCAGAAAGCGTGGTTGGGTTTGTTCCAGCAGTTACTCGGCCGTAGGTATCAACTGTTACTGACTGATAGGTGCCGATTGTCGCAATACCAGAAGCGAGATCAATGTCGTTAGCGTTAACAACAATTCTGTTAACTGACGCTGTACCAATGTCAAGAACATTTCCAGTAAAAGCAAGACCAGCACCGCCAGTTACTATTTGAGCTGCGTTAAATACTGCGTACGTAACATCGTCAGTTCCAATGACAATTGGATTTGCAGTAGAACTATTGATGTATCCGTATCCACCATTAGTTGAGCCACCAGTTACGAAGCAGAAGTCGCCATTAGCCAATTCGCCTGATGGATTGTTATCAGCATCTATTGCTCTGGTTACTACCCAAGGGGCACTGACGCTGCCAACTGCGGTAACGGTATAGATACCGTTTTCTTTAGCATCAGTCTGCGACTTGAGAAGAATTCTGCTTCCAACAACTACTGTTGCACCGTCAATAGTTCCAATTGCACCATTTGTTGCTTTTGTTAGCGTTGCGCCTACACCGCTGGTTCCATTACTGTATGTTCCAGCGAGATTGCCAGATGTTGCTGCAACTACTGATGCATGAAAGTTTACTCCAGAAACAACATTGTCAACATACTGTTTTGTTGCTGCTTGTAATGCTGATGCTGGATCTGCGGCAAGTGTGACTGTGCCAGTAAAAGTTGGACTTGCGGTTGGTGCTTTCGCGTCAATCTGTGTCTGAATCGCACTTGTTACACCGTCAACATAGTTGAGTTCGGTTGTTGAAAGAGTCGCACCGTCAAGAATGTTTAACTCGGTAGCAGATGCAGTAAGGGCAACATCTTCATTTACTTTTGGAGATGTCAGCGTTTTGTTGGTAAGGGTCTGAGTCGTATCCGTTCCGACAACCGTTGTTGTTGCGTCAGGAAATGTAATAGTTCTGTCTGCGGTTGGGTCTGTTACGGTTACAGTTGTTTCATAACCATCAGCGGTTGAACCTTCAAATATGACATTTCCGTTCACAGTAAGATCTTGATTTACAACAAGATTGTTTGCCGCTGTGACCGTGCCATTTAGTGTGACATTTGATGTTGCCCCAGATGAAGAACCAACAACGACTTCCGTTGTTCCAGCAGTTGAGCCAGTACCAATGTTGACGGTTTTTGTACCAGTAGTCGTTGCGCCAGTTCCAATATTTACAGCGCCAGTAGTTCTTGTGCTTCCTCCACCAATGGTCAAGTTGCCAGTTGTCTGGCTTCCTCCAAGCGTGATGTGACCGCCAGTAGTTGGAAACAACAGGTTTACTGATGTTGAAGCACTTGGTCCATTTACCGTTGAAGGCAAAACCACCGTTCCAGTAAATGTTGGTGATTCAAGTGGCGCCTTGGCGTTTAATTGTGTTTGAATTGATGATGTAACACCGTCAACATAATTCAACTCTGTTGTTGAAAGTACCGCACCATCAAGAATGTTAAGTTCAGTTGCTGTAGAAGTCAGTACAACATCTTCATTTACTTTTGGAGATGTCAGCGTTTTGTTGGTAAGGGTCTGAGTCGTATCCGTTCCGACAACCGTTGTTGTTGCGTCAGGAAATGTAATTGTTCTATCTGCTGTTGGATCAGTGACAGTAAGGGTTGTTTCAAAATCGTTTGCTGTTACGCCTTCAAATACAACGCTTGCTCCATTGACGGTGAGTCCTGCAAAGGTTGGTGAATCTGTTGTTGCGATTGCTTGACCGATAGACAGCGTGTGGGTTGTTCCCTCACCAGTTGTTGCGGCTGTTGAACTAACACCAGTTCCACCCGTTATTGTTGCTACATAGTCACCAGTTGTCTTGGTTCCAAGAGCAATAGTATTGTCGGGAACGGTTACTGTTCCTGTAAATGTTGGACTCGCAAGTGGTGATTTCAAATCCATTTGTGTCTGAATTGCGCTTGTTACACCGTCTACATAGTTAAGTTCTGTGGTTGTAAGCGTTGCGCCGTCAAGGATGTTCAGTTCATTAACATCAAGAGTGGCACCGTCAAGAATATTCAACTCAGATACAGATGAAGTAATCCCATCAAGGGTATTAATTTCTGCTGCGGTTGCCGTAACACCATCTAAAATGTTTAACTCTGCCGTTGAGGAAGTGATTCCATCAAGAACATTTAATTCTGTTGCTGTTGCTGTCAATACAACATCTTCATTTACTTTTGGAGATGTAAGAGTTTTGTTTGTGAGAGTTTGGGTATTTGTTGTTCCAACAACTGCACCAGTTGCACCATGTGCTTCCGTTAAGTTTGCGTGAGTTGTGACGTCAGAAGTAAAAGCAACAGTACCTGTACCGTCTTGAAAAGTTACCGTACGGTCGGCAGTTGGATCAGTGACGGCAAGAGTCGTTTCAAAATCGTTTGCCGTTGCACCCTCAAAGACAACGCTCGCGCCATTGATGGTAAGACCAGTAAATGTCGGAGAGTCGCCAGCTCCTATAGATTGCCCGATTGCAACTGTAGGTGTAGCACTTTCACCAGTATTGTTAGTTAAGGTAACTCCAGTTCCAGCAACAAGGTTTTGAACATAGTCACCCGTTGTGTCCGTTCCGAGAGAAACTGAGTTGGCCGTAATTGTGGTAACTCCAGTATTAGAAACGGTGACATCTCCAGTAAGAGTTGCGTAGGTTGGAACACCTGAACCGTCAGCAACAATGACTTGTGCGGATGTTCCAGAAGCAAGCTTTGAAAGAGCGATTGCGGCGGAAGCGTTAATATCGCCATTAACAATGGTTCCGTCTGTAATCATTGTGCTAGTGACAGTGCCGGAATCCGCAGTTGTAACTATGTTTCCATAAGTAGTTCCGTCGTTAGTTGTTTCCCATTTGTCGGTTGTTTCATTCCAACGAACAAGAACATTTGGTGATGTTCCGCGCTCAATTTCAATTCCAGCGTTTTCTGTTGGCGCAGTAGTTACATTATTATTAAGAACAATAACATTGTCATCAACAGTAAGTATTTCAGTATTTATTGATGTTGTAGATCCACTAACAGTCAAGTTTCCAGAAACAATTACGTCATTAAAAGTAACATTGCTATTTGTGGCTACTGCCTGTCCAATTGCAACAGTAGGTGTTGCGCCTTCACCAGAGTTATTTGCAAGAGTGACACCGGTTCCAGCAACAAGAGAACCAACATAGTCGCCAACAGTGTCTGTTGAAAGGTTGACAGCATCATTAACCCATGCCGTACCATTCCAACGAAGAAAATCGCCATTTGCAGCAGAGGTAATAGTTACATCAGCAAGGTCGTTAAGATTTGATCCAGTTAAATTCCCGTTGAAATAGGGAAGAGATGTCCATACCGCACTACCATTACCAATTTTAAACTTATCGGTATCTGTCTCGTATCCGATTTCACCAGAAAGTAAAACCGTATTGGCGGCAGTCCACTGCGCTGCTAAACCGCGCTTTAATTGTATTCTTGCACCAGCCATTATAGTTCTTCTCCGTCAAATGTCATTATCGCATAATTTGAAACTTCTGCCTCAAGAATATCATTAAGTGTGTTTCCACCATCAATGTCTCCAGCTATTGCTCCACCACTAGTAAGTTTCCATTCACCACCAGAACGGAAGTAAAAATCATCATTAAGGGTGTCAACCGCTAAAGTTCCATCAGGGAGAACCGCTGTTGGAGCACCATTGGTAGTCAGGGTGACAAGACCGGAAGCTGCTTTAAACAAATCATCTGTTGTCAGTATGTTTGTATCAGAACGGTAAAGGTTTACATCCCCAGTTACCCCACCAGTACCCCAAACAAGACGACCACCAGCCTGAACTTGTAGGCGTGGATGAGCATCTTGGTCAACGTATATTGTGAAAGCTTCGGAGCTGGCAGAAGTTAGGTTGCGTATAGTTACGGGAACTGTAAATTTCTGTGCCACGACCTCAATCGCTTTCTTTGTTAATGCCCCTCAGGGCAAGGCATTAAGCCTTTTTGCCGAATGCTTTGTCGTTTGGATTCAGATAACGCATGATAACAGGAAGGCCTGCTGCCCAGAGAGCATTTGCTGCCATCTTGATATCTCCTGTTGAAGCGTAAACTGCGACTGCTGCACCGAGGACGCTTCTTGCGTATGATGCTGCCATTGCTTTTTGTTCTGCTGTGATTTTCATATTTTCCTATCCTGTTACAACGATTTTGTAATCGTTTAACAATATTGAAGAACCGTTCATTGTTACGGTCACCGAATCATTTGTTCCTCTAGTAACATCGCCAATGACGGTTGCGCCAGAAGAAACTTCGTAAATCTGCACAGTGACATTTTTAGTACCAAAGTTGTGTGTAACTGTTGTTACTGAGGTTGTACCAATTGAAGCCGCACATTGCTGATTAACGACGCGAGCAAGAACTGCGGTAGAAGTTGTTTGACCGGAGGTTGTTGTAAATCCAAGATTTGTACGGGCGTCTGAGGCGTTGGATGCACCAGAACCACCGTCTGCGACCGCAACATCTGTACCGTTCCAAACACCAGTGGTGATTGTTCCAAGGGTCGTGATTGAAGACTGACCCACATATGTTGATGCAATATCAATTGCGTCAGCGGTAATTGCTGTTCTGTTGGCGGTGACATTGACATTTACTGTCGTACCAGACTTTGAGAGTCCGTTGCCAGCTTCAAATGAACCAGCACCAGAGAACTGTGTCCAAACGATATTTGAAGAACCGACAGTGATTGTTCCGTTTGTTGAAACCACGAAACCAGAGTCAAAGTTGACAGTTCCTTCTTCTACGAAAGTGAAGGTTCCGCTTGTGAGTTCACCAGTGTCGGGAGTTCCGTTTGCGTCTGATGATCTAGAAGCTGCGCCAGAAACAACGACAACATAGATGCCGTTTTCGGAAGCAGAACCTTGATCCTTGACAAGAACGCGGTCACCAGTAACAAGAGTTACCCCGTCAAGTACATCGCCGTTTTGAAGATCGGTTGAAAGGTTAATTGCGCCAGTGGTGGCAGCTCTTACTGAAGCCTTGACATCAAGACCCTGGCGGGCAGCGTCAACATAACCCTTGGTAGCAATATGTGCCGCATCTGTCGGGGTGGCAACTTTGGCGTTGCCGTTTCCGTCTCTTTTGACCAATTTAGAAGCAGTTGCATCAGGAGTTGCGTCCGTAAGCATGTTCCACATTGCGGCTGGGAGCAAACCAGCACTGTCGGTATCTGCAACATTAAGAGTGAGAGTAACTGTACCGTTTGACTCAGAAACGGTAAGTGCTTCAGCGATTCCGGCTCCGCCACCAGAAACGATGGAGTGAGGAAGAGAGCGCCAAGCACTATTGGCATAAACCTTAATCGTGTCAGTTGTTGAGTTGTAGATTAACCTGCCCTCAAAGTTGCCAGAACTAGGGTCGGTGGCCAATACTTCAAACGTGGCGTTAAGTAGTTGGTTTTGATTAAGGTCAAGGTTTGTTAAAAATTTTGTTGCCATTTAATGCCACCTATGTGAGATATGCTTTTCCGGAGAATGCTGCTGAGAAAGAAACACGTACTTGTGTGCTGTTCACATATGTTACCTCACCAATTACCATAGTATCAGAAGAATCAACTACGGTAACCGACGGACGACCTCCAAGGCTATGATTTATTGTCCATATGGTACTTGATGTGCTTTGTGTGTGAATGTGTCGCTCGTTTTGTTGAGTATCTGTTGTAACGGCCGTAAAGAATGGAGTGTCGGGCCACCCAGCTGCTGTTTTGGGACCGTAAAAGTCTCCACTGTCAACATCTATGTAGTAATCGCCAACTTCACCATAATCGCTTGCAATGTTTGGCATTTAGATATCCACCACTATCGTCCAAGGCGCACCTGAACCATAACCTATGGCAACAGATCCAGATTTAAGTGTTGTGTTTACCTGAACATTTACATTATTTGGAGCAGCCTGATCAACTGTTACCGTATTCCGCAGTTCCTCTACGGTTACATCAAAAGCCGGGTCAAGAGGAAGAGTCATCGAGTAACCTCTTTGTCAATCTTAAATGAACCTTTTAGTACGCGGTAAACAACCCCAGAACTTGTGTTAACTATTTCAAGGTCATAGACACCATCACGTGTAATTGGTGCTGTTAATTGTGGCGTCAAGGTGATGGTTATTTCACCCAACAATGGAACTATTACAAGTCTTCCATTGGCTGTAGTCAGTTCTACTAGTGGTGTCGCTGTAGAGTCAATATCTCTCCGAACCTGCATACGGCCTGTGTAACCAGTTAAGTTAACAATGTCACCATCTGGGTCAGTTATTGTGAAAGTTCGTGTAAATGTAGCACCCTGTTCGCAAGTTATATTATAAATTCCAGCAATCATGGTTCCTCCGGTTACCTGATGCTAATTTTAGACTATGAAATAGCGTATCAGGGTAAGTAAATGTGCTATTCGTCTTCGTCTTCAAAATATGTTTCTTGCCCAGACATAATCATGTCTATAGAAGATTGCAACATCCCCTGCGCTAACCACGGCGTCATACCAGGGCTTGTAAGGATAGAAAGTTGATTTGCTTCATTGCCAACAACCTCAGCAATAACCACATAGTTAGAGATTAAAGAATCGGGCATTGAATTTTTCATAAGATCTAGAAATGTTTTAAGAACAGTTTCCTCATTGTTGTCCGCCATTAGTGGCCTCCAGTACGCTTATTCTGTCCTGTAATACATTAATCAAATCTATAAGTTCATTATTTCTTTGTTCGCATCTAATGACTTCTTCGCCCTGTTCAAATAATGCTTCCTGGTTTTCTAAAACAACCACATTAAGTCTTTCAACTTCACTTCTTAATTCTTCAACAACTAAAGAATAAGCGTCAAAAATTGTTTTCATTTCCTGATTACTGTTCCCGTGTAGGGATGTTCTGAAATTAAGATTTTGACCTCTCAAAACTACAAACGCCGAAATGGTTGCGGTAATTAACCCAACAATCGTAAAAATAGTGTTTGCGGTGTCCCCCATTAGATGCCAACAAGTTCACTAGACAGAAGCGTTGTCCATCCTTCTGACTGGATAATAACCCACCCCGTGTCAGACATAACTTTGATTGATTCAAGAGGAACGAATCCAAAACCATCTTTATTGATATAGAAGTTCTTAACTAGTTTCCATTCATTATCAATGAAAACGCGACAGGAAGGCATTAGATTTCAAACCAAATGTCGCCAGTTACCGCAACCTGACCCGATGGGTATGTTGGCTCGGTTGCTTGGACATATATGCGTGGCGTGACGCGAGCGGCGTCTGTTGGAAGTCCTACGCCTTGTCCGCTTGTGGTGTTTCCATACTGGTAAAGTTTTGCGTTGTTTACTGCTGTTTTTGTGTAAACATCTGCTGAGTTGGCTTTGAGGGCGTCTGCTGTGTCGGTGTAGTTTTTTGTAGCCACATCTGACACATGTGATGGATCTACCGCACGGAACCGACCAGCCGAATCTCGTAAAACGATTGTATTTATGGTTGCCGTAGTATCGCTGTTGAGGGTGATTGTTGCATTGCCAGAAACAAGATCACCGTTAGAAATACTTATGCCAGTTCCAGAAGTTGCAATGCTTCGTGGAACATAAGTATCAGATGCTGTTCGGGCAACAATTCCCGTAGTGGAGAGTGCTGCAAGTGCCGTCAGGTCGGCGTCAACAGGCTGATATTGAGCTGCGTGAGCATGGCTTTCATCAACGACAACTGCTGTAAGCGTGACGTTTGCGCTTCCGTCAAGAGTAACAGAGCCAGTTAAATCCCCCGCAAGGGTGATAGTTCTTCCTGTCGCCCAAGCACTTGCAGTAGGAACCGCACCAGATATTTTTGAACCAGCAATAGCCGCAGATGCAGAAACCATCGAGTTAACAATATAACCAGCCCCGATTACGTGAACATGGTCAGCTCGCGCAAGAGAAGAAGACGATCCCTCGGCGTTTGCTGAACCAAGACTTGCTGCCGCTGCGGTAGAAACATCATGAACGTGGTTAGCTCGTGCTAGGTCAAACCCCGTACCACCACTAACTGTAGCGCCGGCTGTTATTTGAACTATTCCCGTACCGAAAGAAAAAGGTATTCTCGTCCAGGCCGTTCCACTTGTTCCACGAAAATAAAGATGAGAGTTGGACGAATCCCAGAAGATGGATCGCTCTGTCGTGTTGTTTGCAGTGCTTGGAGCGCCAGCTGCTGTCAAGAATAACGCACCATATGATTCAACATTTTCATGCGATAAAGTCATTTGTTCACGAGTGAAGTCGTCAGTACTTGATGCCCATGTGTACAAACTAAACCGAGGTGAGTTGCTTTGTGTCGCTGCCATATATTCTCCTGAACCTACCTAGTATACAACTATGAAATAAAACTATGGGTAATTGTGTAGCCCAAAGGCTTAACTTCATTTAAAATGTCTATTATCTCTTGAGAGTCGTCACCGACAACATAGTCGGTATCTGGAATTGAAAATTCAGACAATTTTGTTGTAACCGCAAGAACAAATGGAGTCGTTGCAACATCGCAGGTCAAATTGACTTGCTTAGTCCCCGTGCACATCCATTTTGCGGCATTAATAACAGAGTCTCTTGAACCTGCATTAATTCCCGTATATGCGTATTTTATTTGCCAACGTAGAAATTCTAAAAGGTTAGAAGGTTCAGGATTGTACGCTTCAAGAAGTTTCCATTGAACAGAGTCACCAGCTGAATCAACCGAGTCAATTAAGTCAATACCATTCCACGTTCCTGGCAAGTTCTCCCAAGGGGTTGCTATACCAGAAGGGTTTTGTAGTCTTACTCCAACAAATTGCGCTAACCAATCCGTATAACCACGAGACACTATGTCTGCATCAATTAAAATACTTTTTGTTTCGGGAATAGTAACATCGTAACCATCTGAAATATCATTGTATTGTATTGTTGTTATTAATAAAAGTATGTCATCCATTGAGGCTGTCAATATGTCCATGAGTCTATAAAACGGGTGCGATAACAAAGAATCGTTATACTGTGAATCGTCTTCATGAAAAACTCTTGGAACAACATCTAGCGCTTCTACCATCGCAGTGTTTTCAAGAAATGCATACCTGTTATAAATTGCAGGTCTGTGAATATAAATATCACTATTGGTAGTTGTGGCCGTTACTGAAAGAACCACTTCAATTGAATACGTATTCAAATCTTCGGGAACCAATTTGCTTGTTGCTCTTATGAGCGTCCAGTCACCAGACAAAACATTGGTATTGAATACTTCTCCAGAAATTAAGTTGACTTCACTACCTCCAGAAGTAATTTGATGAAGGTTAACTTGTGCCGAAATAGATATTGTTTCTGATGTTTTTATGAAACAAAAAAAATCAATTTTTGATCCGCGCACACCATCGGTAGTTAGGCTTGTTGTTGTCCAATTAGTCGTAAACGCTTTGTTGTATGTGCAGGTGTAGGTGCTGGAAGAAACTGCTTCCACAAAGATTGAACCGTATCCGGCTGTTTTGTATTCATTCAAATCTATTGTTGAAGTTGCGTTAGTAAAAGACCATCTAAAAGATGGTGGCACAACTGAAGAAGTGAATACACTACTGCCAGTGTTCATTAAAGTGGTAGTGAAACCCATTTTAAATCACCGTTACGGTGGCAATTCCTACCGGAAAATATGCTTTTTTTGCAATGGTTATTACATTTGAAGCCAGTGTCACGTTTGCTGGAGATGTAGGAATTGTTAAGGTAACACTAGAAACATATCCAACCCCTGGAATAACAGCAATTAAAGCTACAATTTTGTTTGGGTTAATTGTTTGTTCCTGATCCCATCCCAAGGGAGAAATGTATGACTCAATGGCCGCAGCAACGCTTGCTTGAACAGTTGCGGGCGTATATCCAGAAACAACAGCAATTGAAACTGCTATTGAGCATGAAAATGTGGCGAGGTTAATCACTCCGACATTTAAGCCAGCAATTGCTTTTCCTACTATATCTGCCTGAAGTGCGTTTTTGATGGTTGAACCTAGTGCCGTGCCATCGCTTTGAGCAACAGCAATGGTTACATATCCAGGTGCTGCAGCGGTTGCAAACAAAAGATTGCCAGCAGAATTAGTAGTATCATAAACAGCAGAAATGTTGACAGTAGGATAATTAGCAGCAATGTAGTTAACTAATTGTCTTTTTGTTGCTAGTGAAGTATTTGTTGAAGAAAGAAACTGCGCTGCTCTGTCAAAATATTGAGCATCTGTTTCAGAATCAAGACCGTTTACTATGTCGGCGTTAAGAGAAACTTCTAAGATGGTTGGTACAGAAGAAATTAAAATCATTTGTTGCGTATTTAAAAGAGTGGGATATTTCCCTACTTCTGTTGCTTCAAGAGCAATGCTTGCCGTGTCGCTGCCAGACGGAACAATCGTGTCCACTGTGGTTGCAAAAGAGTAGGCAACAGTTTCACCATCAACCGTTGTGGTGTAGGCAATAATTGTGCCTTCTGGAATTGTTGTTCCGGTGTTGACGCTAAGTGTAAATAACGCTGAACCAGTAGCAAATGTTGCTTCACGCCTAGAAAAGCCCATTAATTTAATAATGCCTTCCATTACCCCGTTGGGTATTCTGTTGATTCCAGCAGCAAGAATGTATGTCATGTAACTTGTTGCTTGAAGCACTGCGTCTTCTACTGTTCCAATTACGGGTATAAATTCAGGAAGTGCTGTTTGTGCGTATGTTAAAGCGGCGCTATATACATCTTGTGGTTCAACATCGTAAAGGGTTAAATCAACATATTGAGAAAAATCTGGTGACGACATTTTAAACTACCTCAAAGCTAATCAATAGATTAACATTACCTGAATCGGTTTGCTGAACAGCAACCCTTGTTACTCTAACATTATCTACATATTTTTGTATTTTTTCCCTAATAGTAGCCGTCTTAATTTCAGCGAACGAAGGGTCATCAACTCCATAGTTGACAGTCAGAGGCAACTCCCCAGGCTGTATGAGGGTTATTTGTCTTATTAGATGCGCATAGTAGTCATTAGTTCCAGCGACATAATGTTTTGTTGTTCCGTCGCTATTGAACGAAAGCGGGGTTCTAATTGTGTCCATTTATCTATTCTCTCATATCAAACATATTTGCCCAACACAACAAGAGTATCGTATGAGTTATTTAAAAAAGCTACAACAACTTTCATCCCAATAGTTGGCATTGCCGGTGTCCCACTAGCTATTGGTGCCATCACTCTTGCTGGGCCAAGGGCAGTATTGGCATCGGCTACCGCAGGAACAATTACAGTCACCGTTCTGGTTGTCGCATCAACCGTTTTTACAATCCCAACATATATGCCAGGTTGTTCAACAACCGCAGGACTCTCGGGTGCTTGTATATTACGAAAAGGATCAGATTTAAACATTATTCATTCTCTAGTCAGACTCGGTTCCAAGAATTACATCATTCGTCGGAGGGTCGTCTTCCACTTCATCAAGTTTTCTTGTGTCTGGATTAGAAATTTTATCAACAGTGGAAAATTCAATAGCCACAGGTTCTGGTTCATCAACTTTGTACTCAACTGAAGTTATCAAATAAGGCTTATTAAATTGAGGACCAATGCCACGAACGATACATGTCATTCCAGCCCTAAGTTTGTATCCATTGTCTCTCCAGAGTAAAGCAGAACCAGAACCACTCGTTGGCATATCTTTTGCTAGTTGCAGTTTTGGCATTTGCATCAATAAAAATCTTTTTTCTTTTTCTGGGGTCGGCCATTCAAGTGGAACATAACTAAATTTCCGCGCAACTGTTTCGCCAGCTGGTTTGTAGGTTTTAGTATCAATTCCCCATCGTCCCAAAAGATACATTGGTGATGCAAAAAACAATGTGTTGTTGGCTATAAAACATACATACTGATTTTCTTGAGCGGTACGTTGGAGCACCTGCCATACGCTTTCTCTGTTGTTTTTTGCTTTAACCTGAATTGCTTGTTGATCTCCCTTGACTCTCTCTCCTACAAATTCAAGTTTCATTTTTGCAGCGACATTTGCCGCATACTGAAAACCGTTTAACGCTTTGAAAGATCCAGGATTTTTATTGTTTTTAAGTTGCTGACATTTTGATTCAAACAATTCAAGAGAAATAACAGCAAAATCACCATCGCCTTGACGAACACTGATTGTTGACAGCAAAAAATCACGCGTTCCCCATTCATATACGGTGTCAAGCTCAAAATAATCATTTCTAAGCATTTTGAAACCTTTATCAACAACATCAACTTCTAAACGTGAAGCTCCATCCATCGTCCAGTTAACTGTCATTGATGTTATTGATTCATTAAAATCAACTTTGCCATTTGGTGTTTTGATATGTAAATCACTTATATGAAGCATTTTTTATTTACTCTTACACGGAGGGCATTTTTCATTAGTGATTCCCGACTTAATGAATTTGCGATTTATGCCTGATGAATCCATCATGCAACTTACTTTTGTAAGTTTACATACTGTTTGCTGAGGTTTGGAGCATTTTGCTATGCATGCTGTTCTTTTTGCGCCTGGTTTATTATTTTTTTTGCATTTTTGAGGACAAGTAAGAACAGGATCTTTTCTAAATTTTGGAATATCAACAATTGTTATATCTGGGTTTCTGTTTTCAATAAAAGATATGCTTACATTTGCGTTAGTGATCTGATTATTGGCATTTCTTCTAATGCTACTAATTGTAAGATCTGCAATAAAAAATCTATTTGTTTTTTCTATTATTGAAAAAGAAGTAACAGGTGCTTTAGATAGAAACAACGATTTGGTAAGCATATCGTCAAAATTAAAAAATTGAACACTTCGGGTTGTGTCCGTAGACATTTTTCTTAACAATTCTATTGAATCGCTAACTGATTCAACCATGCCGTCAAAGGGAACCGCAAGCATAAACTCAAAACTAAGTTTCATTAATTTCTGTGATTTATACATAACTAGTGGCGTTCTGCCGGCTCTAGGAACTTCAACTATTTCATTAGAAAGTTGTTCGTATGATATTTCACCAGGAGAAAAAGGAAAATAAAAATCGTAAAACTCATCAGTTTCAACATTTTTTAGCAACCTCATATATGGATCTATGTTCATATTGTAAGTACTTGTAAAAGAGTTACTATTAGCGAGGGTATCACTAGTGACCCTAATTGCCGCTTGAGTCTCATTAAACGCTAATAGTGCGGCACCAGTCAAAGGTATACTGATTGTTGAAACAGATGTTCCACTTACCTTATTATTTCTTTTATTGATAATAGTTTGATTATTAGGCATTACTTAGCACCTTGATTTTGTCTATTTATTTTTTTCATCTGCTCATCAAGAATTTCAGTAATAGCTTTTTTCGCTGATGGCGAGTCAACAGCAATAACGCCACTAATTGTAACATTAGGCGCATACGTGGTGTATCCCGTCACAAGGGCCGGACCAACCGCAGCAGTCGGGCCTTCGCCGCCATCGCGCGCAGCATCTGCGGCATAACCAGCAACATTTTTCTCTCCCAAAATACCCGAAAACAAGAATCCAGCAAGTCCCTTGTTGTCTACTGTTCCATTCAAAATACCATCCAAAGCATTGTCCAGACCGACAGCTCCCTTTTCGCCACCCGTTGCAACAATTTTTCCGATTTGTGTCAAGACCTCTGCGTCCGTAACTCCTTCTAAGCCCTTGACACCCCTAATGGCTTCGCCAAATATTGCCGAATAAGTAGAACCCTTAGTTGTTAAAAATGAAGATGCTGCTCGTGACTTATCAAAAATACCAATTTCAGACGCAACGGCCATAATTGCTTTTGCCATGCCAGGAACTTCTTTTCCAAGAGCATCTATAGTGTCTTCTAGCATCACTGTTGCTTTTGAAGTGCTACCAGTTAGGTTGTAGCCACGCTGGAATCCTGTTTTCAAGAACTGAATAATCGTGGATTTACTCGTGTCACCGCTTGCAATCTTGTCTTGCATTGCATCAAATTGATTCTGCATGTCAAGGGCTTGAAGAGGAGCATCAAACAATGCCATTTTTGCGTCAAGCATTTGGGCATTCATGTTGGCTAAACCAGGAGCCATTTTTTCCGTAAGATTTATTCCTGCTTTTTTGGCAACATCCATAACTCCGACAATGCCTTTTTTGAGACCATCCATCCCAATGCCGGCCTTGTTCGCAATATTGACCATTTCTTTTGCGTCGGCACCAAATACTATTTGAAATAATCCAGCATTTTTAGAATAATTAGATGCGCCTTTGCTTAGTGCATCAATTTCTTTTTTGCGCTTTTCAATTTCCTTGTTGTAAACATCAATGTTTCCTTTACCAGCAGCAGCAGCATCTGCGTAAACATTGTCAACAGCAGACTGAACACCTTCAAGGTCGCCAGCACTCATGGCATCATCTAGGCGTGTTGCATAACCAGCAATAAATTCTTTAGCTGCTGAACGTGCTTGCTTGTTGTATTTTCCAGCGTTCCAAACTCCTGCCGCAAAACCAATAGCACCACCGAGAGCCGCACCAAGGGCTGTTCCCAAAACAGGAACCGCACTTCCGATAGTTGCACCAATTGCCGCACCAGTGGCTGCACCAGCAAGTCCTCCTCCGGCTTTTGCAACATTGCTGTCGCTATTTCCAAACATTCCAGCAGAAACCGCTCCACCAAGTTTCCAAGCAGCGGTTCCACCAGCAAGTATCGCTGCAGCTGGACCAGAAGCACCCATCATTTTTGCCATACCCGCCATCTGCATTGCACTGCCAGCAGAACCAGTAACAGCGTTTCCTTGTTTTCCACCAATATCAAGACCGCTTATTGCGGTTCCACCCATCATCAGCGCCATTGGGTTTCCTGCAATATTGCCAACCTTACTTGCCACATTGCCCATGCCGCCAGATGCTGCGAACTGTCTACCTACAGCTTTTCGGGAATTTTTTAAAGATTGAGTTATGCTTGCTCCACCATAGCGAGAACCTTGAAAAGCGTTAGCAGCTCTTCGTCCATAACCTAAAGATCCTGTTGCGCTGGCTCCAAGACCTGGAGTTGTAGTAGGTGGAAAAAACATGTTCCCAAAATTTGCACGTCGGTTCAATCCATTGCTAGGTGAAGCAATCTGTCCTATTCCTCCTCTAATTCTTTGAAATTCACCACCAACTCTTGATCTATAGTTACCAAATCGCTGACCCATACTCATTCGTCCAGCAGCACCAGCACCACCAGCACCACCGATTGCACGTGCCGCTGCCGCATTCGCAACAGTCCCCGCTGCGCCTCCAGTGACTCCTGTTCCATTTACATACACAGAACCAGCCGTGACATTCATCGTGCCCGTGGAAGAAGCAACACCAGGCATAGCACCGGAACCGCCAGTTAGTTTTGAAGTACCAGCATTGAGTGCTCCACCAACTTTTCCTTTAACTTGTGCGCCACCTTGCTTGAGCGCTCTCATACCAATAAATCCCATAGCCAATGTTGCTATACCGCCCATAGCACCAGGAAGTTTATTAGTAAGAGAAAGCAACATTCCCATTGCTGAAAGAATTGTGGCAACAAGTTTTGCAATAATAGTAAAAATGGGAAGCGCTTTAACGAAAGCATCTTTTACTTGGGTTCCAATATCAGAAAGAGCCAAGTATAAATCGGCAAAAGCCATAGAAAACTTTGTTAAATTATCTAAAAACGATTTGTCGGTAAAGAAACCAGCGATTTGATCAACAGTTCCACCAAAGCTTGAAGCAACAGCGCGTAAAGCCGGCAACAAAGCTTTCCAGATACCAGAAGCAGCATCCTGCAAAGGACGCAACCATTCTACTATTCTAC
>Ga0247722_10000926_pt1 | contig 16832 bp, 35 predicted proteins | sample MSEWelMarce3H_FC_FD_189094 | JGI IMG/M metagenome (GOLD analysis project Ga0247722, IMG submission 189094) | Subsurface sediment microbial communities from gas well in West Virginia, United States - MSEEL Well Study Marcellus 3H_FC | ecosystem: Environmental > Terrestrial > Deep subsurface >... | reverse complement strand
CTGGTCAGGAGACACCATGAACGAACGAGTTAAAGAACTGGCCATGGAGGCTGGATACTTACCTGATATGTTTGGTATTGGTCATTGGGATATGCCTGAGTTTCAAAATTTTGTTCGCTTATTCAAAGAAGCACTGGCGCAAGAAATATCAGGTGAATATGTGGGTGATGCTATTATTGATGCGGAGTCGGATATAGAAGATCGGTGTTACCTTCGTGGTAATAATGGTGGAGTTACTGATGCTATAATCATTGTAAAAAACTTTGGTGAGGATATTCAATAATGTATAACTACGATCTAGGAATGACGTTATTTGTAATAGCATTGGCTGCTTGGTGCTTTTTTCTTGGGTACTTGTATGGGAGAAGTGAATGATTGAATTTGAAATGGAAATGTGGTGGGCAGGTATATTTGCAATCGGTAAAGGTATTACGTACCTGTTGTTTATGGCTGCTATGATTAAGTATCTGTGGAGTTAAAGAATGAATCTTCGAATCAAAGAACTGGCTGAACAGTGTGAATCGTTTGGCTCATGGGATAATAAGACCTACTCTTTTGATAAAGAAAAATTCGCCGAGTTGATTGTTCGGGAATGTGCTGACTATTTCGGTCGTGAGGGTGATCGGAGATTTGAGGTTGACGGTAACTGGATTGCCAACACGATTAAACGCAATTTTGGAGTTGAATGATGGATAATATACTAAGTGCAATTATATTGTTTTTATTGGGTATGCTGTTTGGGTGGATATTTGCTCACGGTGAAGTAGCAAACGAATGTCGAAAATTAAATTCGTTCTATGTGGGTGATACTGTATTCAATTGTGGAGTAAAAGAATGAAAACATTTGATACATTTGAAGAAGTGATTGGAATGAACCATTGCATGAAACGACCAATTGTGGTTCATGCTAAACAAATTGGTGAAGAGTTTCGAGTCAATACGCTTGAAGGAAACTACAAGCAGGGCAAAATAGGAGACTATCTAATGCGTGGCGTTGACGGGGAATTGTATATTTGTGATCGTGACATATTTGAACGAACATATGATTGGGTAGACTAATGAGTGAATATAAACCACAGAATCCACTGTTGTGTAAACTAGGTACTGATGCTGGTCTACTGAACTATATCGAGCATGAGACACCACGGGAATACTTTATGTCAGCATGGGCAACGGAAGAGGATGTATTTTTCTTTGCAGAGAATATCATTCGAATCTGTGCGGATATCGCTCTGAAAGAGAGTCATGACCCTTATGAGTGTATTCTGAAACACTTTGATCTGAGTTCAACTGAAACGGTCGAAGAAACACTTCGACGCCGTTCTACATACTATGGGAATAATCCATGAAACTGAACAATGTATATTATAACAGTATATCAGAACGAATACCTGAACTGATTAGAAATCTTGGCAGCATTCAAACTGAATATGCTATGGACCGAAAGCATATTGGTGAAGCAATGGGCTACTTGAATCTATTGATGGATATAATTGCATCTAAGGAAATTCTGTGAGATACTGGACGATTAAATATCCTTCGAAAAATATACTCGGTGAAGAATTCACTAAGTGGGAAACTCTGTCAGATAGAGAGATACTCGACTATTACTGGGACTATTGGTCCGCCTATATGAAACGAGCATTCTATGATAAACGTTTGATGTCTGGTGAAAGTGATGGGCTTGATCTTATTACACCAGAGAAGTGTATTGAAGATTGGGCTATTGCTTATCGTGCGGATAGAAACCCTTGGCGTGAAATGAAGGAGTGTATTCAATGAGTCCTGAACTAGAACAAAAACTGATTGAGAAGTATCCTAAACTGTTTCCAGATGGACCGTTTTGGGGCGCTGAATGTGGTGACGGATGGTACAATATACTTGACCATCTGTGTGGTGCAATTGCATCATACGGTAATGTAGACAATGTGGTCATCGATCAAATAAAAGAAAAGTTTGGTCAACTACGATTCTATGTTACTGGTGGTGATGAAATGGTCCACGGTATGATTTGGTTAGCCGAACATATGTCAGGTTACACGTGTGAGAAGTGTGGTAACCCTGGTGAACTACGTAACCTTCCGTGGTTGGAAACTCTCTGTGATTTGCATCATGATGAACGGACAATGAAAGAAGTATAATGGAAGAAGAATACGATGTGGTGGTTGATGTATTGGAGAAGCATTATAATAAACTTTTTCATATGTCTCTAGCACAAATGAATTCGGAGTATGGTATGAGTATTATGGATGATATTCGATTTGAACAGATGGATCAATTACAACAAGCAATTGATATGTGGAAAGGTAGATAATGGTGTTTGCTATATTAATTTTAGTATTTCTATTTGCGGGTGAACCAGACCTATGGGACAATCTACATGAGTGGGCTATGCACGCCACTACGGTAAATAAGGACTGTAAATGAATACCCGTTGGCGTGAGATAGCGGTAAACTGTTGGGAAGAACGGACGGACGGTCTACACTTTGACCAAGAGAAATTCGTTGAATTGATTATACATGAATGTATAGAAGTGATGAAAGCAAACGAAACAATGCCTGTGGGTTATATTCAAGCCAAGTTGGTAGATACTCATTCTTTGGCCATAAAAGAACATTTTGGATTAATCGATGACAATACGATATAGTGCCAATTGGATGGGTCCAATTAATCAAAAATGGTACGAAGACAGGAACATTGAACTGTGGTCTTATGCAGCAGGTCGTATTGATTGTCGTGGTGGGGATTTAGGACCCTATGGAGATGAACTTGGATTGCCTCCAATGCTAGGTGAAGATTGGGGTAGATTTAGTAACTGGTTAGATACGGTAGAGACTGATACCCTGTGGAGTTTAACTGAATTGGTTGAACTGTATGAAAAAACTAATCCCAAAATAACATGGGCAAAAGATAATGCATCCAAAAGCGATTGAGATATTATTTCAGATGCAGGCAGAAAAGGTAAATTGTATTCGATGTGGATCGATTGAGATTGACAAAGGAACAGAAGTCGAGTATCATAGTGGTATGGCTGTGTTTATGAAGTACACTTGCCGCACGTGTAAGAAAGAGTTTTTAGATAAAGAGATGTACAAATCGGAGGATGAAGAATGAATTTTGCTTTGATGATCTATACAGTGGTTGCAATGTCAGGACAAAATGCGTCACTGGTACAAGCACGTGATTGGCGATATCTTTCCACGTTTTATACTCAAGAACGTTGCGTTGAAGCAGCAAAGGTAATGGGTATTTCTAATGAACGTTATCGTTGCGTTCCGGTAGCAGTACGATGATGATTGTCGTAAGTATAATAATTGCTATTCTTCTGTGGGCAATGTCTGATGTTGCATGGGAAGAAGATCGACCGAAGATGGCATGGACGTATTTGTTCTTGTCTGCATTAAATGGTGCTTTAGTAATGAATGCTATTTTTTAGGAGAGTATATGCGTGAATTTATGGATAAGTTGGTAAGCTATCGTCCGATTTTGGATGTGTTGCTTCAGGTGTTTTTTTGGTTAGTGTTAGCAGTAGCAACATGGAACAAAGATTATGAGAATATGGCTATTGCTGCATGGTGGATTATTTTGCTTGAGTTGGTTCAAGTGAACGACAATCTCAAATCATTGAAGGATAACTGGTGAACGACAATCTAATGTACCGCCTAGCCCTTGAGACTGGCGGGTCTCACTTTCCAGCGGTATTCAAAACAAATCAAAGCGCATATACTTTGAATGTGTTGTCAGAAATATATCAAGTCTATCAGAAGGGTGAGAATACACCTGATGATTATTTGGCTATAGACCTATGGGATGATATTGTCAAACATTTCAATCTTGACAATAATGAAATTGATGTGTTGCTAAAAAACAACACACAAAAACGCTTGACAAAGTAACCCCCTTCGGCTATAATAGATTCTGTTGAGTTGATTGAGAAAGAAAAAAACGGAAATAAACGATCCGTCTCTGAGAAGAGTTTAGCAAGGGTTTGGTGTGGTAATGACTTCGGCATCATGTAATAGTCAGTTCCTTGTTAGTTTTCAAATTTTAGTTTTATGCACCGTTCGTCTATCGGTTAGGACACTGCCCTTTCACGGCAGGAAGACCAGTTCGATTCTGGTACGGTGTGCCAGTTTTTTATAGGAGACCTGTCATGGATAGTGACAAGAGTGGTAAGATGAAGGGAGTATGGTCAAACGGTTAAGACAGCGGACTTTTAATCCGTCAGGTCAGGGTTCGAATCCCTGTGCTCCCACCATAGTAAAGCATATTTCAGGTTGGACTATTTCTATAGGATAGTTATTTGGGTCGGTAGATGGGATTTGATGCCTAATCGAGACTAAGATACGGAGTATGCTTTACTATGGTATCAGTTGGGGATTGGTGAAATGGTATCACACCGGATTTTGATTCCGAGGTCGTAAGTTCGATCCTTACATCCCCTGCCATAGTGAAGCACATTGTCTTTGCAAAAGGCTCTTAGTCGTGCCTGTAGTTTGTGATAGTGTGTTTCACTATGGTAATGTAACAAGGTTTGGGTTTGGTGAAGAAATTCGCTGTGCGCTGAAATAACCTATAATGCGAAACCTGTAAAGGTATCCTTGTGAAAGCAAAAGTTGGCGTAGCGACCAACTACCATAAACTTGAGTTGTGGCAAGTATAGTCCACAAACAGGAGTGTAACCTGATGGATATAGAACATAAGTATCCAACGTGAATGAGCCATCTTTTGACCGGGTTCTTTAGGCAGGGAACACATAAGAAAACGGCAGGCGTAAAACGTGACCACAATCGCCTAGGTGGTTTTAAGTTTACAGTGTACTAGTTTTAAGTTTACAGTGTACTAGTTTTAAGTTTACAATGCTCGGTGTAGTGTAATGGTAGCACGTAAATCTCCAAAATTTGTAGTTGCGGTTCAAATCCGTACACCGAGGCCAAACAAAGGAGAGTTGGCAGAATGGTTATTGCAGCAGTTTGCTAAACTGTCGTTCAGAAATGGGCGCATAGGTTCGAATCCTATACTCTCCGCCAATTATTGTTTTGACATGACTTGACAAATCAAAAAATCTATGTAATAATCTCTATTATGAATACGAAAATGTGGATTGACCCACCAGCGGGTTGGAAATATGGCTTTCCTAAAGTGTATGACAAGGCAGTTGATGGCGATTGTACACAATGGATGCTAAAGAACGGTTATCCGCAACGAGAAATTGATTCTTGCGGTAATCATTTTCATGTACGAATGTGGGAGTACGTCAATGAAGACGAAAATGCCGAAAAATCTTAAAAAACCACGTAATTTTGTGGCTAAAGACTTGATGACACCAAAATATTCGATGAAAGTTGAAAAATCGAGCGTGATTTTTTACAATCGTGCGTCCGAAAAACAAAAAACAGAAAGAATTTATGGGATTGTTTAAGAAAAAAGCAGAACCAGAAGTAGAAATTGAAAATCCTGATGTCAGTGAAGACAAATATGATGGTTTTTACTTTATTCCTGATTATGAGGACTATGAGGGTAACATGAAATTGGCATTTTTCACTTTTAAAGATGAAATGAAAGATGCCAAGCCGATAGAATCGTCAGAGATGGGTGATAAATTTCATTTAGCGTTTTTTACAGCAGATGAAAACGGCGCCCCTGAGTTTGAAGATTCATTTGAAGCGATTCTTGCTGATCCAGTTGTGTATATTAACAATATGATTGGCACCGGAATGTCAGGTTGTATATTACGTAAGACAGAAAAATCAGATGAGTGGTGGACTGAGTATTTGGACTATGTAACAGGCGGTGTTTTTAAAGAAAAAGTGAAAGCAGCATTTTCTAACCTAGCGGAGTAAATTATGAGTGATAATATTTTTGTTGGTGAGTCAAAAGATGCAAAGAAAAACCGTAAGTGGTTAATTACAAATTTAGAGGAAAGTATCGTCGAAGTTACTTTCACTAAAAAAGATGGTACTGAGCGTGTAATGAATTGTACATTGTTGGAAGACTATTTACCCGAAACTACGGGTGTAGGTCGTGCAGCAAGTTCGGATGCTGTATCGGTTTATGATGTAGACAAAGAAGATTGGCGTTCATTCCGTTGGGATTCTGTAAAGGCGGTGAAACTTTCAGTGGAGTCCGCAAATGCCTAAGTATATCGTCGAGCAGTTGATGGTTTATCGTAACGTATATGTTGTTGAAGCACAAAACGAAACGGAAGCAATCAAAGTTGCAGAAAATGCCGACGATAACTGGCAAAAGTTTCTTGGTACGACAACTATCGATATCAATGAATATACAGATGCACGAATTGCATATTTCAAAGAGAAAGAATATTTCTGGGATGGTTGTTCGTACATTGATAATGATGGGTATGTTGCATATAAGTATCCTAATGGTGATACAAATGAACCTAAGGAAATTTTAATACGATGAGTAAATCTTGGACAGTAGAAGTTCAGCAAATGATTGATGATGGTGATCATTTCATTGAGTTTCCAGAAGAAATGCTTAAAGAGGCTGGTTGGGAACCAGGTGATACTTTGAAGTGGACTGATAGAGGTGATGGTTCGTGGTCATTAGCAAAGATTAATGAAAATACTGAGGAAAATCAAGATCAGAAATGATTAAATAATGTAGTTGTTATTTTTTGTTAAGGAGATGTTATGAGTTTGAAAGGTACTAAAACTGCCGAGTGCTTGAAAGAGGCTTTCGCAGGTGAATCGATGGCAAATCGTCGTTATTTGTATTTCGCAAATCAATGTGATATTGCAGGCGAAAATGATTTGGCATCTTTGTTCAGATCCACTGCTGAAGGTGAAACCGGACATGCACATGGTCATATGGAATATCTAATCAACGAAGGTGCGGGCGAACCAGGAACAGGATTGCCAGCACGTAATGCTAAAGAAATGTTGGAAGCAGCAATTCATGGTGAAACACATGAATACACCGACATGTATCCGGGTATGGCAAAGATAGCACGTGATGAAGGTTTTGATGAAATTGCAGATTGGTTTGAAACATTGGCAAAAGCGGAACGCTCACATGCAAATCGTTATGCCAAAGCACTAGAAAAACATAATGCAGAAAACTAAGGAGATTCAAATGGCTTGGACTACACCTACAGCAACAGATATGCGTTTCGGTTTTGAAATCACAATGTATATTGCAAATCGCTAAAGAAAGGACCTTAGGGTCCTTTTTTATTTCCCCTAACTGCTTTTATTCTAATCTGCGAATCATCTTTTACACTGCTGATGGCGTGTTCGATTCGTCGTGCTAACGCTTCATTAGAAGTAGCAAGAATCAAACTATCAGTCGAATTTGTGCGAACGTAATAAAACGTTTCGTTATCTATTATCTCTTTGTATATCATAAATTTCGCAATCGATCCATTTTAGATTATTATATTTTTCATACATCCATGTTCCTTTAGGTAACAAACATTTACCTAACTCTGGCGAATGTTCTATTCGTATTTGAACGACTGCCCATATTAACCAAACAACATAGATTATAAAAGTTGCACCTATTCCGTATTTCCATGCATCACATTTGATTTTGTTAATTCTTCTTGCTTTTCTTATTGCCGCTTCTCTTTCCTTTTTCATTTTGATAGAGATAGCAATACTTTGTTCTTCCTGAATTTTTACCATCATCTTTTCAACTTTGGTATATAAATCACCTAATTCTGGAGGACTTTGAAAAACCATAATTTCACGAAGTTCTGCTTGCATTGCTATAAGTTTGGTTTGCATCAAAACTCTAGATAAAGCACGTTTACCTACACTATGCGGACCTTCATAAACTTCGTAAGCGTGTCTTTCTTCTTCTTGAAAGATGGCCATGCAAGTTGCCATGTTTTCAAAGTAAGCACCTAAGTTTTCACCAATTATGGTATAGATATCGTCGGGTTGTTTTTTGCTAAGTTCAATTACTCGATTTTTTTCTTGGATGTACTGATTATGTTCAGCAACGGTAGGAGGGCGATCTTTGTGGACGGCATGAAACTGAGACTCAAGGTCTGTAAGAACACCCTTGACATCACTTGCGGCAGATGCAATTTCTTTGTAGAGTTTGCACCCTTGTTTGACTGCGGCGACTGCACCATTTGCCAAGGCAAAGAGGGTTATCGGATCCATTTGTCCCTTTGGTAACCTTTCGTATAAAAAACATAAAAAAGTTCAAAAAAGACAATGCTTGACAATCACGGTGTATTTATGCGATAATGTTTAATCCTGACTAAATATAGCACTGAGGGTATTATGAGTAAATCAATTGACGTTAAAGCAATCTTATCAAACAACAAAGAACCCAAGTTTTCGGGTGAGTTGTCACAAACAGAACTTACCAAAACGCTAAGTTGGTATGCCCAAAATCGTGATAATAAAGATGCAACAAAATACGCTACTGAATATTTCAAAAAGAAACTTAAAATTGAGGCTCCTGACGGCTTAAAATCAGAGTCTAGTACGTTTGGCTTTATCTGTCGGATAATCAGCCTAGGCGGCGTTCTGAGTGATTCTAATAAGGTCTGGTTTGAAAATATAATTAAGAAATTACAAGACCAACCAAATGTTACCAAATCTGCAAAAGTTGCAACTGTTATATCAATTCAAGATCATATCAAACGGAAATCGGGTGAGTGTATCGGAGAGTTGGAAGGTCAAATTGACGAACTAATAACTTCCGACTTTAAAGACAATGTTTCACCTTATGCAACAATGACTGGTATGGAAGTCAAAGGCGCACATACAAAATTCATAATTGATCATTTTAAAATACGCCGTGCTGAATATGATGAAGTTTTGACAACAGATGATGTGGATGTCAAAGAAGCATATTCTAACTTTTCAAAACCACAACTAAAAAAACTGATTGCATACTGTGATCAAGTAATCGTTGACGGTATGAAAATAGCAGGTGAAGCGGTTCAAACACGCAAACCACGTAAACGCAAAACAAAATCGGCTGAACAGTTGGCGGCTAAACTTAACTACGCTAAAGATTTTGCTGAATTGAAATTGGTATCAGTTGAACCAAAAACAATCGTCGGTGCTTTGCAATTGTGGGTGTACAATACCAAAACACGAAAGCTAGGTTGTTATAATGCCGAAGATGCTGGTGGTCTAAGTATTAAAGGTTCAACGATACAAAACTTTTCGGAAAGTAAGTCAATACAAAAAACTCTCCGTAAACCTGCGGCAACTTTACCTGAAGTATTAAAAGGTGGTAAAGTTTACCTAAGAAATGCAATAAATGATATTCGTGCTGCTGAAGGACTATTGACAGGACGAATCAATGCTGATACAATTCTATTGAGAACTATAAAATGATAATCATTGATTTTAATCAGGTAGCTATTTCATCACTGATGGAACAAATCGGCTCTTCCAAGAAACCTGTGGAAGAGAATCTTGTTCGTCATATGATTCTGAATGTTATCAGAACATACGTGAAGAAATTCAAGGCTACACATGGACCAGAAGTTGTGATTGCTTGTGACAATCGCAATTACTGGCGCCGTGACTTTTTTCCACAATACAAAGCATCACGTAAGAAAAACCGAGATGCATCAGGTCATGATTGGAATTCTATCTTTGAATGCCTACATAAAATCAAAGAAGAATTAAAAGAACATTCACCATACAAAGTAATTGATGTTGACACTGCTGAAGCAGATGATATAATTGCTGTATTGGCAATGCGTCAATCTGCACAAGAAAAGGTGATGATACTTTCATCGGATAAAGACTTCGCACAGTTGCAGAAGTTTACCAATGTGGAACAGTTTTCACCTATATTGAAAAAGTTTATCAAAGAACCACTACCTGCTGTACAGTTAAAGCAGATGATTATTCGTGGTGACAAAGGTGATGGTATACCTAACATTCTATCACAAGATAACGTATTCACTGAGGGTGTACGTCAGAAACCTATTACCGAAGCTAAGATCATTAACTGGCTCAATCAGAAACCTGAAGAGTTCTGTAATGAAGATATGCTTCGCAACTACAAACGAAATGAATTGCTAATTGACCTGACACAAATACCAGAGTCATTGCAGCAAACAATCGTGACTACATATGAAAGCACGACTGCTAAAACGAAGCAGGTGTTTATGAATTATATGATTGCCAACAAACTTAAAAATTTAATTGAGGTACTGGATGAGTTCTGAACTATTGTATTCCGAAATTCTTGACGAATTTACAAACGCTAAAACAAAAGAAGAAAAGATTAATATTCTTCGAAAGAATGGAGACCCTCGTTTTAAGTTCTTTTTGGAGTTAGCCCTCAATCCAAAAGTTGAATGGGATGTGTCTATACCTGAAAAATATCGACCTGCGGTAGAACCGGCGGGATTAAACTTTGCATATCTTGACACAGAAATGCCGAAGATGTATAGATTTGTAAAAAATCATCCGATGCGACCGGAGGGCTTCACTACTGAAAAAACAACTTCACAGATACAAGTTATTTTAGAGGCGTTGCATAAAGATGAATCTGCTATATTTGCACAGTTGATTCAAGGTAAATTTAAAGTAAAGGGGTTAACTTCTGCCCTAGTCAAAGAAGCCTTTCCTGATATAAACGTATGAGTTTGAGAATAGTTGCGGTATCTGGTGGATTTGATCCAATACATTCTGGCCACATTGCTATGCTTAGAGAAGCGGCGGCATTGGGTGATAGATTGGTTGTTGGTGTAAATTCAGACGAATGGTTAACTCGTAAGAAAGGCAAATCATTCATGAATTTACAAGAACGCATATCGGTTCTACTAGCAATCAAGTGGGTTGATTCTGTATGGGAGTTTGATGATTCTGATGGTAGTGCTTGTGATTTTTTGAATAAAGTTAAAGGTTACTACCAACTCAGAGCAAATGAATTTGTATTTGCGAATGGTGGAGATAGAAACGAAGCAAACAATGCTGAATTAGGTGTTGAGGGTTGGAGATTCATTTATGGTATTGGTGGTTCCGACAAAAGGAATTCATCGTCTGAATTGTTGAGGAAATGGAATGAGTAAAGGTTCAAAACCAAGACCAATAGAAGTGCCTATGGAAAAATTTAATGCTAACTGGGATGCAATTTTTAAGAAAAAGGTGAAACATGAAAGTAGCAGTGGTGACTCCGACAATAGGCTCGGACTATCTAGAAAAATGCGTAAAGTCAATTCAAAATCAGACATATGAAAATTTAACACATTATATTTTTATTGATGGTTTAGAGCATGATAAAAAAGTTCAAGATATTATCAAAAACTATGATGTGTCACAAGTCCTACTTGAAGAAAATGTTGGCAAAGGTTGGTATGGTCATCGTGTATATGCTGCATGTTCTTATCTGGTCAATGCTGATGTTATATGTTACCTTGATGAAGATAACTGGTTTGAGCCTAATCACGTTGAGACACTGGTTCAGAAAATCAAAGCGGGTGCTGATTGGGCATACTCACTGAGAAAGATTGTTGACAAAGACGGTGAATTCGTTTGTGAAGATAATTGTGAGTCATTAGGTAAGTGGCCAATTTACTTTAATAAAGAAGAATTTCACATTGATACCTCATCGTTCATGGTCAAGCGTGATGTAGCGAACAAGATTGGTCCTGCATGGTACGGCCAATGGGGTGCAGACCGCAAGTTCTTCTCTGCACTCAAAACATACTTTCCAAACTTCGCATGTTCAAAAGAATATTCGTTGTGCTATCGTTTAGATGGTAACGAAAACTCGGTAACTGCTGAATTTTTCGAAACAGGTAATGCTGAGAATGCTAAACAGTATCCAAATGGTTTTCCTTGGAAAGAAAAGTTTAAACAAGAGTATCTCGTTGGTCCTGGTATAACAATCGTAGGAAATTAAAATGAGAATTATTGATACAGCACTTGAAGGTGTGAGATTAATTCAACCTGATGTCTATGAAGATTTTCGTGGCACGAATTTTGAATCTTACAATGATACAAAATATCGTGATGAGATATCTTATCCATTTGTTGTAGATAGTATCTCCACATCACGCAAACATACTCTTCGTGGTATTCATGGAGATAATAAAACGACTAAACTTGTATCGTGTTTGTATGGCACAATTCACATGGTCATTATCAATCGTGATCCTGAGTCTAAACAATACAATCAATGGTTCACTATTACATTGTCGGACCGTAACAAGTATCAATTGCTGATACCACCAAAGTTTGGTAATGGTCATTTGGTTATGTCAGATGAAGCGGTGTTCAGTTATAAACTAAGTGAATTTTATGATCGTGAATCACAGTTCACTATCAAGTGGAATGATCCGATGCACAATTTCTTTTGGCCAATTAAGAATCCTATCCTTTCAGAAAGAGACGCATGAGAACAGCATTGGTAACAGGTGGTGCAGGTTATCTTGGTAGTCATTTAGCAAAAGCATTAAAGAAAGCAGGTTACAAAACAATCTGCTATGATATAAAATCTCCACGCAATATGCTCTATTGGGATGTTGGGGTAATTGGTGACATTCGTGATCCTTTTTTGAAGCGACCATTCTACGGAAATGAGATTGATATAGTATTTCATCTAGCAGGTCGTATTGAAGTTGGTGAATCTGTAGAAAATCCAGAATTGTTCTGGGATGTCAATGTAGGTGGCACAACAAACCTACTTAATATAATGAAAGAACATAATGTTAGGAATATTGTTTATTCTTCTACTGCCGGTCTTTATCGTTCTTCTGGGACGGACCTCTCAGAAAAAGACCAAATAGCAGATAACAATCCGTATGCTAATAGCAAGTATGCTGCGGAATGTGCAATTCGTAATTCGACGATGAATCATATCATCTTTAGATTCTTCAATCTTGCTGGTGCTGATCCAGATGGTGAAATGGGTGAGATGCATAATCCAGAGACTCATCTGATTCCGGTGATGTTCGAAAATCTAAATAACTTTATCATTAATGGTAAAGACTATCGAACACCAGACGGTACATGCATTCGAGACTATGTACACGTTTCTGATGTTGCTGATGCTCATGTTGCTGCTGCTGACTATATGCAGACACGAATGGCAAATGCACCATCTCTATTCAATCTAGGAACTGGCAAAGGACATTCAGTATTAGAAGTGATTGAAGCCGCAACTGAAGAACTTGGAATATCGATTACACATAAATTCGGTGAAAAGCGTGAGGGTGATCCTCCACGACTTGTTGCCATCACTGACCTTGCTAAAAAGCACCTCAAATTCAAACCCAAACACGACTTAAAATCTATTTTACGAACGGCATATGCTTGGCATGAAAGAAACTGAAGAAATAACCTTCGATGATCACAATCACTTTCTTACTGGTGAGATAAACGGTGAGAGTGTAGAGAAAGCAATTCGTTGGATAATAATGGGAGCAGAAAACCCATCACCACAACATCCAATGAAGTTGTATATCAATTCCGAGGGTGGTAGTTTAATTGATGCATTTGCTTTGGTAGATGTGATGCGTACCTCTCCTGTACCTATCGCTACTGTCGGCATGGGCAATCTAATGAGTTCAGCATTCATGATATTTGCTGCTGGTACAAAAGGTCAACGAGCAATCGCCAGAAATACTAGTATTATGGTTCATCAATTCAATTCTGACTATACTGGTAAATACCATGATATGAAGATGTATGCTGAAGAGATTGATAGAATCAATTATCGTATGACCGCAGAGTTAGCACGAACCAGCAAATTAAATGAAGTGGAAGTAACATCCAAACTATTGAAGCCGAGCGATGTTTGGTTATCCGCAGAGCAGTTGGTTCATCTCGGTATAGCAGATATCATTTTCTAGGAGAGTAATAAATATGTTGTCTGGAGGCAAGAAGTTTCAGAAACCCGAAAGAACTAAATTTCGTAAGAACCGTGATGCTAATGATTACGGTCAACAGAATCAAAAACAGAAACACCACGATAAAACCCTGTACCGACTAATGAAACAGGAAAAGGATTATGTTTAAAGACCTATTACTCAAACGGATTGCCACGCTAGAAGCAAAGATGGCCGCATCCGAGCAAGACCGAACTGAGTTGGAAAATCTCCGAAAAGAACTCATCAAACTATCTGTCCACGACTTCGGCGAAAGTCAACAGAACGAATCTACACAACAACTCCTAAAAGGCTAATCTCCGTCTCCTGTTCGTATAAATAACGAAATAGGAGACAATTATGCCATTAGTAAAAATAAACTCAGGCGCTATTCAAGATAGCACAATTGTTGGTGCCGATTTGACGCCAAATCTATCATTTTCGATGATTAAAGTTACAGAAAATGCTAATCTTAATAGTACAGCACCTTCTGGAAACATCAATATTGATGTACTGAATAATACAGTATATTATTTCAGTTCAAACACCACAGCAAACGTTACGTTCAATCTTCGAGGTAACAACAACACACGACTTGATGCTGCTATGTCCACAGGCGATTCTATATCAGTCGCCGTGGCGTTGAGACATGCAAACACCACTGGCGGCAGACATGCAGCCAACGTATATATTGATGGTGGTTTAATTGCTACTACAAGAGCAACTCCAGATGCCGCTGGTGGTAATATAATTTACTATGGTGCAAATACGCAGCCAGTTCATTCCTCATTAACTCAAGGTCTTGAACTAAACATGTTTGGTGTAACGGTTATCAAACGTGCAGCAAATTCTTATCTAGTATTACAATCTAATACAATATTTGGTCTGGGTTACTAATGCCATTTTTAACAGCCTTAAACAGTATCAATTTTAGTGTCTATGGAATTAGACGATTGTTATCCGCATCTTCAATACAATATGTTGAAGATGTATTTTCCACATACCTATACACAGGTAAAGGTGCTGGAGAAGTTATTGTTAATGATATTCAACTAGACACTGGATTCACCTCATTCACTGAACTCGGTGGACCAGTCAGTGGAACCAACTTTGGTAGATACAATGCAAAGGCGTATGCAAAGTCTGGTCAATACTTATTTACTCTTGGCAATGATGCCGCCGGTAATGATGCCAGATTTTATTATTCCAATGATACTGGCGCCACATGGAGTGCAGCAACGATTACCAGTAGTGGTACTGTAATGTATGGTTGTGTTTTTTTTGCTGGAAAAATATTTGTTGCTACTAACATTCAAGTTTTTGCCGCAACTGCCGGATCAAGCACACTTGATGGCGGATTAGGTGGTCCCGGACGACCATGCAATGGCGTTGGAGTCAAAGTTGTTAATGGAAAATTATTTACATTACATACAGTTAATAATAATCCAACCGTAACATATTCTGATGATGGGGTTACTTTCACAACTGCTAGAGGTTTAGACTCAACCTATAATATGTTGGATATTACCTATGGTGGTGGATATTATTATTTGTTAGGAGTTATTGTCAGTAGTGGAACTACGTGCGAAGTTTTTCGCTCCAGTGATCTTTCTAATTGGACGTCAGTAAGTACAATAACCAACCAAGGTTATAACGCAAGAATTGCATATAACAGCAGCATCAATCGCCTTGTTGTTTCCGGCGGTAATGGAGACAATCTTGGTAAAGTATTTTATTCGGATAATTTTGGAACTTCGTTTACAACTGTATCTGGAATATCTGGTTCAACAGCCAATCTTGATTTTGATGGAGATAAGTTTTATTTGGGTTCTGGAGGCTATGCTTATTCTGTTAATGGGATAGATTGGACAAGGATATCTGTTCCAAATCTTTCTACTGGTACTTCAGCATTTGTTCAATACGTAGAAGATAATGCTTATATTATTTCACAAGGAGAAAATTATCCTATTGGCGCTAAACCAAAAATAACAACTAAGTCTATTACCACAGGAAAAGGTGGATTGGTTTGGCTTAAAAGTCGATCTAATAATGGACATTTTTTATTTGATACCGTTAGAGGCCCTCTTAAAGCACTTGCAACACATAATACGACACAAGAAAGTTCATATTCTGACACCTTAACCTCATTTAATGCCACTGGATTTGCATTAGGTGGAGGCACACAAGTTACTCCACTCGACGAAAACTTTGCAACTTGGACTTTCCGCAAACAGCCCAAATTCTTTGATATTGTGACGTATACGGGGAATGGTTCTGCTTCTGGTAGGGCAATTTCTCACAATCTTCAATGTGCTCCGGGTTGCATGATTGTTAAAGCCATAAGCGCAGTAGATAGTTGGTGGGTGTATCATCGTGGGGTAGATGCAACCGTTCCGGCGCAATACGGAATGGAGCTAAATTCCGTCGCCACAAGAAATAACAATGCTGGGTTTTGGGCAAATACACCTCCAACATCAACACAGTTTACAGTTGGTGGTAGTGCAAGTGGTGGTATTACAAACGTCAACGGAGTTACTTACGTAGCCTACCTATTCGCCCACAACGATGGAGGCTTTGGTCCTCTTGGTGCAGACAATGTGATTAGCTGTGGGAGTTATGTTGGTGATGGGACTACAGACGGAAGCAAATCTATAAACTTGGGTTATGAACCGCAATGGCTGTTAATCAAAAATGTGGCTGGCGCTTCGTGGCACATATTCGATACTATGCGTGGTCTTGTAGCAGCCACATCAGATGATCGATATCTTTATGCCAACTCATCTGACTTAGAAGGCGGCAATACGTTTATCGATCCAACTGCAATTGGATTTAGTTTGTATCCAAATACAAACTCACTTAATACTCTAAATAATAACTACATCTACATAGCCATTCGTCGTGGACCGATGAAAGTGCCGACGAGTGGGACGAGTGTGTTTAAGCCTGTGGCTGCCATTTCCGGAACATTTGAAACCGCAGGTTTTCCGGTTGATGTAGTATTCGACCAGAGGA
>Ga0247722_10000925_pt1 | contig 16838 bp, 24 predicted proteins | sample MSEWelMarce3H_FC_FD_189094 | JGI IMG/M metagenome (GOLD analysis project Ga0247722, IMG submission 189094) | Subsurface sediment microbial communities from gas well in West Virginia, United States - MSEEL Well Study Marcellus 3H_FC | ecosystem: Environmental > Terrestrial > Deep subsurface >... | reverse complement strand
TTATAATGAAAAATACGATAATAATGTCGTAGAATTTATGTGTAGATATTGTCATACTTTATATGATAATGGATTTTTATCTATTTATAATGGTACATTGCAAATATCATTACTTATTGATAAATATGATATACATTATAATAGTAAAACTATTATGTATTCTAATTCCTATAACGAAAAATATTTTAATTTTCATTATAAGTATATTTATAAATCTGGTATTCATAAAAATTGAACCGCCAATCCCCCCCAAAATATATTAAAAATGGAAGAATGTTATATTTGTATGAATGAAGGAAAACTTATCAAACTTCCATGCGCCTGTAAAAATCTTCCTATACATGCAGAATGTTTAAAAGAATGGTTGAAATGCTGTCCTGATATATTACAATGTGGTGTATGTAAAAAAGATATAAGTCCAAGTTTTATAAAACAATTTGTAAATGTAGAAGATTTATGGAATTATCCTAGAATGTCTGATGCGCCTAATATTAACGGGTTTTATTGTAGAACATATGTTGGAATGCCTGGTGTTCCTTATGCAGAACTTGTAAATGGTAAAATGATATTCGAATCCGATCATAAAAAATCAGTCTTTTTAGAAGCTGAAAAAAGATGGCATATGAGTGAAAGACGTGCCAAAAAACACTATGAAACACGTAGAAAAAATAAAAGGAGTATGAAAAATTGAATGGTGCATTTCTTTAAAAAAATATAATATGTTGCAAATTCATGTATTCTATTTATCTATTATATGTCTATTTACACCTATACCTATCATGTGTTTTTGTGCAATAATTATAATGGAAAGTCTGCAATTAATTCATAAATTATATAAAACAATTTAAACGCACATATCATTAATATAATATGTGTGGAATCTGGTCTTATATCAATCTGAAGAAAAAACAACTTGACATAGTCAAACTATTTCAAGATTTTTGTAATTTGAAACATCGCGGTCCAGATAATTCCTTCTTTGAAACCTATAACGATGTTATCATCGGATTTCATCGCTTGGCCATTATGAATGACACATTTACATCCAACCAACCCTTTATATATGAAGACGATCTAAGAACCATTGTATTTATGTGTAATGGGGAGATTTACAACTACAAAGAGTTGGCTGAGATATACCAATTAGATGTGCAAAACGATTGCATGATCATTCCTGAAATCTATTACAGTTTGTGTAAATCTGGAAATGAATCCGATTTTAACAGAGTGATCCGAGAAGAAGTCAAAGGCGAATTTTCTTTTTTACTATTTGAATTTGATCGTCTTAAGAATCTAAAACGTGTCATTGCAGGAAGAGATGAAATTGGTATTCGTCCTCTTTACTATTATCCTGAGTATGACATGCTGTTTTTTACGTCTGAGCTAAAAGGAGGGCTGTCATTCGAAGGGGAATTGCGTGAGTTTCCTCCTGGCAATATCATTACGTATGACATCAATGAACTCGGTCACATGACAGTAGATATAGATAACTTTTCAAGAGTATATGATACAATTTCGTCATCGATCGATACGTTGAAGAATCTTCATAATGTTCGTGATGCAGTTATGAATTCCGTTCGTCGCCGTTTAAATGCCGATAAGCCATTTGCCTTTTTGTTATCAGGTGGTGTGGACTCGTCTCTTGTTGCTGCCATTTCTGCAAAAATTTTAGGAAAACCGATTCGCACTTTTTGTTGCGGTATGAGCGAAGGGACTGATTTGAAATATGCACGCATGGTCGCTAAACACATTGGCTCAACTCATACAGAAGTGATGTTTACCGAGGAAGAAGGGCTTTTGGCCATTGATGATGTGATTCGCACTGTGGAATCATGGGATACTACTACCATTCGTGCATCTGTTGGACAGTACTTAGTTTCGAAATACATATCAACTACAGACTGTAAAGTGGTGATGGTCGGCGAAGGACCAGATGAAGTGTGTTCGTCTTACTTGTTTAACTGGTATGCTCCTGATGGGAATGCACTTGACTTGGAGGCTCGATATTACGTCAAAAATATTCATCATTATGATGTAAAACGCGCGGATCGTTGTATTAGTCGATGGGGATTAGAAGGGCGTGTTCCTCTGTTAGATCCAGAATTCATTCAGGAATATTGGAAAATCATACCAGAAATGCGGATGCCAACCTATAAAAATACGGAGAAATGGTGGCTACGTGAAGCATTTAATAAGACTGGGTTGCTACCAGATGATGTTTTATGGCGTAAAAAGGAGGCGTTTTCAGATGGTGTTTCAGGTGAACGATCATGGTATAAAATTATTCAAGACTGGGTGGAAACCAAAGTAACCGATGAAGAATTTGCGGATGCATCTAAAAAATATCCTTATTGTACTCCAACTACAAAAGAGGCTTATTATTATAGGAAAGTTTTTTGCGAGAATTTTTGTAATCGGCAACGTATTATTCCTGGTTATTGGCAGCCGAAATGGTCAGCTGATGGGATTGTTACTGGATATATCGATCCGTCTGCTCGCGTTCTAGATATTTACTAAACTACGTTCATATTCTATATATCGCACTTCATATTCATTAGGAATTATTTTAAATTTATTACACCACTTATTTAAATTATCTATGTAACCATTACAAAACTCATTATGTTCTTCTCCCGATTTTATATAAAGCCAATACATTTCTTTTATAATCGTTAGATATGTATCACGACATGGATTAAAATGCTTACAAAATAAACATGTTTGGTTGCACCATTTCTCATCATAATCTACTTTACACACTTTACACCGTGTGTCTTTGAGTCGATCTATAATATTTTTGAGGCCAGATAGATCCATTTTAAAATTTTTTTGTAATATTTTTTTCTTCAAATTTTTTAAGATATCTAAAGAATTAACATATTTTTAAATTAAAATGAACATCGATGCCATTGAACAACTTGTTCGATCTGAACATGAAACATGGAAACATGTAGAAGAAAAAGAAAGATTACATCATTTTAGATTAACATTTGAACCCTATATATTTAATTTGCTACTATTACGATATGGTCAAAAACTAGATGAATTTTGGAAAACATATCAACCTAAAAAATCGGAAAAAGCGTTTGTCATTGTGGAACGTAGATGCCATCCTAACTTTTGGTTTGTATTACGTAACATTGCATGGGCTAATCCAGATATGTCTGTTTACATTTTTTGTTCCGATGTAAACATTGGGTTTTTGAAAAGTTTAATCGGTGATAAAGATATCCATTTGATACCTGTATTCAAAGGATCTCCTGGAAGAGAAGAGGCTATAAAAGAATATAATGCTTTTTTGACAAGCTGTAAAATGTATGAAGCAATTGACGCAGAATGGATTATTGTAGTGCAAATGGATGTTTTTATTCGTCGTAAAATATCGGATGAAATTTTTGTTGGAGAATATTGGGGTTATCCTTTTGGATGGAGACCAGAATATGCTGGTGGAGGAGGGGCGTCTGTTCGAAATGTTAAAGAATGCTATAAGCTTTGCTTGGACAGTTCTAATTCGGATGCAGAAGATGTATGGTTTTGTGAAAAGATGCTTACGCGAGAAGTACCGTCATTTGATTTTAGAAGAGAGTTTATTATGGAAAATGTCCTATCTAGAAACCCATATATTGTTCATCAATTCTGGACATATATTGATTCAATCATTCATATAGATTTTAAAAGATATTGGGATCATATTTTGACTTTTGATTTTTTATAATCTCCTACATTAGAAATGCAAGAACATTTTACATTGTCCATTATTCATATACTTTTTATCGTTCCTTTATTCTTGTACGTTGGATTTAAACGTTCTGATATGCCACAATGGCTGTATACAGCTGTATTTGCGATTGGTATTGTTATTCTTTTGTATCATGGCTATAAACTCTTCATACGGTTACAAAACAAATCTCCGATATGGGTCAATGCTATACACATACTATTTATCGCCCCTCTTCTCATATACATTGGTTATAGTAAAAAAGAAACACCTAGATTTGCATATGAACTTATGCTAATGTTAGGATTTGCCGCGGGAGGTTATCATTTATTTTCATTGGTGAAGCAACTAAATTAGGATTTAGAGGTTTTCATTAATAATTCTCTTAGAACCGGATGTCTTGGTTCGTAACATGATTCTTTGATTTTTACATCAGTTTTCTTTAACTTAACCGCTAATATATCTTTTAAGTGGGCTTTACTTAAAACCTGTAATGTAAACGCATCTATATTTGGCATATTACGCGCAGATGGTATCACATTGAATGGTTTTAAATTTACTTTCAATAAATCATTTTCGGTAATTAACTTTCTTGAACTTAAAGAAGTAACTGGATATTTTATCGCCTCTGGCTTAGGTTCTGGATATACCCATGAATATATATAAGAAAGCATTTTATATAGTGTAAAGAAAATATTTTTATATTTCTACTTTTGGTTTTATTCTTTTCTCTTGTGTTGGTTCTACCTTCGGCTTGGTCCTTTTCCCTGTTTGCTCTGTAGTTGGCTCTACTTGGTTTATTAATTTTTCAAAACTATCATATTTAGTATCTTTGATAAATTCAATACAATCTTTACAGTGATAATAAAATGCACACAAACTATTAAATTCAGTGTCACATTCACTACACATAATTGAATTTCCATCTTTAACCATTATATTATCAATTTCATCTTGATAATGAACACGAAGATAATGGATAATACAATTCCCCTTTGTAAGTGCTGAAAATGTACAGTTATCATGTGTGCAATTGAATTTCTTGATTATTTCCTTACCTGGATGTTTGGATCGAATATGAAGATCGAGGGTTTGCTTTTGAAGAAATCCCTGTTTACAATCTTTACATACATACGTCAATTGTTCTTCATGTTTTTTAATATGATAATGCATCGTACTTTGGTTCTTTTTAATTGCGCCACAGTCAGGGCACACAAAATTACCATCTTCGTTTTTAATGTACGTGAACGTCATATTTTTGCTATGTTTTGACATAAAACTGATTTCAATTTTTATCTATATTATTTATTGTGTTTATGTTTTAGGTTCTTTAGTATAAAGACGTGATAATTATATATAACAATGCCGAACTCTTGCTGGAATACGATTACTATAACAGGATCAAAAGAGGACATTTATGATTTTACTAAAAGTGCATTTAAAGATGTTCCAGAATGGGCATTACATATACATAAACAAGGTACTCTTGGAATCCATTTTGATATTTGGTCTCGATGGACAGTTGACACAGAATGGCTCGAGGAGATTCTTGCAAAATATCCATCTATGTGGATCAAAGACATATGGAAAGTAGAAGATGGTCAAGCTGGTATTTGGATAGGTTCTAAAGATGGAATTCGTACATTTTATTGGGATGATTTAGGCATTCAAGAATGGTATGAATTTTTTGAAAAAATTTGAATTTTTTATTTTTTTATTTAAATTAGTATGTCTGAATTTTATATAGAGCACGGTGATACAATTTATATAAATTACTTAAATGATGACAATAGCAATATTCAATTGTCATTGGATTTGATATTTAATATGGTTCAATTTAGATATGATGGATATATTCTACTATCAAATGATATACATTCTGTATTAGATGCACAAACAATTCCAATATTTAAAAAAATAGCATTTCATACTCTAAATGAGATAAAAGAAACAGAGATAACTAACATGTGTTTAAAATATGTAAGAGATATGGTTGATTTATATGTCTAAAGAAACTTCATTCCTTCCACTAAATCAACTACATCACTGTCTGCTTCTCCACCTATATAATTTGTATTATAATATTCCCATACATTTTTAATATGACATATCATCGTATGGTATGTTGGCACATAAAATTGCCTTTTTACGGAACGTTCCTGTAATAATCTAGTAATTAATTGGATAATTTGCATGGATGTATCATATATATATTTGTCTTTATTTTTGAATCTTTCCGCCAATTCATCCCATGCGAGTTGGGAATACAAATGAATATATTCGAAACGATCATCGAACCACATATCCAATGGCTTTATACCATTTGTTGCAATATAAGCTACTTCGCGATTCAAAATAGACAATTGTGTTAGATTGTCGAAACATTTGAGGTTTTGCAATTCTTTCTCCAAATGATTCATTACGATTAAAGCCATTTGATTTTTTTTATTGAATCTTATATTTTCAATTTTTTTTACACATTTTATTATACAAATATTAGATGCTACCGGTATTTATAGCTACTCTTGCTCCTGTTGTAAATTGTGTCCAACTATTTCCACAATTATATAAAACATATACTACAAAAAGTGTAAAAGACCTGTCATTTTATTCGTTATTACTTATTTTAATAACGAATACTTTGTGGCTACTTCATGGTTATTTTATATTTGATTATTCACTTATCGTTGCAGGATTAATAAGTATGACTGTAAATATTACACTATTAGTGTTGTATATGCGTTACAAATCACGCGAGTCCTAAAAATGTACGTCCGATCTTACTCGTCGCAAACATAGAAAATCCAGTAGCAATTTGTGCATAAAATACGGGAGTTCTCTTTGTACAACCAACAAAAAGTAAGAAACTGATCCAGAATAACTTTGTAAAAATATCCATTATCTGCTATAAATAAATTTCTGTACGTCTTACTTTTTTTTTAAAACGATACTTTGTGGATACATCATTATTTAAAGGCTTAATATGTATTATATCTGCGTTACAGGAAATACTAAATAATTGTTCTATTACCTTTTGCATCAAATATCCATATTTCATAATTAAATCCCTTTTTAGTAGCATTTGCTTTTTCTTGAATATTATCTAATTTACATTTATATGTCCAAGATGATTTTACTTCAATAATTTTATTTTCAGATGGTATATAAATATCTGGAAAATAAAATTTATTTATTTCATTTACTATATATGTAATTCGTGGTATATCTTTTCTGTCTGTCTTAATATCATCTTCTTTATATTTTTTAAGAAGAATATCTAATGCAAATGGTTCATATCCTTGAACTTTTCTTATATCTCCAGAAGACATTTTATATTCTTTATATCTTTTAGAATTTTTCTGAGTTTTTTCTGATATTTCTTTACATTGTGATGGATATTCTACACCATATCTTTCGACATTTGTTCTTTTAATTTTATCTCTTATTTCTTTTGTCTTATTTGGATTATCTACTCCATAATTTTTAATAAATGTTTGTTTTACTTTGTCTCTAAACTCTGGAGTTGATGATACATAATCTACACCATATCTTTCCATCATTGTATTTTTTGTTTTTTGTTTACATTCATCTGTTTGTGAAATATGTTCTATCCCATATCTTTCCATCATTGTATTTTTAATTTTATCTTTAGCCTCTTGAGTATTCATTGGATTTTCTACCCCATATCTTTCAAGACATGTATTTTTTGTTTTTTGTTTACATTCATCTGTTTGTGAAATGTGTTCTACTCCATATCTTTCAATCATTGTATTTTTAATTTGTTTTTGTATTTCTAATGAGCTAAATATATTCTCTACTCCATATTTAGCTACATTATTTTTTATTATACATTCTTTTATTAATGGAGCATGTATAGTACATTCTACTCCATATTTTTTTAGATTTGTTTCTTTTTGTTTTTGTGTCGATTTTAATCGTGTACATTTTGTACAAAACGCTCCACTTACTTTAATTAACTGTAAACAATTTTTTATTCCTTCTTCACCGCATTGACATTTAAAATTAATATTTATTAAATTTGTTATTTTATCATACGTACCCAATATAGTAGCATTATCTCTTTTTATTATATCATTAAGTACTTCTTTGTATAATATTTTTTTCATTTTTTAAAACTATACGGTTAAAGTATATATTCAATTTTTTATAAAAAATATACACTATAAATATAATGGTTGAAATGAAAACAGTTGGCTCTTACGCTGAAATATGGCATAATAATGCACTTAGATCTGCAGGTGGATTAAAGAAAAAGGATTTAATGATGCGCAAAGGCCGTATCATGAGCAAGAAAAAGCACGCCGCGGGAAAGAAAGCAATTAAGCATCTCCAAAAGCTCGGATACAAAGCTAAAAAAGGTACTTTCCGGCTTTTCAAAAAATCTGATGCCAAAACTCGCAAACGTTAATCATTTAATTGATGTGATAACCAACTTAATAATTCAGACATTTGTTTATTTGATAAACTTTCGCCTTGATTCATTACTGGATCATACCAGTATATATTTACATCTTCTTTTATCCAACAAATACCTGCTCCCGCAACTCGCAATTCTTGCAATATTTCTTTGTGTTCCTTTTGAGAATACGACGCTTTATATATACCTTGCAATAATTTTAACACATATTCTGTATACGACGTAGACAACTCCTCAATTGGACTAAAAAAAATGGCATCATACGGGCGAATATTTAATACATACGACGACGATATATTTACAAACGTTGTGGTCTTGTTTATTTTTTGCCATAAACCATCTGGAATGCTAATGTCCTCCGAAACAACTAATAATGGCTTTGGGGCATATGTAATATATGTAAGAATCAATGTCCAGTCATGCGTATCTTTTACTTGAAATATTCCATCGTATTGCAACGGGAGATACTTACTAAGTGAAAAGGTGGCTTTTGTTAATAAAATTTTCTTCTTAAATGGCTCTTTTAACTTTTGGATAGAGTCCATGATCGGTGCATGTTTTAGAAACGGACCTTGACATAATATTCTATTTCCATGAAGGTTTGTATTAAATGCGTCTATTTTGATGAGATCCATAATTTTAAGAAGTATAAATTATTATTAAATAAAATCACAATAGGAATGGACTTATATAATCTTTTGAAAGCTGCCGTCATTATTTTTGTAGTTGATATTTTCTGGTTAGCTACTGCTGGAATATATGCTCGTAAAATGACAGAACGTATACAAGGTTCACCAATCAAGGTTAGATTCCTTAGCGGTATAATTGTGTATTTATTTTTAGCATACATGCTCCTAGAGGCAAAAAGCAATAAAAAGGCTTTCATGTACGGTGTAAGTATATACGCCGTATATGATTTTACCAGTTATGCAATACTTGATAAATATGATTGGAGAATGGCAGTTGCAGATTCAATATGGGGTGGAGTATTATTCGTGATTTCTCGTCAATTACTTTAACATTTATTTTAACATTTATTACCTTTATAGTAAAAATGAAAATATCCATGTACAACATACATACATAAAAACAAGAAAGAATACTTGTAAGGTTTTACTGACTTCACGAATCTTGTCATTTTTGTATCGCATTTTTTATCCAAGTCCTTTTCCCATTCGGCTTCTTCTTCCTCTGCTTCTTCTGCTTCTTTCTCCTCTTTCTCTTCTTTCTCTTCCTTTTCCTTTTCCTCAGTAACTTCTGGGACATACAGATCAGTTGCAATCTTATCCACAAGATTGTCACTTACTTTACAATCTACCATTTCTACATTTTCAGTTACTTTAATATTTGATGTATCTAGCCAGGCCCACATGTTTAATTATAATATTATTTATTTGGTTTAAGTTCTTTAAAATTTGATTTTTTTTTTATTTGAATATTTTAGTAAATGGATATCGTAATTACAGGAAATTGCAATATAGATAGAAAAAAATATAATGTACATAACGTTTTAAAAAAAGAATATACATTATATGTCGGGACACATTGTAATGATGGTCGGCCTATCACTGAATCGAGGCGTTATAAAGAAGCTCTAATATTAGGAATTCCTATTGTACACCCTGTACCGTATGTTTCAAAAGAGATGCTTGTCACCAAATATTCTCCAAAATCGGTGAAAGACATTATCGGTCACAAAGAGCAGATAAATCAAATTGCTACATGGTTACATAACTGGAATTCTAAAAATCCTGCATTAATTGTAACTGGTCCGCCAGGTATTGGAAAAACAACCACTGTGCACATTATCATAAAAAGTTTAGGATATAACGTTTATGAATATACGAATCGATCCATGTTGAGTGATCTAATTTCGGTTGGTAACAAGCGACTTGTCAAGGAAGTTATTGTTATAGATGAAATCGATGGTATACTTGGTGAACTTGCTGCAACTATCAAAAAATCAACGACTCCTATTATTTGTATTGCAAATGACCGAACAAAAGTTAAACCGATTATAAATGTATGTGTTGATATTAAGTTCAATCGCCCTGTATCATCTACCATCGCATCTGCACTTTTAAAGCATGCAAAAGCTGAAAATATTAAAATAACACATTCTGAATTGGAAGCACTTTGTATAAGAAATGGAAATGATATCCGCGCCGTCTTAAATATCCTTGAATGTTATGGAGTATCTGGAGATAAAGATACTTGTGATATATTTACTGCAACCCAGAAACTCCTCGGTAATACATTATCGATGGATGATGCAACCGATCTAGTCTTTGCGGATTATAGTATGGTTCCTTTGATGGTTCAAGAATCATATATTAATGCAAGTAGAACATTGGAAGAGGCTGTTATTGCATCGGATTTCATATCTGACGGCGATTTAATTGATAGACGAGAAAAAGAAACAAATGACTGGACATTACTTCCTTATTGTGTACAATCTACAGTATCTGCTAGTAAATCGGTTGGTTCTACTTATGCACGGTTTTCATCATGGCTTGGCAACAACTCAAAAATGCTAAAAAATCAGCGGATTATAAGAGGCTTTTCCAGATTCTCGAATTTCCGTGTAGACTACGCCGATCATCTTTTATATATTCTGTTACAAGGAGATGTAAAAGATGCCAATAAAAAGATGGATGAATTGTATATAACACGCGATGATATTAAATCTTTACAGAGTATACTCATGGAGAAAATAGAAATTCCTAAAGGCTTTACGAAGCGCCAAAAATAAATCGAACAAATCGGTAAATCATTTTCTTACATATTTATATTCTAAGTATTTCCAACCATAATCTGGACTTTCAGTGAGAAAGGGTTATTCTTTATTACAAAATGATTTTGGATGTTGTCTTCCAGTCCAAATAGAATAGGTGATACTTTTACATTCTTTTATAATTACCTGTATAAAGTCTGGGTTATCTATATCTCTTTCTTTATAATTATATACATTATTAAATTTGTAATTATATATCTTTTTAAAATTAAATTCTGAAAAATTCCATGACTTTAATGTAATAAAACTCAGTATTTTGTATCTATCATCTGATTTGGGAATAATAGATACTAATTTTCCTTTTCTCATTGTAAAATGTTCATCGTATAAGAGAATTGCATGAATGATATCAGTTGGTAATTTGGAAAATATCATATTTTTTAGCTTTTTCTATTAGATGTTTTTTTCAAATTTTATAGATTTATCTCGGTTTAAACATTTTATATCTACTATTACTCGCCAAAGCCTTCAGGCATTTGATAATGATAAAGAACAAAATGAATTAAAAGAGGAGGAATTTCAGAAGAAATTTGCACAACTTTTAGAAGAATAACTTTATATAGACTGTTCCCTATTACCCAAGATCTAACCCTATTGAGAACTTTTTAGTCAGTTAAAATACAATATCAAAAAGGATTCGCCTACCTTTTACGCTGATATCAAGAAAGTAGTAGTGAAAGAATTGGGGGAATATAAAGGAAAAGAACTATAGGAACTATTTCTTATATGCGTTTGATAAAGATTCTGTTAAGAGAGTTTATACACATGACTCCATTCTGAAAAGAAAGCAGAAAATATATAAAGAATAATCAAGTTTCGGTATAAAGATTCAACTAGTTATATTATATAAGTAGTTGAAATGACGACCGCTATTTGTAAATGCGATTTTGATACGCAAATAGCATATATTACTGAAAATAAAACTGATACACCAAGAAATCAAATAACTATCGTAGAGTTTCTAAAAAATAAAACACTCCACGAGAAAGTTAAGCGTGGTGATATAAGATTAGTTTGCAAAGAAAATAACGAACTTATAAAGTACGAATCTGAAATAAGACGGTCTCATTTTAAGCACAAAAATTTCCTATACAATGATATGTCTGACTGGCATAGGGAATGGCAATCTCACTTTGAGAATCAGGAAGTACCTATAGGTAATAGATTTGCTGATGCTGTTGTTAATAATAAGGTACTAGAGTTTCAGCACAGCAGGATAACAAAAGAGGTCATTACAGCTAGGACAAAAAACTATAAGGAACATAATAAAGAACTATATTGGGTCTTAGATTGTAACGACTCTTTAGAAATAAATGAGGTTGAAAACAATAGGTATATGATAGAGTTTAAGAAGGAAAGTATTTGGAAGTATGAAAACTTCATAGGCGTTGAATATATTTATTTAAATATAGACGATAGACTATTTAGAATAAACCCAGACAGAGTAAAAAGTCACCAGATAGACGTAAATGAATATAAAATGAAAAGCGATTTCATAGAGTCTTTACATATGAATCTTAGTGTATGGAATACAGATGAATTAACTCAATGTGTTTTATATCATAATCAACGTGGCGCGGGTTGCGGTAAAACATATGAGAGCATTCAGTTATTACAAAATAGTGATACATTCAGACATAAGACTGTATTTATTTACCTAACAAAAATGCACTCGGCCAAGGAAGTCATACATAATGAGTTTAAGGAACAACTGAAAGACAAAAAACTAAGTAGTATCAAAATAGATAGCGAAGAAGAGGGCAATCAGTATAAAATAAGTTATACAAATACTGATACAAATAATGAATGCTATATTATAATAGGCACAATAGATTCGTTTATGTATGCTATAGGTGATAAAAATGTAAAAGATAAAGACTTATTTTTTGGAATAGTTAAATCTATTAAAAATGGTTACGTGGACACGGGCAAAGACGGTTCTATAAAATATGCTAAGAAAAATATTAAGATTAATAAACACTGTTTGATTATTATCGATGAAGCACAAGATCTATCGCCAGAGTATATTGCAGCAACAGCAAGTATTATGAGAACCACTTATACAGATACATATGTTATTGGCGATAAACTACAAAGTATTTGGGGTGAAAATAATATTCATACTTTTTTGGAGAAGAATGATTTGCCTACTATAACGATTAAACGAAATGACGGTGTTAATCAAGTAAAAAGATTCCATAATACACAGTTCAAAGACTTCGTCAATAAGGTCGTAGATTTCAATAAATATAATCTTATTTCTATAGATGGTATATGTCAAGGTGGATGTAAATACGAACATGAAAATCATATTCCCCCATATACTTTATTTGAAGCACCTACAATATATAGTGACGAATCAGATGATAATAAAGTAAATAACGTTATAGAAAAAATTATTTCTTATATGAACTTAGAAATAGATAAATATAACTATCTCCCTAATAACTTTATGTTTATTTTTCCTACAATATCTAAAAACCTTCTTGCAAACAGATTAGAATCAAGGCTACAGGATTTTTGGATTAAACGGTATAACGATTCTTTATACCAAACTAAGGTATTGAAAAAAGATAAATATTGGGGTGATAAACTTAACAACGATGCTTTTTATAAATATGTATACCTGCATAAATCAGATGAAGGTAAATCTATTAATTTAAAAGAATCAGAAAATGCCTCTAGAATGTTATCTATTCACGCATCGAAGGGTAGTGGATGCGAAGTAGTATTTCTTCTAGGTCTATCAGAACAAAGATTACGCCTATTTAGCAAAGATAAAAATAACTTACAATATGATTCTCTATTGCATGTCGCATTAACACGACAGAAGAAATCTATATATATCGGTCTTGAACGAAACGGCGATGATATTTGTGAAAGATTTAAGTTCTGCGAACTAGTAAAAGATGTTACTATTAAACCGAATCTTAATGATATTAAAAAGAGTGATAAATACGAAAAAACAATAGACTGGTCGTTTGAGAATAATTACGATGGTATCAATGACACTATTATAAAATTACAAGATTACGACGATTTGATACCTGAAAATAGCGCAAGTAAATGTATTATAGATTGGGGACATCATACGATAAGATATAGCGTGTTTTGGTATTATATACTATTTTATATTATTAATAACGAAAAAATGGACGATAATTCCGATAAAAATGCAAAACTAGACCAGTTCAAAACATTACTAAATAAAATATCAAAGTTAGAAATAACCTACTATATTTATAAGGACTATTACAGAAAGTTAAAAGATAAAAAAACAAAAGAGGTAGAACTACCTATACTCTACTTTGAATCAAACGAAAGATCCAAATATACTAAATATAAAACAGTCCTATCTGATTTCATTCGTAATATTCAAAACAAGATACAAACATCTCTAAAAGAAAAGGAATTGCCGTATTTATGTGCGTTAGAAACAGTAATATTACTATATATGATTAAAATTAACGATGATGGTATATATTCTGATACAACCATAATGGATGTTTATTCAATAATGTATTGCTACGATGAGTGTTCTAATTCTATTGATGATTCTCATACTCAGAAATATAAGTGTTCGTGTAGAAAGCATTTTGTCGAGGGTAATAAGAACACCGACTTTTTAACATATCAAGAAATCCGCGCGAGTATCAAAAATCACTACGATAAAATAAAACAACTGGAAAAAGTATATCAAAACTATAAAGAATATATAATGGAAAATCTAAAAGATTCTTCATCCTTCAAATATAATATAAATCATCCTATACCATTGGCCGAAGAGAACGCTAATTTTAAGATATTTAATAAGCATACTATTATAGCAAATTCAGATAAATATGTTTTGGACTTTATTATCAAACCTCAGTTCAACAAACTCAATATTAATAAGGTAATATGTGAAGGTCTATTTCATAACTTTCTATTGCTAAATTGCGACCCGAAACAAAATAACTATAAGAGATTCAGCGAAAAGAAAATTATAACTTGTATATTCACACTTGATTCTGATAAACCTATATTTATAGATTTTAATATTCTAAAAGAAAATCCGACGCTGAAGGACTCTATTAAGAAGTACATTATCAATAAATATTCAGAGAAGCATGACAAGATTTATGATTATTATTTTTATTGTAAGGAAAATAAACCAAAGAATATTGATAGCATAACCTATACGCTTAATGAAATAACTGCAAATTATGACAACATACCAAAATATATAGAAAATTATTTTTACGATATTAAGAAGGAACTGGATAGTAATAAAAAGAATAATACTAATATAAATAATGTATTATCAAAAGTAAATGATAAGGCGGTATTTCTGGAGAAAATAGGATTGTACTTAGAAGATGTAGTGAATGATTTCCTAAAAAACAAGGTAGAAGAGCAAACCGACTGCGATTACTAAATTAAGATGGAACATTTACTTTCCATGCACCTATAGCCTTGCGACAAAGAGGGCATTTAGAAGGAAACTTTTTAGAATCAATAGTTTTATCCCAACATTCGACGCACATTTTATGAGTGGGATGGCAAGATAATTCTACAACTATCTTGTCTTCAAAACATATACTACATTCTTCTGGTTCTGAAGTCTGTTTTAGTTCGCCACGATAAGCCCAACATTTAAAACATAAACCTAATGCCCCACCAGGATGTTTTGCCATATCCCATTCAGGCGTGGAAATACAACATATGTGAAAGTTTTTACACTTAATAAAGTCGCAGTTGTGAACGCAGGCTTCTTTACGGCAATATTTTACGTTATGACTGCGATGGCCACAAGAACATACTTCGTAGTATTCATCTGTTTCAGCATCATAGCATTGACACTCACAATATTTGAAGCAAGATCCGTCGCCCTGACAATTAGGCATTGATTATATTTAGTTAGTATAAATATAATCAAATTTTAAGAAAAAACACATAAGATGATTTTTGTTTTGTAGACGATTTACCCAAAAAACGCTCATTTAAAATCCGCACTGGTCTAAATGTTCTTTGTTTTTACAACCTTCATGAATACATCTTTTATTTTTAACATCTACCATTCCTTCTGTTTTATGAGTTGAACAGTATATCGCTTTTTCTCCTTCTATATTAAAATTTGGTCTAATTTTACAATCCTTTTCTTTGCACATTTTTAGTATAAATATAAAATTTCAAAAAATCAAATTTTTAAATATCACATTTATGAGACCATTGCAAAAGCCCTTGTCTCTGTTTGACTCTGCAATTTATATCACCTTTTACACAATTCGCTCGTATTTGACCAGCATGCCGTCTAAAAGCATTCCATCGTTTTATTTGAACTTCGTCTATTTCATGTCTGCGCCCCATCCAATATCTGCAAAACCATTGAAAAAATCCTCGTGGATCTGGATTATTCGTTGACAACATCGGATATTGTTTGGAAACAATTTCACTTGGGACCCATCCATAGGAATGCCATTCATCCAAATTCAGTCGTGATTTTACTTTGTATTTATTTAATTCTGGATTGGCTTTTTCAGGACTTAGTTTATGCATCGCATTCAGAAACCATTCTTTTGGAAACTCCAGTAAACAATCATTTAAATATTTTCCTTCGAATACTCCTAATTTTAACATTTCTGCTGGTGTATAATAAGGATCAAACTCTAAATTTTTGCCCGGATTCTCTTGTAATATATAAGAACCCTTTTCCATTTTATTGTACACTACAACTTTTGTACCTTTTTTGTAATCCTTTACAGAATTTCCTTTTTCTAATATTTTTAACATATCCTCCTTTGTTCGAATTGTTAGGATCCGTTTATCTTTAAAATGCATCTAAATACATAGTTTAAAAAAAATTTGATTATTCCCATATTTTAAATAAGTTTATTAAAATGTATAGT
>Ga0247722_10000924_pt1 | contig 16879 bp, 13 predicted proteins | sample MSEWelMarce3H_FC_FD_189094 | JGI IMG/M metagenome (GOLD analysis project Ga0247722, IMG submission 189094) | Subsurface sediment microbial communities from gas well in West Virginia, United States - MSEEL Well Study Marcellus 3H_FC | ecosystem: Environmental > Terrestrial > Deep subsurface >... | reverse complement strand
CACGATACCGGACATAGCACTGAGTCCCTCGCACAAAATCAGGATACATTCCCCGGACTTCTCGGTGCCGCTGAAGTTGGCGTCCATGAAGTTTTCAATGCCGCGGATATTCTTGGTCTTGGATCCGTCCGTCTTCTTGGCAGCGATGTTCTTCTCCTTGGCCTGGGTAAGGTCGCACGCGGTGTCCATGACGCCCATCTTCGCCACTTTTTCGACAAAGGCGTCGCTGACGGAACACGACGACCCGAACTTGGACGACGGCGTATTCATGAAGTCTTTCGTTTGACTGTCGAACGCGGGGTTCTCGATATTACATCGCAAGAACAAGATGAGCTGTTCCTTGATGGCGGCGGGATTCACACGCACCTTCTTCTTCTTCTCAATGAAGTCCGTGATTTTGCGCACGATTTGGCCGACGATGTAGTCGACGTGTTTTCCGCCCTTATAGGTACAAATACCATTGACGAATGAGACCTGGGTGAACTCCTGATCGGGAGCGAGAGCGACGGCGTATTCCCAGTGTCCGCATTCGGACGCCTCATAGACGCGTTTCGCCGCGTCCTTGCTGCCAATGTACATATCGATGTATTGCTGGAAACTCTTGAAGGGGCACGGCACGCCATTGTAGGCGAACTTGAGTTTCTTCTCCGATTGGTCGGTCACCGCGCAAATGTCGTAGAATCGCTTCTTGAAGAGCGCGAGCATGTCGGGCGTCAAATTGGCGATGCCGAACCGGCGGTAATCGGGTTTAAACGACACCTTGGTATAAGGTTTGGCGGCGGCGCCTTTTACCTTGGTAATGACGGGCGGCTCCACGACATCCAGGTTCTGCGAAAATCGCTGGAAATATTTGAGTCCGCGTTTGTGGTCGACGGTTTCCACGTATCCTTCGCTCGACCAGATGAGGACGAGTTTGAAGCCGAATCCGTTCTTTCCGCCCACGATGCGCTTCTCGTCCTTGTCGTAGTTTGTCGATGTGCGCAGTTCGCCGAATATCATCTGGGGAATCCAGACGTCGTATTCGGGGTGCTTCGCCACGTCGATACCGTTGCCGTCGTTCTCCATGGTGATTGTGCCGTCTTCGGCATTCACGTCTACATTGATATAGGAGACGAGTTTTACGCCGTCGGGGTCCTCGCTATAACGCTGGAGCATGCGGACTACGTGGTCGCGGCAATTGACGATGCCTTCGTCGAAAAGCTTGTAGAGCCCGGGGATGTATTGGATGGTTTTACGGATGATCATGGTGTCGTCGTTGATCCAAAGATGCTCGTCCACATTCTCGATGGACCCAACGTACGTATCTGGGTTGTCGAGAATGTGCTGCTTGTCGGTTTTCTTCTGGTATTGCTTAGCAAGATTCATATTAGTGGATGCTGACATTTTTGTATGGTAATTTGATATTGATTTATCATACAAAACGTTTTCAATTTTATGCGTAGGTGGTCAGTGTTTGAATAACTGTATTGCTTGCCATGTTTGCTACATTTGTTATAAATACGTAAAATTGTTGAACGAAACAAGTTGTACTTGCTGGTGCGGTAAATGTACCTTTTACAACAGGTGTACCAGTTACTCCACTTGTCAATGTTAACGTAATTGCATTAAAATAACTTGTTGTAGCAGTAGCACCAACATAAATAAATGTAAACACATAGGAACGATTTGATATTGTTGGAATATTTATAATATTTAATGTTTGGGCTGTAGCCGGCATCGAAGTAATATATCGGATTAAGCCGTCTCCAAATGATGCTGATAATGCCGCGGACACTGTGGTAGGGATAAGCTTCTCTGTAACATTACTATAAGCCAATGTTCCCGAAATGTCAAGATTGTATTCTGGTGCCTGCGTATTGATACCGACGTTTCCGGTTCCATTTGAAGCATAGAGAGAGATACGGTCACTCGTATTATTTCCAGAACCATCCTTGTTTTCAACGCCGATTACCATTAAACCACCACTGGTTTCTGTTGTTATATTTGGATTGTTATTGTCAAAATATTGGATGTATCCATAGTCACCGCCCGCATTTGGAGAGGTGAATGAGATGGATGAACGACCGTTGGCTGCGGTATGATGGAGGACAAGTGTGCCGGTTGTTCCCGTTGCCGCTGTGCCAAGGCCAGTTTCAGTAATTCGGACATCTCCACTTATATCGAGTGAATATGCTATCTCTGGTTGGCGATTGATACCAAGAGAACGTGTAGATATTGCCGAACCGATTGATACATTGCCGTTGAAACTGGTGTCGAACGAGAATGTATTGGCGCTGTATCCGGGAATAGAGCCGCCAATTGACGCGCCGTTTAAAAGAATGTTTCGGGCATTGAGTGTCCCACTAACATCCAGTTCGTATCCGGGGGTAGTCGTGTTGATACCAACTCGGTTTGTACCCATTCCAATAATGGCACCTCCATTTACATCCAGATCACCGCTAATATCGAGGGCATATGCGGTAGCTGGGGTTTTATTGATTCCAACAGAAATAAAACTGCTTGTTCCCATTTGGATGTTTCCGGCAAAGGAAACGTCGGTTATACGAGAAGCATAGTTGAGTAAAACAGAATTGATACTTCCGTCGATGCCGGTCCTGTTATAGAAGTTCGTATTAAGACTTCCGTCGATGCCGGTCCTGTTATAGAAGTTCGTATTAAGACTTCCGTCGATGCCGGTCCTGTTATAGAAGTTCGTATTCAGACTTCCGTCGATGGTTGTTTTGTTATAGAAGTTCGTATTAAGACTTCCATCGATGCCGGTCCTGTTATAGAAGTTCGTATTAAGACTTCCATCGATGGTTGTCTGGTTATAGAAGTTCGTATTCAGACTTCCATCGATGGTTGTCCTGTTATAGAAGTTCGTATTAAGACTTCCGTCGATGGTTGTCTGGTTATAGAAGTTCGTATTCAGACTTCCGTCAATGCCGGTCCTACTGTAATAATTGGTATTCATGCTGTTGTCGAAGAATGTCTTGGATACAAACGTTGTATCCACCGCATTCCTGTTATAGAAGTTACTATTAAGACTTCCATCGATGGTTGTTTTGTTGTAATAATTGGTATTCATGCTGTTGTCGAAGAATGTCTTGGATACAAAAGACGTATCAACCGCATTCCTGTTATAGAAGTTCGTATTAAGACTTCCATCGATGGTTGTTTTGTTGTAATAATTGGTATTCATGCTGTTGTCGAAGAATGTCTTGGATACAAAAGACGCATCGACATCGGTCTTGGTATAATAAGATGTTAATGAACTAGTAACGGATGAGGTTAAAGCATAATTTGACAAACTAGTCCTGATAGTATTGATACTGGAATCCGACGCAGCAATCATTCCGTATACGGTCATTCCAAAACTAGCATCACCTTTTAAAGCATTCGCAATTTCCGCCAATGTATCTAATTGGGCTGGAGCAACACCACTCAATGTGGTGAATCGCCCATCGACATAATTAATGGTGGAATAAGAAGCAAGGGTCGAATTGATGCTGGAGTCAATTATTCTCTTATCATAATAATTGGTGTTCATGCTTGTATCAAATGCAGACTTTGACAAGAATGTGGAATTACTCGTGGTCTTGTTATAGAAATTATCATTCAGACTGAAGTCAATTACGGATTTTGTGTAATAAGATGTCAGAATGCTATTGATGCTGGAATCGATGGACGTCTTATTATAGATGTTTCCATTGATGCTGGCATCGATGGCGGCCTTGGTATAATACAATCCAAGTGAAGTATCAATAATCGACTTGGTAGAATAAAACCCTAGAATGCTATTGATGCTGGAATCGATGGACGTCTTATTATAGATGTTTCCATTGATGCTGGCATCGATGACGGCCTTGGTATAATACAATCCAAGTGAAGTGTCAATAATCGACTTGGTAGAATAAAACCCTAGAATGCTATTGATGCTGGAATCGATGGTTGTCTTATTATAGATATTTCCATTGATGCTGGCGTCGATTGCGACCTTGGTATAATAGAGATTCAGTGAAGTATCAATAATCGACTTGGTAGAATAAAACCCTAGAATGCTATTGATGCTGGAATCGATGGACGTCTTATTATAGATATTTCCATTGATGCTGGCATCGATGGCGACCTTGGTATAATAGAGATTCAGTGAAGTATCAATGATCGACTTTGTTGGAAGTAGTCCAATACTTATATCTTGAACACTATTATATGAAATTAATGTATTGATACTTGGATCTTGTAGTGACCCAGTTGCTGAAACAGATGCTAAATCACTACGTAATTGAACTATACTCAAATCAGTATAATTAAAACGCCCGTTCATATTTAAGGTTGTTGTATAGAAGCCGAGAATGGAGTTTATGCTTCCATCGATGGTTGTCTTGTTATAAAAATACGCATTCATGCTTAAATCATGCGCCGACTTACTGTAATAATTGGTATTCAAACTGTTGTCAAAGAATGTCTTCAATACAAAAGACGCATCTACTGCGCTCCTGTTATAAAAATACGCATTCATGCTTAAATCATGCGCTGACTTACTGTAATAATTGGTATTCAAGCTGTTGTCAAATGCGGTCTTCAATACAAAAGACGCATCTACTGCACTCCTGTTATAAAAATACGCATTCATGCTTAAATCATGCGCCGACTTACTGTAATAATTGGTATTCAAGCTGTTGTCAAATGCGGTCTTCAATACAAAAGACGCATCGAGCGCGGTCTTCAATACAAAAGATGCGTCGACAGCAGTCTTGGTATAATATGTGCTCAACGAACTTTGTACATAGGCCGTCGTTGCTACACGCGTCGAATTGTCCGCGGTAAGCTGTGTAGTCGCAGTAGAATTGCCCAATAACGGCGTATCCAACAACATGTTTGTCCCATTTATCAAATATGCTCCATTCGTATTGATGCTTCCCGAAATATCAAGCGGATACGTAGCGGATGATCGGCCAACTGCCAAATTACCCAAATTATAGTATAAATTGGTGCTACTTGTTTGGAATGAAAAATACGACGAACCAGTTGGGCCCAATAGTGGAATCGACGTTTGGATATTTGTTGGATATGTACTTGTAAAATGAAATGTAATTGGGTCAGTGCTGGCACTGTCTGATCCAACTTGTATTTTCACAAACAGTTGTTTTGATGGACTTGTCAAAAATGTCGTTGGAATCGTATTGTTGATGCTATATCGGTTAGTAAGTTTACTTGTTAAATATGTCTTTGAACTTGACGCAATCTTGGCAAGGGTGTATGTTCCCACCTGAGGTTCTGGTGTACCCGGATTTTCTGTATTATAATAGAGCTGCCATGAAATGTAGTTATTCGCGAATGTATCGCTGGTAGTTGAAGCAAATACATTCATACTCCAAATACCGCCTGGGATAAAATTATTGGTAACTGTATTCGGTCCTAATATAAATTGCGTACGAATATCATCGTCGGTTGCACCAGTAAATGGAACATTGTATGGTCCTGTACCACCTGGTAAAGTATATGTGAATGTCGCATTTGCACTGGTGGTTTGTTCTGCTAAATAATATGTAAAAGTTTCATTTGAATTGGGAAATGAAACGGTGATAGGTCGATTGTCATAGTTCAAAAAATAGACTAAACCGCCGGCAGCACCTTGTTGACCTTGAATACCAGTTGGGCCAGTAGGACCCGTATTACCTGTTGGTCCTGTATCTCCGGTTGGCCCTATATCTCCGGTTTCGCCAGTCGGACCCGTATCTCCGGTTTCGCCAGTCGGACCCATATCTCCAGTTGCACCAACAGGACCCATATCTCCAGTCTCGCCAGTATAACCGGTGTATCCAGTTTCGCCAACAGGACCCATATCTCCAGTTGCGCCAGTGTGACCTGTATATCCAGTTGCGCCGGTTACACCAGTTGCGCCAATAACACCAGTTGCGCCGATAACACCAGTTGCGCCGATAACACCAGTTGCGCCGATTGCACCAGTCGGACCGATTGTGCCAGTATCTCCCTTGGCACCAGTATACGATATGCCATTGGCACCAGTATATGATATTCCATTGGTACCTGCGGGTCCTTGTGGTCCAACGGGTCCTTGTGGTCCAACGGATCCCGTATCACCCTTTGGTCCAGAACCCGAAATATCAATACGTACAATTTGATCAGGTACTACATTTCTCATATTAAAATCAGCGTTACTCTCGCCAACTCGTGGCAAAGATTCTTCTACATTCACTCGAAATATTTTTTCAGTTGCCAATCGAGATCGATTTATTGCCCCACCTTTGCCAGTGAAAAATTTAGGGCCCATGTATAGTATATAATTATTAGGTATATATTCGGTGAAATAAAGTCATCCGACAAGTATGACTTTATGCTGTGTCTAATTATCAACAATTGCGCTTCGTGGTCGATATTTGATTAAATCTTTTGTGTCCGCTGTCGTTGGAAATTGCCGGGTTCCAAAAACGTCGCGCAACAATATCCATTCAAACAGACCTCCGGGGTAAAACCAAACATTTCTAAATCCTAGCTTCAGCAATTGGTTTCGCTTTTGAATGAGGACGTCGTAGTCATCGACGTTTTTGCCATATACCACAATATGTGTATCATAACTGTGATCGGCTAATAGACCATTAATCTTGGCGGTTTCTTTTTTGATTGTGAGTGTTTGTTCAATTAATATACTTTCGTCCTCCATGGTGTGAATAAGTAAGCATTGATTATGTCGTATATCGTCATAGTTGGCGGTGGCTTGTATTGCGTTTCCCATATTACAAAGCAATGGGGGCAAATCTTTATGTTTTTTGTGAATCTCATAGTCGCTAAGCTAAGCTTCTCTTTATCACCTTATGTCGTGTTTTTCGAATATTGTCTTTATGTCCTCCCCTCGTCTTCTTTTTGCCTCTCTTTGTCTTTGGTTCCTGATAAAAGTCTGCATCTTGGTCGACCGCCCCTTCACTCACTAGGGAAACCGGTGTACCATTGACAATGTATTTCTTGTAATATTTGCGAATCCCTGTGAGATTTACATTGGATTCTGAAAAAACGGAATCAGCCAATGGCGTATTTTGTATCTTCTCGCAAATACGTTTGATGTTTTGAAACACGGTGTCTTTATTTGGACTGTATCCGGCAGTAATGTCAAATGATTCAACCACAATGCCATTTTCGCGATTGGATTCATGAAAAATATTGGCCGCGCGATTGTCCACTAAAATTGTGTTTGTTGCCGTGTATTTTTCGGGAAATGCCCAGTAGACCCGTCGCAGGTCTTTTTCTTCCATGCCATTTGCTAAATCTTCTTTTATTTCTTTGATTGAATAGACAAATGTGAATGGGCTCGATAAGAGCCCGGCGTAGCGCGTGATTTCGTTTTCAATGAACTGCGAATAAGATTCGTTTCCATAGGTCCAAATCGCAATATCGATGCTATTTGCCTTGGCAAATTGAATGAAGTCGCGCAATCCGGGACGAAAAAGAAGCGCATATTTGGCGGTTTCATGGGCCTCTATTTTATTGGGGTACAGTTTCTTATAGGTTTGCCATTTGTTCATACTTGTCGAGTCATGTAAATATTGGACCATGGTCTCATCGATATCAAAAATTATGCAAAAGTTCGGGTTATTCATAAATGATATAAACGAAAACTGTATATATATACAGTACAAATGGAACCAACACTGTGTTGTCAGGTGTGTTGTAGCAATTATAATAAAACTACCCGGCATATTGTGAAATGTTATTTTGCCAATTGCGAATACGAATCATGTAAAGAATGCGTACGAACTTATCTTACGAGTATCACGACGGACCCCCATTGTATGAAATGCCAGAACAAGTGGAATATCGAGTTTACCAAAACCGCACTGAACGCGTCATTCATGGAAAAGGACTATCGCATCCATCGCCGGAAAATATTGACCGACACGGAGATTGCTAAAATACCGGAATATTACGAGGGCGCGCTCAGATACGGGAAAATCTCGGAATCGGACAAAAAGATGGCGGAAATCATCAACCAAATCGCGGATTTGCGAAAACAAATATTAGATTTGTATCACGAGCATGAACAAATACGCGTCAATATGGGAAACACGAGTCAGGTAACGCGTAAGTTTGTGATGCCGTGCCAAACCGGCGGATGCCGTGGTATGCTTTCGTCGCAATACAAATGCGACTTGTGTTTGAAACATACTTGCCCTAAATGTTTTGTCGTGGTTGAAGGGAGTGACCATGTCTGTAAACAGGAAGACGTCGACACCGTAGAAGAGCTGCGCAAAAATACGCGACCTTGCCCCAATTGCGGAATGCGCATTTCGAAAATCGACGGGTGTGACCAGATGTGGTGTACGGAATGTAAGACCGCGTTCAGTTGGAGCAAGGGGACGGTGGAGAAGGGGGTCGTCCATAATCCGCATTATTACCAGTGGATGCGGGAACATGGACAGGTTGCTGCACCAGTAAATCAGTGTAATCAAAATGCCATGTTCAACGGATGTGGTCGGCAAATTACTGAAATCGCGAATGAATGTATTAACTCGCGTCGGATTCCGCGCATATTTTGCGAAGTATTTGACAATATGGAGTTTCGAACGGATGTGAAAAACCGCAGTGAAAAAGCGCTTAAAGACGCCGTCGACAAATATATGCCGTTTTATGATCGCGTAAAACCCATGGTGGTGAATACGAAGGTTCTATGTGAAACAATTCGTGGAAACATCCAGTATTTGACCAATTTTCATCGATATATTGTTCATATGGAGCAGGTGGAACTCCGCCCATTGGCAGAGATGATTCGAACCCGCACGCAAAACAATTTCTCGATTTACAGATACATATTGAACCAAATAGACCGGGAGCAATTGGGGGATGATTTGATTCGTGCGGATACCACCACGATGAAGGACCGCGCTTATATGGATATTTTGGATGCTCTGGTGATGGTCGGGAAACAGATATTGGTGGATTGTATGACTGAACTCCAGCAGAATCGCGACCCCCTGTGTTTGGAACTATACAATAAGTTTGATTATGATGGAGTTATGACCAATTATTATAATCCCAAGTTTATTTCGCAATTTGTCATATGTGAGGCGGCGTTTCCTTGTGAAAAGATGGTGGAATACCATAAGACGATTTTGAAAGTCATGGAGAAGTACACGCTGGCGATCCGACGTTATTGTGCGTATTCTACGATCGAGTCGTTGCGGTTTTTGTTGATTTACAATAGTAAAAAGATGCTGCTTTTATGGAATCATAATGCGTGTAAGTCATCTTATCAAACATTTCAAAACAAGACGGAAATCCAGAATGAAATTGAACAACATCGGACGTTGTTGGCGGAGATGGACAGATCAAGCGAAAGTGGGTCTTCTGCGACCATTGGCGAGTCTTCGACCATTGGTGGGTCTTCGACCGTTGGCGAGAATCTGATACCTTCGAATCTACCTCTTGAAAACGCATTTATATAATAATAATATGTATGTACAAAAATACATATTATTTTGGGGTCCTGGTTTATTTTTTGTTGTATCGATTGTAATTTGATTGTTTGTTTGGAGGATATGGTGACCTTTGTACAGTAGAGCTTCTCATTGGGTCTCTCGGATGGTCCGTCCTTTGCGTCGGATGTGCCATCCTTTGCGTCGGATGTGCCATCCTTTGATCAGAATGGTCTCTCGAATAGTCCGTCCTTTGCGTCGGATGTGCCATCCTATGACTCGAAGAGTCCATCCTTTGTGACACCAGTTCCGCAATATGGATACAATGCCGGGTTTCCACTTTCTTTATGGGCTCCCACATCCGAAACTTGCGATTGAACACACACTCAATATTGTGTTCGCGTGTCAAATCCACATATTTATCGAGCCGCATATCCTGAAAGGTCTCTTCGTCGTCACTTTCTTCGCCATAATCAATATTGATGTTTTCCTTGATATTGCGAAACAGTGAGTTCATATATTTGCTCTGTTGCCGGGTTCCAATATACAAAACATTCACATAAACGGTGGTGTCTTGGCCTCCGTGGGCAAACATGTGATACACATCGTCGCGCACATCGGCGACGACGCGAAACACGGCCGCTCGCGAATATGCCGGCAACCGAGGATTCACGTCTGTCCTGGGGACCAATATTTGCGTCGATAATTCGACAACCGGCTGCGGTTTCTTGTAGATGTGGTTCAAATAGGGCGCCACTTTGCCGGATGAGCGAAACTGGATGTGGTGGCTCACGTATTTCGCGGGTTTTGTCATGGATTCATAGAATGGGAGCGAATCCAGTGCGGCATCGCGACTGACGCGCATATAAGGCAATACAACAATCAGTCCATCATTCATGGCACACTGGTCGGGCAAATCTTTCTCGAACAGTTTTTGTAAATAGGTCAGTTTTTCCCCAAAGAGAAGATGGCGCACATTGCGGCCGCGATAATGACACAGGTCTTCGATGACGAATATGGGCAACTCGCCATCCTGGATGATTGTGCCATATAGGAGCGTCCCATAATAACTCTCCGTGGTGAGCGCTGGGACGTTGACGCGCCGGGAACCGACGATTTGATGCGATTTGTTCAGGTCGAGCAAGATGGCAATATCGGCACCATCGGCGTAGGTGAACCAGATTAGGTGTTTTTTGCCGGCGGGGATGGCCATGGCGATGTCGTAGATAGGAGGAACTTTCTTATGCGCAAATGTTTCATAAGAAAGTTCGAACGCTGGGAAGCGATGCATGATGTGTGTGTAATCCATTTGGATTATTTGGTGGAATCCGTTTATATTGTTTATGAATGTCTATACCAAATACTCCTCCTCCTCCAATTCGACCGAGCATTCGACAATGACCGGTTCGGCTTTTTCTTTCTTGGTCGGCTTTGGTGCGGCCTTTGGCTTTGGTTGAGCCTTCTTCTTCGGTTTTACGATTTCCTCCTCTTCCGATTCGATATCGTCGTCGTCATCATCGTCGTCATCGCCGTCATCCTCCTCATCTGAATCCACGATGAAATCGTCCTTCACATATCCGTCCTTGGTTTTAGGCAAATCGGCAGTGTCATCATCATCCGATTCGGTCTCTTCCTCTGAGTCCACGTCTTCGAATCCGCCATACAAATGTTCCATTATATCCTCGAACTCTTTCACCGACATATCGGATGCCACGTCGTTCTCCATATTGATGACGACGCAACTGCCAAAAAACAGGGTATTGTCCATCGGCGGAGGGAACTCATATTTGTTCTCCGAATTGGCGCGGCCTTCCGTCTTGCCATAGAGGCGCAACTTGTACTCAATTTCGTTGAATGATACCGCCCATGTATGAGCGTGCGAAAACCCTTCGATGCTTTTGAATCCGCATTTTTTACACAAATCGGGGATGTCGAGGCCGTCCATTTTGATGGACTTTAGCTTTCCCGTTTTTTCGATGAGTATCAAGGATGGCATTTAGATGATTATGTTTTGACGTATGCGTTTATATTGTTTTGACGCCTTTGGACATTCTAAATGCCGACGTTGAGTCGGCATATTTGAATGTTCTTAGGTAACTGTCACTAAGCCCGCAAAGCGGGCGACGGTCGGCCACCGCAGGTGGCCTTTAAGACTGATAAAAATACCTTTATATTCGAGAAATCGCTACCAAAAGGGTAGCAATTTTAGGTTATATAATCGGTGTTTTAAAAGTCCAAATGTTTTTTGATTGTGTTGTGATTTTTTATGCGACTATTGTATAATGCCGCAACGACGCAAGCAACAAAAAGGTGCTGGACTATTCGATATTTTATCATCAGACCCCGCGAAAAAGATAATTGCTAATAATAAGAGAATTGAGGAGCTGGAAAAGGAATCCGAACAAAAATGTGCGGAATTGAAAAAAAAGATTGATATTCAAATTGGTGAACTGAAAAAGAAGAATGAGTCTTTACAAAAGACTGTGGATGAGAAGAAAGCTGAAGATGTGAAAGAGGCGGAATCTGGATCTGTTTTTGATGGATTTAAAAACTTGTTTGGATCCAAATCGGATGAGGCTAAACCCAAGGTTGAAGCTAAACCTCAGGTTGAAGCTAAACCTCAGGTTGAAGCTATGGTCAAACCTGTATCTGATGCGATTGTTGTTAATAATCCTATGCTGGACAATGCTGAACCTAAGGCCAATGCTGTAGCTCAACCCAATGTCTTACCTCAGTTTGGACAAGAAGCCAAGAAAGATAACTTCGATCGCATGTTCGGCGGCAAAAAATCAAAACGCAGGCGTGGATCCAAGGCGCGCAAGTCCGCCAAGAAATAAATGCGTTTTATCATATATCAAAAAACCAGCAGTTTTGATATATGGTATTCAATATCGTGATTGTATCGATATTAATCATTTTAATATTCCATTATTCATTTGATTATTTAAAAACCTTGCTAAATCCGTCGCCGCCCATTTTAGAAGATTTGAAGTACAAAAAATACAAGGCCATGATTGACGATATTTCGAAACCGAAGTTGGAACCGGATGAAGACCTCGAGAGCTATTTTCAGACCAAGGTGGAGTTTGAAGAGAGGCTTGAATCAACACAATGTGTCTAAGGCTTTGGCCGACACGATATGGCCGACGGCCGACACGCTAAGGCTTTGGTCGCTAAGGCTTTGGCCGACACGCTTAGGGATTCACTAATTGCGACATCATCAAATCAATATTATTGATGAATATTTCCAGCGACTGGACATTGTTTGCCGCCAAATTATCCGTGCATAAAAACTCGATGATATCCATGACCACTTTGATGCGGTCGACCGTCCAAATGCCAGTTAACGTCGAAACCGTGGCGACATCATAAACCGCCGTCATCGCGTCTTTCTTGAACAACTTCTCGTTCATATACTCATCCAAGTAGTTCTCAATGATGTTGACATAGAGGTTTAGGCATAATATGATAACAGGGCACGCCTTGTAGGTTTCCTTCAATCGGTCAAGACCCGAGATGGCGCATTGAAACAGTTTGCGGATTTGCGGTGTCTTGTCACAGAACCGCGCACTTAGAAACGTGGAACACGCAATTTGGATGGGATTATAGAGGTATTGGAGGTCGGCCTTGCCCGAACTGAAATACAGGCGACACAATGCCTGGAACGGCCCCGGTTCCTGGATATAAAAAACATTGTCGGAAATGCGGAACTTCGTGCCTACAGGTTTGTTGCGCAATATGGCGAGTTTCACAATGACGGACAGCGGGTCCAATATATAGAGGCGGTAATTGGTGTTTTTGGCATTATCGGGGATATCGGCGCCGGACATATATATCTCGAGGGGCGAAAATCTTTATGCTGTTGCGACCCGAATTGGTTTTCCGTCGTAGCGGAGTTCGACCCCATATTTTGCGAGTACTTGGTCGAGTTTTTCTACCTGGGAATATTTGGGCTTGTCGCTTATTCTGGCACACACAACGCTTCCATCGATGTCTATCATTTCCGGTGTCTCGAGGCTATCTGGATTTCCGGGAAAGTTTCTAAAGTCGACCAAGTCAAAATGTTTGATTTGCGGGAATGATGATATACTATCTACTATAAATGCGGTTATGCCGCGAAGTACACATGTTAGACCGAGGTCGTTTTTTTCATGACATCGATTCGCAAATATGGGTTTTACACACCTTTTTTGGTTTTCATAAGCGTATTGGAATCCAACCACGACATATCCAGCCAATGGATCTGGCTGAATGGTCGATGATGGTTTTACATTGTGTTCGGCTTTGAGTTGTTGCGATATTTCATGGATACGTGTGTTTGTGTGTTCGACCATTTCGGCTTTGAGTTGTTGTGGATGCCATGCCTCCATTCTATCGGCCATGCGGCGCTCCATCAATTCGAGTTGTTGGTAGTAGTGGACAGTCATATTGTGCATTTCTCGCATAATGGATGCGTTTTGTTGTTCGAGCGCGGCGATGCGCGATTCCAGTGCGTTTTTATCATTGTTGAAGCTGAACATTTTATTTGGTTGGGTTGGGTTTCGTATGTTTTATTCAAAATATACGAAAAAGGTTTTCAATTTTATCGGCGTATGTAAAGGGGTTTTACTGCATGTCGATAATAAAGCCGGCGCTAGACTTATCGGCGGCGACGACGTTTGGTCTTTTTACTTTTGGTCTTTTTTTTTGATGAACCGCCGCCGCTTTCATCTCCCCATGCCTTACGATGGCTCTTCGACATTCCTCGGCGCAACTCTTCTTGTTGATGTGTCATTTCTTGTTCGAGACCTTCATTCAATTCATCCCAAGTTACAGCCCAATCAATAACTTCCATCTGTTCATTTGTCAAAATCGGTTCAGTCATAGGATGTTCCAATTCAACATCTTCCTCCATTATTTCTGGCCCTGATTTTGTCATAGGAACCAATTCATTATCATTCAATTCAGAATATTCTGGCATGAATCCAAACTTTTGTCTCCAATAAAGAAACGCGCCGGGTAAAGCTTCCAATCGGTATTGAACGATTTGATTTTCATATTCTTTATTCCATTGTTTACATATTTCGAAAAATATATTTATTCCAATACCGGCACCTTTTATATTTATATTATCGCAATTTTTACAAAATCCATCTAAATGTGCTTCAATTTGATATTCACTATTAACATTCGACTGTAATGGTTCAAAATGGAATCTTAGTGCACAAATGATATCATGTTTGCCTTCACTATCTTTTCCAAATAATACCATTACCAAATAACCGGGGTCACTTGGAATCATGTAGTCTATGTTTACCGCGCTTAATTTATTCGTGCAAAATGTATGTGACAATTGAATATCAACCTTATTAGATTTATCAAGCTTAACAATGGTTATACCACGTCCAATTTCATCATCTTTTGGCGCGTTTATAGTAAGGTTTGATTCCGGGATTTCAATAGAACTGGGTAATGATGTAATATGTTCATAAAAACTGTTTGCGATGATACTTTGTGAGATATAATCCGCATAATTTCCATTATCATAATCGTTATTCTGTACAACATTATCAGTATTTGGACTTTTCCATATGCCGAAAAGCATATCTTTACGGATTACGCCCTTTTTGCTTGAACTATTCATATATATTTATTGTTGATTTTATTCATGTGTATTCGACCAGCCAAATATAATGAATAGTTATCCGGGTGTTCGCGTCTATCAAACATTGTAGGGAGTTATTGGCGATAATTAGACCACGGAATTGGAGAAACATGTGTATTTGACCGCGCGCTAATTCGCGGATCTAAATACGTAATTATTATACCCAGCTGTACCAATATTTGTATATACTAACATATACTTACCATCAGCCGATATATTTGGAAATACATAATTAGTAGTTGCTGATGCTGGAATGCCAGTTGTTATTGGTGTCGTCCAACTTTGTCCATAGTCTTTTGAGATTAACAGATTTGTATTTGTGCTATTTGTAACTATCAAATATTTTCCATCCAGTGACATTTTTTTTTCCCAGATATTGGTACTGGAGTAGATTGATGTAAATGTAGCACCAAAGTCAGATGACATATATATATTACCTGGTGGTCTAATACTAACATATTTTCCAGTATAACTACATTCTAATGTAAATCCTGAGGTTATCCCTGTTGAAACATTCCATGTAACTCCAAAATCACTCGAATATCTTAAGCTGGTTGAACTACTGACAAACATATATTGGCCATCCAATGACATTGCTACCTGTCTTAGTCCAGTTAACCCACCAAGATTAGATGTATAGGTTGAACCATTATTATTTGAAATATAGATATTTGTAGCTGAAATGGCCAATTGATATTTTCCGTCTTGTGAAAAAGCAGCTGGTATCCCATAATTTATTATTGAAACTGATGATAAACCACTTGGAATCGCAAAACTTGTACCCGAATTGCTCGATATATTCAATATATTTGTACTTGAAACATATCCATGGTAGGTTTCATCTTGTGAAAAAAAATAATATTTCGGCCTTGCACTCGCAAATGCAACACTAAAACTCGCGCCAAAATCTGTCGATTTATACATTTTATCTGTAAATGATAGTATAAACATATATTTTCCAGAATATGATATATATGTGTGAGCATAAGTATCTACAACGGTACCCGTTTTTGTCCATGTTGAACCATAATTATTTGAAACATAGATACCATTTAAATTATATGTTGGAACAACTTGGTATTGCCCCAAACCGGAAATACCTGAAGATAAAAAACTATAATCTGTTGCGGCAACCGTTGGAACGGTTGAGTTTGTCCAATTCCCTCCATAATTTGTTACTGAATCCGTAGTTAATCCGGGTAATGTTAAGCCTGATTTTTTAGCCGGGGGGGGAGCTTTATGCTATTTAACGCTCCAAACACCATGTGATATATATATATATGTAAGTATATATTGTATTATTCAATTCTGCTTCCAGTGCTTGCCGCAATCCAGACACGTGATGAAAATCGTCGACGGCTCATCCGCCGAGCGCGTCTGTAACTCATAGTAAGTACAGCGTTTCGATTTGCATTTCTTACACGTGAACATCTCCGTCATCGCCTCGACATTGATATTGTACTTGTTGCTGTCGCGCTTGATTTTCGCGTCAATCATTTCGCGCCAGTGCTCCGGGTTCATTTCCTGGTGGGTCATGAATGCGAGTGTCTTTGGGCTCACGTCTTCGTTTTTTAGTAATTGGCGCAGGTTCTCGTTCTTCAAATTAACATAGACGGTGCGGAGACGGTCCATGTAGATGGTAGAGAAGGCGGGTGCGTCCCATTTCTTGATGATTTTCAGATTGGTTGCCTCTTTGATGGCATAATTGTAGATGCCGATTTCCACATTTGCTAAAATCGTGGGGTTCATGTCCTTGCCGAACTTGACGGTCAGCTTGGACCGGACGTTTTCGCGAAAGATGGTAGGGGTTTTGAGAGTTTGAGAC
>Ga0247722_10000922_pt1 | contig 16912 bp, 13 predicted proteins | sample MSEWelMarce3H_FC_FD_189094 | JGI IMG/M metagenome (GOLD analysis project Ga0247722, IMG submission 189094) | Subsurface sediment microbial communities from gas well in West Virginia, United States - MSEEL Well Study Marcellus 3H_FC | ecosystem: Environmental > Terrestrial > Deep subsurface >... | reverse complement strand
ATCATGATCAGCAGCGTGCTGAAAATGCCAAACCCCACCAAAAAATACAAGATCAGTTGAACGAATTGCATGTTGCCCGAATCGGCTTCAATATGTTGTTTGATGTCTGGCATGATTTCTCCCCAAGGGAGCACCTCAAGTTGGTTTCCCGTCATGGCAGCAATGTTTTTTGAGGCCTGATCAGGATCCATGTTGTCGTCCAACAAGACAGCCCAGCTGGTTGCAATCGAGTCTGCTGAAAAAAGGAACTGTGATAGTGGCAATGGCATCACCACCAGCCGGTCATTCAATTTTGGAGAGCCCAGTGCCACAATTCCCTTGACCAGAAACTTTCCTGCAGCAGAGGCGCCATGGTAGCCCTGACCGATGATGATGACTGTATCACCCACCTCCTTTTCCAGTTTGAGGGCCAGTCCCTCTGAAAGCAGCAATCCATTTTCATGGGCAGCGGGGTAGCTGCCCTTGGTGATCTTTTCTTCCATGGCAGTGAATCCATGTTTTTCCTGTTCTTCAATGCCAATGACCAGACAACCTTTTGTTGTTTCGCCGGAAGAGATCAGTGCAAAAGATTCAAGCCTGGATGTAATTCCATCAACGCCAGGCAAGGCACTGATTTTTTTGCGCAACAGGGAATCGGGGACAAAACCATTTTCTATCACCTGTTCATCCTGGTAGCCTTTCAGGTGTACCTGCACATGTCCGGTATAACTGCTGACAATGTCCTTGATGAGGTTGTTGAAAATGCCTTCCTTCAGGCTTGCTGCAAGCATGGAGATCACCGTTGCAAAAGAAACAGCTGCCATGGTGATGGCTGTTCTGCTTTTGTTGCGCCAAAGGTTTTTCCATGCCAGCTGAAGGATCCACATGATTAATAAGGTTTAATTATTGGTGATGTACCGCATCTTGTCTGATGTGAAAAATGCATCATCTATGGGCCTGTCAAAAAGAACAGATTCATACATCATGACGGTCTTCTGGTTTTTCTTGTTGGAAGGGATCATCTCAAACCTGGTGGGGATGAGTCTTCCGTCCATGGTTTTGATGTCAAATGAATTCATGGTATTGATGAGCTCGTTGCCCTCGTCATAAAATCGGGCATGCAGCTGAACCATCCTCTCCTTGTCGATGCAGACCACCAGCCTTCCCCATACCACTGCGGCTTCTGGCTTGGGCATCAGTGTAATGGAATAGCATTCCCTTTGATCGATCAGGGTGTCTTTGGAAAACGCATGGGTATAGTCTGTTACCAAGGACGATTCTTTGACCAGGTCATCATTGGTGAAATCAGTGCCCATCCAGGACTGGCTCATCATCGAGGGGGGAAGCTTGATTGTTTTTTCGATGGAGGGTACCCAGTTCCAGACCTCTTTTTTCCTTTTGAGAAAAACAATCCCCCTGTCCCGCACCGGAGCGTTGACCAGAATCATGGAATATTCAGTTCCTTTCATCCAGGCCCGTACTTTCATTTCCCTGCTCCAGGTGGGCCTCACAGTGCGAATGATCAGGTTGGCTTCAGAGGTTTTCCCCCTCATTTTGGCTTCTGTTTTTTCAATAATCTCTTTGGCAGTTTGGCTAAAAAGAAGTGCAGGCAAACCAAGAAAACAGAAAAGAATGAATGGCTTCAATGATGTGATGTTTGGCCATGAAGGTCGTTCTTGGCCCATCCAAATTGTATGATTTGCATCATCGAAATGGGGATGTGGAAATGAAATGAGATGATACTGATCAGCAGTTTTCTTTTTTGTAATTTTTTCTTATCTTCGGACAAATGGTTGCTTTTGTTCCTATCGGGACGGGCGACCATTTGCTTTTTAAACTAGAACCATGAATATCCAGGCACTTATCACGGACTACCTGCGCTCAGGCGCATGGGATGAGATGCTTGGGGAAAATTCAGTAAGGAAGCCTTACATGAACCTGATGAATGCACTGGGTCAACTCAGCGTTGACGAACTGCAACAGAAGCATATTCATGCAAGCGATCTTTTCATGAATCAAGGCATCACGTTTACAGTGTACAGCGATGATGCCGGCATTGAAAGGATTTTTCCTTTTGATGTCATCCCCAGGATCATCACCTCAGCCGAATGGCATCAGATTGAAAACGGAATCAAGCAAAGGCTCCGGGCACTCAACATGTTTTTGCATGACATTTACCATGATCAGCAGATCCTGAAAGATGGCGTTGTGCCGTTTTCCCTGATTGCTTCCTGCCCACATTTTACCAGGGAGGTACACGGTATCGATGTTCCCTATAACATCTTTGTTCATATTTCAGGGATTGATCTGATTCGCGGAGATGAAGGCAAATTCTACATCCTGGAAGACAATCTCCGCACGCCTTCAGGAGTATCTTATATGATGGAGAACCGGGAAGTGACCAAGAGGTTGTTTCCTGATCAGATGGCAGAGAACAATGTAAAGATGGTGAACAACTATCCTTTGCTTTTGCATTCCATCCTGCTCTCTCTTTCTCCGCGGCCCATCAGCAATCCTGTGGCTGTTATCCTTACCCCGGGTGTTTTCAACTCAGCCTATTACGAACATACTTTTCTTGCCAGACAGATGGGAATTCCGCTGGTGGAGGGTACTGATCTGTTGGTGAACAACAGCAAGGTATACATGAAAACCACAAGGGGCCTGACCCAGGTCGATGTCATCTACCGGCGGGTGGACGATGAATACCTTGATCCCTTGATCTTCAGGCCTGACAGTATTTTGGGGATTCCAGGCCTTATCGCTGCCTACAGAAAAGGGAATGTGGCGATTGTCAATGCAGTAGGAAACGGGGTTGCAGACGACAAGGCTGTCTATGCGTATGTTCCCCAAATGATCAAATACTACCTGAACGAAGAGCCAATTTTACCCAATGTTCCAACCTATCAGATGAGTGATCCTGATGCAAGGGAGCATGTATTTGCCAACATCAACAACATGGTGTTGAAAGGCACCAACCAATCCGGTGGATATGGGATGTTAATGGGCAACAAGGCATCTGAAAAAGAAATTGATGCATTCAGGAAGAAGGTGGAGGCAACGCCAAGAGAGTTCATCGCACAGCCCATCATCAAGCTTTCTACGGTGCCATGTTTTCTGGACGGAAAACTTCAGCCCAGGCATGTAGACCTCAGGCCTTATGCGCTTTGTGGTCCTTCTGGCATTGAAATTGTTCCTGGCGGTTTGACAAGGGTGGCACTTCGCGAAGGATCTCTGGTGGTCAACTCTTCACAAGGTGGAGGCAGTAAGGATACCTGGATCATTGATGTAGAACAGTAAGGTCAAAAAAATGAATTATGCTCAGTAGAATTGCAGATTCCATGTTTTGGATGAACAGGTATGTTGAAAGGTCTGAGGGTCTTTTGAGGATGCTGCACACCAGTTATGTGCTGTCTCTCGATAGGGGCTCCAATCTCAATGAAAATTGGGTTCCCTTGTTGAATGTATTTACAACACTGTCATCAAGCGGAAAGATTGCACTGGCCCAGAAACCCAACAACATTATTCAGCATGTACTGCTGGATTCCCAGAATCCAAATTCTCTCAAAGCATTGTTGAACAGGGCCCGTGAGAATGCGAGAGGTATGCAAGACCATATCACAAAAGAGGTTTGGGAGCAGGTGAACCATCTATATCATTTGATCAACAACCCAAAGACTGAAAAGCAATTGCTTTCCAGTGACCAGTTGGCTGCCATCGAGTCACTCTTAAAAAATTGTTTGTTGTACACAGGCATAACCGATAGTACAATGCCAAGGGGCATGGGATGGAATTTCATGTCCATGGGAAAACATGTGGAGCGTTGCATCATGACGATTTCCATCGCTGCAGAACAATTCAATTCATTGGGGCCTGATCAGGCAAAAGCAAGGGATATTCTCTATTGGAGAAGTTTGTTGTTTACCCTTTCTGGGTATGAATTTCATCTCAAAAACTATAGGTCTGTTGAAACTGATAAAAACGTCCTCGACCAGGTGGTATTCAACATGCTTTTTCCACATTCAGTGATGTATTCATTGGAGCGCATCAAAAAATACCAGGAAGATATCATAGAGCAAAACCAACCCCTTGCCAAAGCCGATTTGTCTAAACGGTTCGGAAGGTTGTACAGTTTTGTTGAGTTTGCAGATCTTGATACCCTGGAGGGTGAGGCCCTTAGCAGTTTTCTCTGGAACACTCAGTCACAACTGGCTTCATTCAACCAACATTTTTCACATACTTTCTTTTCTTATTCATAAGCACTGTACATGGCGGTTTTCAAGATTCATCATATTACAAAATACATTTACGATAGCCCGGTTTCGGAGAGCGTGAATGAGATCCGGGTCTACCCGCTTCAAGGGAATGATCAGGAAATCTTACAACAGGATTTGATCATTACCGGAGATCCGGAAATTCAGTTGTATACTGATTACTGGGGGAACAAGACAGGTTTTTTTAATGTACTGGAATCCCACCACGAACTGAAAATAGAAAGCAGGGTGATTGTTAGAACAGCCCAGGAGCCCATTGGGGATTCGGGTGATGGTATGTTGGAAGATCTGGTACCATTGGTCAACGGATCCATGCTCCTGAAGGAACTCAATTCCCCGGATTCAATCAGGAACCAACCATTGATTGATGCAATTTGCAAACAATTGTTGACTGATGGTAAAACGGTTTCGCAACTTGTGCAAGACTGTAGCAGTTATGTTTTCAATCAGTTCAAATACACCAAAGGCATCACAACAATAGAAACAACGGTAGATGAAATTCTTGAGCACCAGGGTGGCGTTTGTCAGGATTTCGCCCATCTCTTGTTACAGATGTTGCGAACGTTGGCCATTCCTTGTCGGTACGTGAGCGGGTATATTTGCCCAAACAAAAACGGAATGCGGGGAGAAGGGGCCACACATGCCTGGGTGGAAGCGTATATTCCTGGTGCATCCTGGAGAGGCATAGACCCAACCAATAATATCTGGGTAAGCAGCAATCATGTAAAACTTGCGGTGGGCAGGAGCTTCAAGGATTGTAGCCCCGTAAAAGGCACCTTCAAGGGATCTTCCAGGCAACAGCTCTATGTTTTTGTTTCTGTTGGATATGAGGACGGACAAGTGTTTGAAGAAACCACTCAGGTTCAGCTGAAAAAAATTGATCCTGTTTTGGAGGAAAAAAGACTGGCTGCAATTGAGGCGGCCCAGCAATAGTTGGTTTCTTTTTGGCCAACAGTGGAAGCAGCTGACTGCTTAACATACTCGAGAAAGAGGGCATAACCTGCCGGAAAATCCTTAATTTGGCACCTAACCCTTATGTTCAATCAGATGAGATTATTCCTGCTGTTGCCTTTTTTATTGATAGCCTCTTTTTCGTTCTCACAAGGTCCAACGGCAAAAATCAGCGGAACCATTGTTGACTCAGCTTCGGGCGCAGCGCTTGCAGCGGCTACAGTTCAATACTTCAGGGAAGGAAAAGGAACAAGCATCAATGGTATAGTGGCCGATGAAAAAGGAAAATTTTCATTCAGTGTTCCCAAGGGCAATTTTCAGCTTCGCATTGCCTATGCTGGGTACAAAGAGTTTCAATCGAAATGGATAAGCATTGGTGAAGCATCAACATCCATCCAACTTGGCCTGATCAAACTTTCCCTGAACAAAAATACCCTGAAGGAAATTGTAGTGCAGGCAGAGAAAAGTTCGATGCAGTTGTCTCTGGATAAAAAAATATTCAACGTCGGCAAAGACCTGGCCAATGCCGGAGGATCAGCCATGAACATCCTCATGAACATCCCTTCTGTTTCTGTAGACCCTGAGGGGAATGTCAAGCTCAGGGGAAGCGATAATGTAAGAATCCTGATTGATGGCAAGCCCTCCGGATTGGTGAGCATCAAGGGCGGAAGCGGGTTGCAGAACCTGCAGGCCAGCATGGTCGAGAAGGTGGAACTCATCACCAATCCCTCGGCCCGCTATGAAGCAGAGGGCATGTCCGGGATCATCAATATCGTGCTGAAAAAAGACCGTCGGCAGGGTTTCAATGGTTCTTTTGAAGTCATCACTGGCAATCCATCCAATTTTGGCCTGGCCACCAACCTCAACTACAGGAAAAAAAACATCAACTTCTTCGTTAACTATGGCATTGCTTATAGGATGCAACCCAGCAAAGGGTCTTTGTTTCAGGAAACCTATACCAAGGACACCACCTTTATTTTCAAGCAGAACGACAGGGTCAAGTTCAGGGGTTTCAACAACAACGTCAGGGCTGGTTTGGATTATTTCTTTAACGAAAAATCTGTGCTTACTGCCGCTTATCTTTATCGTAAAAGCCAGGGTAAACGCCTGCGCGACATTCGCTATGATGATTATGTCAACAATGAAAACAACCTGGTTGGATTTGTAAAAAGAACACAAGACGAGGAAGAGGTTGAGCCCAACTCAGAGGTGACAGTCAACTATAAAAAAACATTTCAGCAGAAGGGCCATGAACTGACGGCCGAAGTAAAATACCTTGATTATTGGGAGAACTCCGATCAGGTATTTACACAACGCCATTTTAAACCTGATGCAACAGAAATCCTTTCAAAGAACATCCTGCAGACATCTGTCAATGATGAATTTGAAAAGCAGTGGCTTTTTCAATTGGACTATGTCAAGCCCATCGGAAAGGAAGGCAAGTTTGAAACAGGCATCAGGAGCAGTTTCAGGAACATGGTCAACGATTATGTTGTGGCACAACAAAACCTGACGGGCGTATTTGTGGCTTTGCCTGGACTGGACAATGTTTTTGTTTATGATGAAAATATACATAGCGCATATGGTATTCTTGGCAACAAGACAAACAGGGTATCCTATCAGGCAGGCTTGAGGGCAGAGTGGACGGATGTTTCCACCACATTAGAAAAAACAAAGGAAAAAAATCCCCGGGACTATGTCAACCTGTTTCCCAGCGCACACCTTACATTTGACCTCGAAAAAGAAAATGGCATCCAACTAAGCTATAGCAGAAGGGTGAGAAGGCCTTTCTACAATGATCTCAGCCCCTATGCCACATTTTCCGACAGTAGGAATTTTTTTGGAGGTAATCCAGACTTGAACCCAGAGTTCAGCAATGCTTATGAAATTGGTCATATCAAGACCTTTGACAAGGGGGCTTTCACTTCATCTGTCTATTACAGAAACACCAAAGGAAGAATTGAAAGAATCAGAAAAGTGGATGGATTGGGAAATTCCATCACCAAGCCTGAGAATCTATTGTCAGAAACGGCGTTTGGCCTGGAGTTTACAAGTGGGTATACGCCTTACAAATGGTGGAAGCTTGATTTCAATTTCAATTTCTTTCATGCCAATATTGATGGCAGCAATATCTTGCCCAACTACAAAACGTCTACCTATAGCTGGTTTGCCAGGCAAACTTCAAGGTTCAGCCTGAAGAAAAACCTTGACCTGCAGTTGAGGATGAATTATGAGGCGCCCCAGAAAACGGTGCAGGGCAGAAGAAAGGCAATGTATTATGCAGACTTTTCTGTAAGCAAAGATGTATTAAAAGAAAGGGGTACTTTGAATTTCAACGTGCTTGATGTTTTTAACACGAGAAAAGCGAGAACTGTGTTTGAAGGCGAAAACTTTTACTTCGATGGATATGGCCGGTTTAACCCTAGGCAGATCAACCTTACATTCACTTATCGAATCAAACAATCAAAGGGAACGAAAACAGTTAAAATCATCCAGGAATAGGTTTTCCTGCTGGTTTATAAGAACCCTATTGCTGCCTGGCAATAGGGTTTTTGCTTTTGAATATTTTTCATAAGAAATACTGCGCAGGGAATATCCCTCTGGAATCCTTTACTGGCAGGCATTGCAGCGGAAGACTGATATTGGTCATTCCTGCCATGCATATAGGTCATGGACAACAATACAGCAGGAACATATTTTTGATTCAAGATGCCAGTGCAGACAATCCTCCGAAAATTGTCGGCAAACGCTACCTGCAACGGTCCCAAAAACAAAATCAAAGCTAATGCGCCAATCAATTGCCTATACAATTTTTACAGCAATTCCTGTGTTTATGATGGTCTCTTGTATCAGCACAAAAAATATAGGTTATTTCAACAACGCCAGGGAGACCGAATATGGCAGTATTGCAGGATCGGAAACCACCATTCAGGCCAATGATATCCTCAGCATATCCATCAGCAGTCTGAATCCGGAGGCATCAGCCGTTTTCAATTCAACCAATAATCATTCAAACAATTCCAGTTCATCCAATGGAAATATTGCCCAGGCCAGCGGCTACCTTGTCAACGCAGAAGGTTTGATTCAATTGCCCATCCTCGGTAATGTCCATGCAGCAGGATTGACCAAGAAAGCATTGAAAGAAAAAATCACCAATACGATTGATGAAAAGAAATTGCTGGTTGATCCCATTGTAAGCATCCGACATTTGAATTTTGAAGTGACCGTCATTGGTGAAGTGGGGCGCCCCATGGTCATACCAGTGCCCAATGAAAAAATTTCACTATTGACCGCACTTGGTCAGGCGGGTGACATTACCGTATATGGTAAAAAAGACAATGTATTGGTAATAAGGGAAAACAATGGCAAAAAAGCTGTCAAGCGAATCAATCTCAATGCAGCTGATTTTTTGAATTCGCCCTATTACTACCTCAAGCCCAATGATATCGTTTATGTCGAGCCGAACAAGAACAAGCTTGCAAGTGTCAGCAGGGGAAGGCAATTGTTGCCTGCTTTGCTTTCGGGTTTGTCTGTGGTAGTCATTGTGCTTGATCGAATATTTTAACCTCATGAAAATCCATCAAGATAACATGCAAACAACAACCGAAACATTGTTCAGCAAATTGCTGGTGAAATACATCCCATATTGGCCGATGTTCCTGTTGCTTGCCTTTTTATCATTTGGCGCTGCAGTAGCCTATATCAGGATAACCCCCAAAAAATACCAGTCAACGGCATCACTGATCATCAAGGATGAAAAAAAAGGGAATGATGATTCTAGGATAATGGAGTCGTTGAACCTGATGGGATCAAAAAAAATAATAGAAAACGAAATCGAGGTGTTGAAGTCCAGGCCTGTTATAGAATCTGTTGTACAAAACTTTCGCTTGTATGCACCCATTTACCTGGAGGAAGGATTAAAGGACCAGTATTTGTATGAGACGGCTCCACTGACGATCGAATCACTTGAACCTAAAAAATTAAAAACCAGCCAGGGAAAGCTTTACCTGCAATTGGATGCCCAGGACAAAAAGACAATCCTGATCAATGGGAAAAAAGCTGGGCAACAAGGCGAATGGCTTACTACTGAACATGGAATTTTGCGTTTCAACATTAAAGAACCTTCGGCATTGATGGAGCCCAGTAAGAAGTATTTTTTTCAGGTTGTTGGCATCCCGCTGAAAACAAAAAATATTCTGGATAACCTCAAAGTTTCCTCTGCAAACAAGCTTTCCAGTGTTATCGAATTGAAGTACAATGATTTCACACCACAGCTTGCCCAAGACATTCTTGATCAGGTCATATTGTCTTACAATACAGCTGCTATCAATGAGAAAAATATTCTGGCAAAGAGTACCCTTGCGTTTATTGAAGAAAGGTTGAACGTTGTGGGATCCCAGCTCAATGAGATAGAGCAAAAAATTCAGCAATACAAGGCACAATCTGGCGCATTTGATATCAGTACACAGGGTCAATTGTTCCTTCAGAATGTCAGTGCCAATGACCAGAAGCTGGGTGAAATCAATGTACAGCTTTCTGTAATGAATGATCTTCAGGGCCAGCTGGAAAGCAATACCAATTTTTCGTCTGGCAACCATACCGTCCTGCTCGGCAATGCAGATCCGATTTTAACACAGATGATTGGCAGCTTGAATGCCGCAGAACTGGAAAGGGAAAAACTTAAAAAAACGGTTGCGGAAAACAACCCCATGTTAATTTCAATTTCTGACCAGATTACAAAAATCAAGGAAAACATCAACAACAACATCAGGGACCAGCGCAGGAACCTGGAGGCTACAAAGAACAATCTTTTCGCGACCAATACGAACTACAATAACCTTTTGCATGATATTCCGGTAAAGGAAAAGGCCTTGCTTGAAATCAGCAGGGAACAGAACATCAAAAGTGGAATTTATTCATTCCTGCTCCAAAAGCGGGAAGAGAGTGAACTGTCCTTTGTTTCCAATATTGCAGAAAGTCGCATCATCAATCATGCGCAAGCACTCAACAACCCCGTCAGTCCGAATTTGATGATTGTGTTTGGCATGGCATTGTGTGCTGTCTTTGGTATACCCGTAACATTGATAGGGGTAAAGGAAACGCTTTCTTCAACAATTTTGTACAGGGCTGAAATAGAATCCATGGTCAAGATTCCCATTATTGGTGAAATTGAATACCACAGGAAATCAAAGCCATTGGCCATTGAAACAGGAAAAAGAAGTCCGGCAGCTGAAGAGTTCAGAAGATTGAGGTATGCCTTACAGGATATCCTGAAAACTGCCGTCAATAAAGTGCTGTTGGTCACTTCAAGCATCAGTGGGGAAGGAAAGAGTTTTATTGCCACAAATTTGGCCATCAGTTTCTCTCTCACCGGGAAAAAGGTTTTATTGGTGGACCTTGACTTGCACAACTCATCCCTTCGAAAAATATTTGATAGTGCTGACATGAAAGGCGTTACTGATTTTCTGATGGGGAATGCAGCTGTTGATCAATTGGTTCAACGGGTTCATGGCTACGAAAATCTTTATTATTTGCCTGCTGGCACACAAAATGACGAACCTTCAGGCCTGCTTGAAAATGAACGTACCGTCTCGCTCTTGAAAATATTGGAGGGACAGTTTGATCTTGTCCTGATAGACTCGCCTCCTATCGCAATGGTTACTGATGCCCATTACCTTACCAATCTTTGTGCCGCTACCCTCTATGCGGTAAGGCATGGGTTTACGCCAAAATCACTGTTGAAGCGATTTGAAACGAACAATGCCATTCATCCATTGGTCAACCCTGTAATTGTGTTCAACGGGGTGAAGGCAAGAGGCTTTGCTGGTACGGACAATGGGTATGGGTATGGGTACAAATACGGATACGGAAGGGATAAGGCAAAGTTTTGATTTTGCATCACTGTTAAATGCCTCATGTTAGCTTGTCAATGGAATGCGGAATGTTCAATGTGGTTGAACACGGCGAAGCCGTAATATGAAGCCTGCCTGCTTATTGAAATGAATATATTTTAACCATCAAACCTGTGTACATGAAAAATTACTGGTATGTGCTTTACACCAAATCACGCTGTGAGAAGAAAGTTGCTGATCTTCTCACCAAGAGAAATATTGATAATTATTGTCCACTGAACAGAATATACCGGCAGTGGTCAGACAGGAAAAAAATGGTTACTGAGCCCTTGTTCAAGTCTTATGTTTTCATTCATGCCGGTGAAGAGGAATTGAATGTTATCAAAAAGCTCACCACCAATATTGTAAATGTTGTGTACTGGCTTGGAAAACCTGCTGTCATCAGGAGTGAGGAAATTGAGCAGATAAGGTATTTTCTGAATGAATACTCCAATGTTACAATAGAAAAACAAGCCGTGCGCATGAATGAAATGGTAAGGATTATCAGAGGGCCGTTTCGCAACCTGGAGGGAACTGTTGCCGCCATAAAAAACAACATACTTGTTTTGTCGTTGCCCACTTTAGGGTATAAAATGATGGCAGAGGTAAACGCTGCTAACATTGAAATCCTGGACTATGGGTATACGCAAAAAGTTGAATATGCTACAAGTGCCAAAGCACAACCAGTGCTGAATTGATTTTAAAGCCTGAACCAATTGCCCATCATTATGAAGCTCACCCCAAGAAATATCCTGACGTATATCTATGCAAATTATCTCCTGCTGCGCGGAGATGTGCACAAGGCCATTACCCGACTAAAAAATGGTCAATATATCTTGTCCATCTATTTTCATGATCCTTCCAAGCCCTTGTTCAGCAAGTGTGTGAAGTGGCTTAACCAGCAAGGCATCTTTTTTATTGACCTGAATACTTTGCATGATATTTCACTGGGCAATATGCCCTTCCCGAAAGGCGCTGCGGTATTGACGGTGGATGATGGCTGGAAAACAAACAAGACAAACATTGTGGAACTGGCACAGCAACAAAATATCCCGGTTGCTATTTTTGTTACGACAGAACCTGTTTTGACCGGCAATGGATACTGGTGGTCTTATGTAAAACTGGCGAACAAGGCGGGATACCTGAACATCAGCCCGGAGCAGGTAAAATTGATGGAAAATAAATCAAGGGTAGAGCTACTGACCAAATTGAAAGACAGGTTCTGTGTAGGACGTGAGGCTATGACAGTAGATGAAATTCAGGAAGTAGAAAAGAATAGCAAGGTTGTGATAGGAAGTCATACTGTTACACATCCTATTTTACCCAGGTGTACAGATGAGGAGGTCTATTTGGAGTTAAGCCATTCAAAGGAACAGCTGGAAGAAATGCTCCAGCATGAAATCAATGGATTCGCCTATCCTAATGGTGATTTCAGTGAAAGGGAGATCAGCATGGTTCAAAGTGCAGGATACCGGCTGGCATTTACAACCAGGCCCAACTATTTGACAGCGGACAATATCAAGGAAAAATACAAATTGCCCAGGTTTGAAGTATTGAAGGACGTTTCTTTTGCTGAAAACATTTGCAGAATGAGCGGGGTCTGGTTCAAAAAAACAACGCCAAAAACATGACTTCTACCATCATCATGTTTTTGGCAGTAACAGTTGTTCTGCTTTTTCTTTATGCCATGTTGTTCATAAAAGAGGCAAGCAATAAGAGCTACTTAAAATTTATATTTCTTTCATTTCCTTTTTTAGGGATTGATTTATTGCCCAGTGTGTTGTCAACAACTCTTTTTGTATTTCTCACCTTTGTTTTTTTCTTTTTTTTCTACACGCGTACGCCAACAAAAAGCCAAGGAGGCAATTCATATTTCCCCGTGTTCCTGTTGTTGATTGCGTCAATCGGCCTTGGACTTTTTCTGTCAACCGATTTGTCAAAAGACAGCATCACTGATTCGATTCAACTTTTCGCAGTTTTCTTTTTTGCCAAGGTGCTGATTGACGAATTGTATCTTGATGCTGATTTTCGGAATTCCGTATTGCATTGCATGAAAGCCACCTTGATATTTTCATTCGTATTTTTGATTTTTCAATTTGTTTTCGGGCCTTCTTTCTCTTTTGCAAAATCCCAGAACATAAACGTAGCAGGTGGATTGACGGTCAGGTATCCAAGTTATTTTCAAGATCCACAAAAATATGCCCAGTATCTTTCAGCCTCCAGTTTGCTCATGTTATTGCTCCCAGGCAAGGCCAAGGGTAAGACCTCTCATCTCGGCCTGGTACTTTGTGGACTTTCAATGATTGCCCTGCTTTTTACTGGTGGCCGAGCTGCTTTGGGTGGTTGGTTATTGGGGTTGATGATTATCGTTGTTTTGGGAAATGCCCAATACAGGGCCGCCATCCTTGGCATTTCTGTTGTTATAGCCCTTTTTATTTATAACTATGCTGATCTAATACCGATTTTCAAACGCGCTGATTTGTCAGAAGCTTACGAATTTCGCTACGCCATCTGGCAAGATGCTTATGCTATTTTTTTGGACCATCCTTTTTTTGGTATTGGCCTTGGTAATTATGCCAATTATGTCGCCGTTCACAATCCAGACCAGTATTGGATCAGTGATAACGAGGTTACTCCCTTCGATCATCCAGAGAGTGGCTACCTGAAATTGTTGACAGAATTTGGACTGATAGGATTTACTATTGTAATGTTCTTCCTGCTAAAGCCAGTTTATGTTGGATTGAAGACATATTTTAAAACAAGGGATTTAAGCCTTGTTGCATTGGCCTCCTCAATTTTCACTTGGCTCGTAGGATTCTATACAGTGTATTCATTTGGTGATATCAGGATAAAAATCTTGATTGTTTCCATCATCTGCATGCTTATCGCTTCTTCCAAAAAGAATGATCATATTAACAATACAACCCCAATTGTCTAAAATATTTCAACTGTTCAAGGATAAGCTGATTGGAAATTCATTTTGGGCCATCTTGTCCAGTGTTTTTCAGAACATCATTTTCAGTCTATTTTTTATTGTCATCGCAAGAAGGTATGATGCTACAGATTTTTCCAGCTATATCATTGCCAATACACTCTATGGATTGATCATGTCTTTCTCTTCGCTGGGATTGTCGCAGTGGTTTATTCGTGAAATCAAACAAAGTGATTTTCAGACCGAAACCATCTCCCGATTTTTTAAGATACAGTTGTTTGCGGGTATTTTATTTTATTTGGTCAATGTGGCGCTCTCTTTTACATTGTACAATTCTGAACTGGTCAGAAACATTTCTCTTTTGTTGGGCGTCAACATCATTTTTGACAACATCATCTATGTTTTCAAAACAATCAACATTTCAAGGTACCAGCAAAAAAGAAATTTTGCATTCAGTTCAGTCGAAGCTTTTATAAAGCTATTACTGGCAGCTGTTGTGGTGTACATTGATCTTGATATTCTTTCTGTAATTGCCTTGCTTGTCTCACTGCGTATTACCACTTTATTGTTGTTTTTTAGGTACGGGTTATCAGACAAGACCAGTTTCATGATTTTCATCAATGGTCCTTTGCATTTGATGGAAATAGGTCGGATGCTCAAAAAAAATATTTATTTCGTTGTCATCGGAAGTGTATCCGTTGTTTACTGGTCAACAGGCAGTTTGCTTGTTTCAAAGATGCTCAATTTTGGTCAAGTTGCTGATTATGAGATTTCCTTTAAATTGTTTTCAATGGCAGAGATCATACCTGTCATGGTTTCGGCTTCTGTTTTTCCATTATTGGTTGATAAGGGAAAATCAGACCTGCAGGAGCGAAACCAATTTTTCCGGAAGGTATTTCTTGCCTATGCCATCTATGGGTTGCTCGCCTTTACATTCATTTACTCCTATGCATCTTTGCTTATTCCTTCATTATTTGGTGAACAATATGCCCATACGGCTTCGTATTGTATACAAATGTTTTTGACGATAGTGGTTTTTCCTACTGCGCTGCTCCAGGCAAATGTTCTGGTCGCCATCCACATGGAAAAAACAGACATGTGGTTAAATCTTTCAAGCCTTGTTTTGAATATATTCATTGCTTTTGTAGGGTTGATGTTTTTTAAAAACTTATCTGTAGTCAATTATGCCATATTCATCTCTTTCCTTTTTTTCCATGTTGCACAGGATATCATTCTTGTAAAACATGGAATTTCCAAGCAGTCGGAATCTTTGTTTTTTTATGTCTCTTCTGCTTTTTTGTTATTGGCCTATCATTTCATTGCACCATTCTTTTCTTCTTATTATTTCTTTTTCCTTTTTTGGATCTTTTTCGGAACCTGCATTTTGATTTATAGGAAAACATTTATCAGAACTGTTTCTGTTACAGGGTGACACCCGCACATTTCAATTGAAGTCTGCACAATTTGACCAATTATGAGGAAAAGCCGCGTGCTTTATTATGTACATACCTATTTTCTTGATAGCTGTCTTGAAACCCTTCAATCCGTCAAGCACGATGTTGACATTGACTTGTTGATAGAGGTATCACCAGACTCTGGAAAAAGTACTGTATTTGAACTGTCTGGTATCAACAAGTACAACCGTATCGAAAAGCTGCAGGACATTTTGGATCCTGACACCTGGCTTCGATTCAAACCCTATTTTGAACATATTTCATCAGTCGAAGTACTGTTTTTCACAGGGAAAGGGATGCTGAGTGTCGACAGCATCCAAGGGGGAATCTTTCTCGGCAGATTGATCCGTTCCCGCAATTATGACCTGATTCACTTTGATACTGCCTCAGGAAGGGCCCTTTCGTCCTTGCTTTTTCTCCATCATCAAGCTTTGGCCTTGACCATTCATGACCCTGTTCCACATCTCGGAGAAGAATCATTGATGTTAGACCTTGTTCGTTTTCTTTATAAACGTCGTGCCAAGTCAATCTTCTTTTATTCCTACTATTCCACAAGGTTGTACAGGAATGCTAATAAACAGATTCAACAGCAACTTTATCAATTGCGTTTACAGCCTTATTCATTTATCGCCCAGTTCAAAAAACATCCTGTTTTAGAGAGCCGACACATCCTTTTTTTTGGGCAGCTATCTTATTATAAGGGTATTGACCTTCTTCTTGACGCGATTCCCGCAGTTTTGCACTTCTACCCTCAAGAGCAGTTTTTGATTGCCGGAAAATCAAACGGACTCAATATCAATAAAAGTTTACTGGATAAATACCCCAATAATGTTGCATTTATTGATGAATACTTGTCAATAGATCAACTTTCAAGTTTGATTCAATCCTCGAAATTTGTTGTTTGTCCTTACCGTGAAGCAACACAAAGTGGTGTATTGATGACTGCATTTGCCATGGGTAAAGCAGTGCTTGCCACCAATGTTGGCGCCTTCCCTGAGTACATTTCAAATGGAATCAATGGATTGCTTTGCAATCCTGAAGCAATGCCTATAGCCAATGGGATTATATCAATGCTCAACTCCAATCATTTTTTGGAATTAGAAAAAAACATAGCACCTGGTCATTCGAAGGCGGATGATATCCAGAACAGGAATACGTTGATGCATGTCTATCAGCCTATCTAAACAATCTAATTGGCAAATATGATGAAGAATACAATCAAGGCTGATTTGCACAGGTATGCAGGGGAAACTGCTTCTGGAAAATTACTGCCATCATTGCTCATCCCAGGATTTCGGTTTACTTATTTCTTGAGAAAATCCAGCCAATTCAAGAGATCTTCTTTTTGGGGATTCTTGTACCGGATACCCCTCCATTTTGATGCCCATTTTTATGGTTTTCAAATTCCCCCTTCTACATCAATCGGTAAGGGTT
>Ga0247722_10000921_pt1 | contig 16915 bp, 15 predicted proteins | sample MSEWelMarce3H_FC_FD_189094 | JGI IMG/M metagenome (GOLD analysis project Ga0247722, IMG submission 189094) | Subsurface sediment microbial communities from gas well in West Virginia, United States - MSEEL Well Study Marcellus 3H_FC | ecosystem: Environmental > Terrestrial > Deep subsurface >... | reverse complement strand
CTTGGTGACCGAGTTCGATGCCTTTGCGATGTTGGATGCAGAGATATTTCTTCTGATTCTCCGATGTTGCTTGTTCCTGCAACACTACCACAACTTTAGCAGTCTTACTTGTTCAAAGGATTTCCCCTACGCAATAGAAAACCTACTGATCAAGGGAGACCTAGACGACGAGCCTATATTCGAATACAACGTGAAAGACGTTTTGGACTGCTTTAATATTATAGCTTGGGATTGGCACAAGCTGCGCTACAGTGAAGAGTTGGTGCTGTTCCTGGATGTGTTACTGACCAAGTTGGCACTGCTCGTTTTCCTACCCTCGGAGCGTGATGAAATTCCAGACACTATGTTCAATGAGTACTCTGTGTTAGTGCCCATGCCTGGCAGATACGAAGGACAGTTCTACACCCTATCGATGGATGTTGTGAGGGATATCGGTTGGATCTATCAGAGTATGTGGAAGAAATCCGAGCTATCAGCCCAAATCTATTCGCACCGCGGAAGCGATGACCTCCAACTGATACCGATATTCACAAAGCAGCAAAAGGAACTTCTTAAGTCAAGACTGTTCCCCTGCGATCCGGACGGGGAATGCAAGGACAGGTTTAGGAACTTTGTGTTGCAATCTCTGATTCGGCCCGGAGAGAGACAGCACTACCTTAGTACAAGGCCGAACGAGTCGAAGCGTGTTGATCTGGTGATCAGAACTCGCCCTGGTGACGAAAAACTTGCAGACAAATGGATGGAACAATTATCACTGGATGTAGCACAAGTGGCACAGGATACAACTTGCTTTGATGAGTGTGTACGCGACTGGGCCATCATTGAACTCTTTCAGTTCTATGTGCGGACCGAAGCCTGTGTGGAGACACATCAAAGTTACTTCTGGAACTACTTTGACCTGATCAAGCTCGAGGACAGTCTGGCAGCACAGCTCAACCGACCCTATCCTATGATGCTGCAAAACTTCAACTGGTACGGAGTTTACTACTTGAACCGATTCTACGAGCACGAGGACGCTTGTAGTGCCGCTCTACACTGGTTGTACATCGTATGGGAGAACAGCTGTACCGAGGGTGCCGTGAAGTTTTTCCAACCGGCCAGTATGAGCAATCTACAGTTCAAACCTTACAATTTCCAAAACTGTGAATTCAGGGAAGTTTAATATGCCCCTGCTATTCGAGTGTAAGCGGAGGGGGTGAGAAACACTGGATGTAAAAGAACTACAGGGTGAACACGGCCACAGAGTGCAGCTCGTCGACTTTGCAGGGGCAGGCCTTTTCGAAGGTTTCATTGTACTTCTTCTCGTCCAAGTCCGGCAAGAGTTGGTTAATAAAGGCATTCGATACACTGGTCTGCTTCTCCGGGTAGAAGATGCGTTCTCGGTGGAATGTGTGATGGGCTTGGTTGACCATGACCTTGTTTTTGTTGGCAGAGAAATAGGCTGGCACTCGAACACTGTACTGGGTTTTGTCCGTGGCCGAGTAGGTGTGCAACTTGCTTGGGCTAACAACAAGAGGTTTGGGGCAGATGCTGGAGGTCACTCGCAGACCAGAGGAAATGGTAATCTGCTTGGAATCCAGTGTGTCAAAGGGGTTATCAATAGATAGAGCGCAGGGGCGGGGCAGCTCCGCACCGGGTACACAGGAGAAAACATCCGGATCATGAGCGGTCAGCTTGACACCAGTTGCAGCGGAGAATTGCTGGGCGATCTTCTGAGCGTTACGAATGGCAGTTCTCTCCATGATCCCATTCAAGAAATGCGAAGCAACCTTGGCTACTGTAACCTTTTGTCTTGCGCCTCCGAAAGTGTTCTCGTAGGCAATTTTGGCACCGTTCAAGTGGGGAACATCGACAACCAAGTAGGACTCCGTAATGACTCCACTGGGTTGAACAATTTTCAAATGCCCATCACCGAGGTAGGGTTTCCAGTCAACAGTGTCATGACCTTGACGGTGAGGCAGACAGTCCACATGCATAACGTCGGACTTGCCCTCGTTGGTCTCAAAGCGAGGCCCAGAGCCTAGAGAGCTTGAAATGAGATTCATGGTGTTGCCAGAGGAAAGGTTGGGGTCACGACGGAGATCAAACTCGGAGAAACTTGGATCAAGCTTGAACATGGCTGTCACGCCCCAGATTTCCTCCGGTAGCATGGATGAAGAGAATTTCGTACTAACAGGAACCTTGAAAGAAGAGCCCAAGGGTGCGACAGGCTGTGTCATTTCCTTGGCGCCCGGGTAGAAGGTCAACTCGGATGCGTGTGGATTTTGCTTTTTGAAGGCCTGACGCATGACCATTTGCTGGGAGGGGTTTGCAGTTTTAGGCGGCATTTCAGGTACCTCGAACTGTCTTTGAAAAGACCAGTAAAACACAGTTAATATAACTCAATGTGTTAGTGTTGATTTAATGCTAAGATTTCGCTCGATAGGGGGGTTCATCTTCTAAAAGTACTTGGTGTTTGTAGGTCTGCCATTTTCAAGGTGAACTTCAGGTTTTCTATTTCCCTTGCTTCGTGGATGTTTTTTCTCAACACAAGCCATCCGATCGATGGGCTAATACAAGTCCAATAGATTACCAACCATACGGCCACGGGTAAAGATAGGTTGAAGATATGCTTGACTGTGAACAGAGGTAGAATGTTGAAAATCGAGACCATCAAAGTGCAGGATATTGTGTACTGAAGTATTGTCAGTGCACGAGTCCTTTTGTAAAATCTCGTGAACACATTCTTGGCCGTAATTTCGTACAGAGCTATCATCGAGATGGCGTGTGCCAGTACCGTCGCAAAGTGCATCACGATTGCTGGTATCAACGCTGAGCTTGAAGATGCATGAGAGACCCTCACGAACAGAAACATTTGCACTTGTGAGAAAACTGTGAATAAAAATACACAAAAGAACGTCAACGGGTAGAGCCTTTCGAACACCAGTCGATTTCTGTAACGCAGTTCAGTATCACCAATGTACTGGTTGAATTTCTTATTGCAGCCCCTGTTCGAACATCTCAAATAGCCATTGCTTGTTGTTTCCAGAAATTTGATGCACCCCAGATGGATCTTCTGCGTCTTGACCTGACAGTCGCAGAAATCTACAAACTCCTCACCCTCGGGTGACTGCTCACACAATCCACAGAACTCAACGCTGGTCAACTGTTGAACTATCTTGGTGATATCTGCGGTGTTCGCTTCAGCTATCGCATCGCTAGACGAACTCATCCGCTAGTTTACAAAATACCCAGGTCGAGGGTGTTAGTAATTTGAAATTTTATTTAGCCCGGCCAGCTGTCAGAAATAGCCCAACATAACGCTGTTTTTTTCTTCTCCTCCGCCCAGTCAAGAGACAATGACCCCGCCTGTATCACAGATCGACTGTGTTCCGGGTACAATCACCGAACTGCTCAGCATGAACGCCTCTAGCTTGATGAAGATCGCGAATTCGCTTTACGCAGTGATAATCGGCTGGCTGCCGGTTGTTGGGTTTACAGTTTTCGTTGTGGCGCTTCTCGGGTTCGTAGTGTTCAAGTGCTGCACTCCGGAGAAAAAGACGAAAACCTTTGTGGTTGTCAGTGCCAAGGAACGCGAAGAGTACGAATCACACGGCTCCAAGCCTCGCTCAAGGTCGCGCAGTCGATCGATGAAGTAAAGTAAAAAAAGTTCTGCTGTTTATGTAGTGCTCCACCAACTACCACTGCTGCTTTCCGTTGTGACAGAGCCAGTCTCTGAGGTGTACATGTCAGTGGTTTTGATTTGATAGATGTCGCGATAGCCGGTATTGATTTGAGTGGCGATGAAGAATAACCCCCTTGAGCGTTCGGTACCCAGCAAATGAAAGTTGACCAACAACTCCTCCCCCATATCCACTGGCATATTGACAAATTGCCAGGTAGCCCTTTGTGAGCTGCGTGCTAGCATTAGCAAACGAGGCGGGTTGAAGTTCTCAGCTGCGCAAGTGGGGATTGCAATAACTACCCTACGTCGGTACTCTGTCGGCAGTAGGTTGTCGAAGCTGTAGACCAACGAGTCGGGAAGGCAGTGATCTTGGTAGAACAATTGATAGACCGGAGAGTAGATCTTTTTCTCCACTCTTAGTTTCGGTGCATCTGTAGTTGTGTACTGGCTACTACTACTGGTGGAGGTTGTACTTGAGCTGTCAGCATCCGCTGTACCAGAGATAGGCAGGTAAATCAAACCCTGAACGCCTACGTGAGAACGTCGACCATTCTCATCATAACGCTCGTCTAGGCAGTAAATCTGATGCGATTCTCTCAGCGAGGCGTAGTCGCACTCGACAGGGTTCTTCAAATTCTTTGCCCATAGTTGAATCGAGTCGCCGTGTAGTTCTTTGTAGCGCCTGTTGGATGGCTTGATTGATTCTGGATAGATAGAGTAGATAGAAGAGTATTGAGGGTTGCTCTTTGACATTGCTGCTGATGCTTCAGGATTCCCGCCGGAACTGGTCCAAATCGGTGCGTAATCTGCATCGCTGATTGTCTTTCCAACCTTGAGGAACCCACCGCTGCGCACCGACATAGTCTGCGGTAACTTGTGTACTATCTGAACAAACTCGATTGCCATGTTGCGGTAGTTGAAAGTAAACTCGCCGACAACATTGTAATGATCGTAGCGCGGATCTGAGGAAGACATTGCAAAGGACAGATACATCAGTTGGTTGTCCCGAAAGTTCTTGGGAAAAGTAATATCGTACAAGCCCTTGTTGGCTGTAGTGTCCAAGTTAAGCTCTTCGGGGATTTGGTAGATCTCGGTCATCACCCTCTGGTCTGGTTTTGGGTTGGGAAGAAAACGAAACAGTCTGCCATCGCGCGAGGTCAGAATTTGCATTCCCGATGCAACATAGGTGAAAATATCCCCGCCTGTGATGTCTATGTCATTCTCCAATCTGAAGATTGGCACCGCTGTCAGTGGGTAGGTTCTGTTGGAGTAGCGATGGTAGTTGGTGTAGGCGCGTATGGAGTCAGCACACTGAGTCATACACTGTGCGTTTTCAACACCGCAAAGCGACGCACATCCTATTACCATCGAGTTGACCCGAAAAACTAGTATTACAGCGAAGAGCAAAACGCCGAGTTGCATTGTTGGGAGAAAAGAAAAACTATGCAGTGGCTTTTGCTGGCAGTTTCTATTTTTATTTCCAACCTGGGTATTGTGAATAGCAAGGGTTATGGAAAAGTGGCACTAAATGGCACAGAAATCGACAAGTCAATGTACATCGACACCATCGTAACGCATGCTGGACAGTTTGAGTGTTTTGCACCAGAGGTGAATGGAACAAGGAAAGTCCTGCGCTTTGACGTTGTGTTGAATAATTTTTCCAATGATTCCGCAACTTTCTACCCCTACACCCACCCACTGCAACTGCACTACAGTGTCTACGACTTGACTGCTGCCAGCATAGCGATCGTGGGCTACTTCAACATCTCCTGCATAAGGGACACCTACTGCTACGGGTTGGATGAAGGAAACTCAAACGAGATGACCACCTTTTACTACCCTTGTGTTCACAGTGGGATATCGAAAAACTGTCAACAGACCGCGCCCGGTACAGGGGACTGTCGTTGGATTGATGTGACGAATATGGACTTTCTTCATGTGTACAGAATATTGCTGTGGCTAGAGAAACCCGCGGAGTTGACAAAGGCAAAGGGCTCGGTGGACGGTGCGATTTGGGCCACAACTGTTTCTCTGAAAAACATTCAAAGAAGGAAAGAGGCCACCACTGTACAGCTGGTTTCCTCTATTGTGCTTTTCGGAGGTGCTCCGGTGTTTGCAGTTATATTTTCTTCCTGTTTCATACACAAGCATCGATCGGAATGGGAGAAACACCGAAGGAGACACGAAGCCAAGTCCGACAAGTGAACTCTTTTTTTTTAATAAGACAACATCTGACCGATTTTCACCTGCCGTTCTTCCAATTCTCTCAAACGTGTGGTAGGAATAACTCGCTTTGGCAACTCTGCACAGTAAATGTTTGTACACTCAATCTCGCCCTGTTCATCGTCAACACCGAGGCATGCATAGCAGACTTTGTTCTGCTTAGCGATTGTATTCCTCAGAGGTATCTTCCTACACTCGAACAGTGCATCGCAATCCTCCTTGCTAAGATTGACTAAGCACTTCTCGCAAATAAGCTCGACACTTTGTTCATCACAGAACTCGCACTTCCTTGTAAGGTAGGAGTACAATCCTTGACCAGGCCTCAGCTTCTTCCTGGCAGCATCCACATCAGCGAACATCTCATCCTCAAGTTTCGGGTCGATATTTTCAATCTTCCTTCGCAGTGGTGCCCTCAGCTGTTTCTCAATGTAGTAATCCAAGTCCAAGGGAATATTATTTTTCATCGCGTACATTGGATCCTCTACTTTTTCGAAGAACTTGGCCTTCGGGTTGGAATTGACAACCACAACTCTCGGTACTCTTTCGCCAAGCTGGTAAGGGTCCTCGCCGCGTTTCACTCGTTTCCGATTGATAACCAGGGTAGGATGATTTTGATTTGCATATTGATCGTCGGACTTGCCATAGTAACTGGTAAGTACCATTTGGCTGTAGTCAAACTCACCGTCCAAGATTTTTTTCAGTTCTCTCCGAACATAGCTGACTGCTTGCTGAACTCGCTGCTCAAGTGGTAAATAAACCTTGCCCAGTAGTTTTCCGTCGAACTTGTCAAATATCCTCTTGGCATAGGGTGCTGTACTGCGTCGCTTGTTCTCCGTTCCCTTTGAGGTGATTTTGATCTTCCTTCGCAGAGCAAACATTGGCTTCCCGGTGACAGGGTCGCGCTCAGGCAAGTTGTTTCCATAGTCTGACTTCTTGCAGGCAAACATATTCAACGGCCACAACGCCTTCTCGAAAATGATACTCTTGGCTGGCTTTTGTCTACGATTGATAAACCGTACAACGTGGTCGATAAAGGGTAGCTCGATGGGGACGTTGACTTCACTCGGCGGTTTGTCTGGATCAGTGAGCATAGTAACCGGTGCGTAGATGTCATCCAGCGTGTTGACATTGGGGAACATGACAAACACAGAATCCGTGTCACCGCCGATGATTGTCGCACCAAAGTAGTCTTTCATCCAGGACTCAACCTCCGTCAAAGTCCTCCGACCTTCCCATGTTACACTTGCTCCGATCGGTAGGCATGCCAGCTTTCCAGTCCTCACACCGGTGGCTCCGTAGAGCGAATTCATCAGGATCTTGACGGCATTTTGTGCAGCTTCGTAGGCCTTGTACAGCGGATGCTTCCTTCCCACTGTATCTCGAAGTTTCTTATAGTAACCACGAAGAACAGAGAGGAACTCTAGCTGGGTAGCGAAATCGGAAATCTCCAAGCGAGGCGTGTAGGTACCGTCGGCATTCTTAACACATTGTGCCAGACCAGCCGGTTGATCATCGAAAGCGGGAAGTTGTTCTGCAACCTCCTTACTCAAACGACGGCGCTTCAAGAAGTACCACTCACACCTTGTACCGGGATTCCACGGGTCTGGATATTGCTCACCGGATGTCCATAAATCCTCTTTCGTGTAGCCAAGTGCAAGGAAGTGCTCCAATCTACCTATCGTATTCAAGCCAAGATTCTCAGAGATAATGATCGATGGATAGAGCTGGGCAAAATCCAAAGTCGGAATGGGTTTGTGGTAGAGTCCCTTCACTACCTGAATAACTCTCGCTCCCTCATACAGCGCAATCTTACGCTTCAAACGCTTTGCAGGGGGTTCATCTGCAAACAACGACCAAGGATCAAACTTAGCGGCTTTGGCATTATCCCTGGCACGCTTGACTGTCTCTCGCTCGCGTTCGGGTAACTTTTGAGTCTCTAGAAGTTCTTCCTCCTCTTCCTCAAGCTCTTCATCATCTTCGTCGTCACCAACGGGATTGTTCTCTTTGCCGATGTAGTCATTCCCGAACACTGATTCACCGCGTTCGTTTTTCGAGAAAGGGTTTTCATCCGGCAGTAGCTTGGACGCACCGCCGTCTCGCAGGGTGGTAAGAAAAATGGAAACATTCTTCCGCTGCACGCCAGTGTTGTAGAACTCACCGAGGGTAATGTCATCGATAATTCTACTCGAGACGACAACAAAACTTTGAACATCACAGACATTGCATATTCGTTCACATAATTCTGTGTCCTGCCAACAATATTTTGTAAGGTTTTCCGGTCGTGTGAAAAATTGCACTGGAATCGATGTCCAAGGTAAGTCACCCTTCCTATCATCCAAAATCTTCTCTGCCAAACGATTGAGAGAGAAACCTGGCAGTCCAGCTGGACCATCCTTTTGAGCCCAATTCAAAGTGTCGAAAGTAAACCTCCCCGGTATGTTGACAATAGTGAACTCGCGCTTTCCATTGGCACTGGTATCCATGACTTTCCTCGATAGGGTGTCATGGCTCAACTCGCTGAGAAAGCCACGGGATTGGTAGTTGCCTCGACCAAGCGAGATCAACTCAGAACCTCTACCCCGCCAGAACTCACTCCATCGGATGTCCAACACTTGCAAGCGTTTGATAATGTACCGCATGTCGAAATTGCAGACATTGTGACCGGAGAATCCGTCTACGTCTGCTTGGCGGCAGTACTCCACGAACGAGGCAAGCATTGACCTTTCATCTTTGAAGAAGAAATGCTTTGTCTTTGGCTGGCATGCTGTCCAGTTGTATTGAATAGACCCGATCAGGCGTTCTCCAACCAGTGCCGAGGGGGGTTGGTTCTCCGGCAGTTCAATTGATTCATCCAGTTTTCCCAAATGCCAACGCTTACGAATGATTCTAAGATTGTTTCTCCATTCAGTGTAGACCTTGGGATCTTTCTTGCCTGCATCGGTGATTTCAAGCAGAACGCTTTGTTTGTCGGTAATGTAGGAGTCCAATAGTTCATAGACTTGAGGGTGGAGCAATTTTCTGGCTCGAAAGGAGCCCACGTATCCGTACCAAGAGACAAACTGATCGATAAAGATGGACCATTTGTAAACCGCAGTCAAACATCCAACGCTGGTGCTACTGAACTCCTTTTTCAAAAACGAGTTGGGTATAGCTGGCACCCATGGGAGGCGTTTAGGATCAAATTTCTTGGGTTCGATTTCTGCATGTGGACCAACAATAAACGAAGCACAGTCGACATAGTTCGCTCTACCAGTTGTAGTGACCTCCCTCTCACAGCCCCTTTTCAAACTTCTTACTGTATCCAGGAGGGTTGGTCTATCGTGATCGTTTTTGTCAGCAATCAATACACAGAGCCGACCAATAGGATGGATCTCTGGAATAGGGAGTGCGCCATTGTTGGAGTAGAGTTTGATCATTTCCCCATCGAGCTGAGCAGTTCTAAGTCGTGCGTGTGACTCATTCTCCGGTGTTGGTTGGTAGTCTCCGTTCTTCACAGCACGTTTACCCTTCAGTTCAACCACATCGACTTCATACTCCAGCTCGCCACTGGTGGAGTAAGTTCTCGGGACACGCAATTTCGTTGGATCCACCTCTACCCAGGAGTAGGAAGTTACATCGGTCACAAGATTGAGAAACTTGACAGGGGAAATGTCCGACTGTTCGATTGCACATTGACCAAGGATTTGTTTGATGTACTCTCGCAGCTTGTGCTTGTGGGAGTGCACGTTGTAGGAGATTTTGAGATGGGTACTGCGGTATTTCTGAAAGCCAATTGCACTTCGATTCAACGTGTACTCCAATTTGATGCCGATAAAGTCCCACAGCTCCTTCTCTGTCATGTCGGCATACTTGAAACCAAGGCTTTTGAAGTAGGGTATCAGCAACCGTCTCAGGGACAATTCGATATCGGAGAGTTTGGGCTTGTCATTTTTCGACTGGCCTTCCTTGGGGTATTGTTGCTCGAAGGAAGGGTGATCAACATAGAAAAAGAACTTGGGATTTTTCGCTATGATCGAAACACTGTTACCCTCCTTAAGCCTACCGAACAGTACAAAGCAATTGTCTTCCTCTGAGAATGTTCTCTCTATCAGGTAGAACCTCAACTTTTGATTCTTCTGAATCAATCCCAAGTGGTAGTCTTCTGGTACTGGAGCAGAGTTCTTTGATGGTTCGAACAGGACGTCCGTGGGTTTCGAATAATGTATGCCCAATTCTTGTGCAGTTTCGTCCAGTGTACCTTTTCCATGTTCCTTGTAGTAGTTCTCCAATTCTTCCTCCAAATCTATGTAAGGCGGGCGGTCCAGTGACATCATATCCTTCAGGTAGCCCAACTTGGAGATCCATTTCTTCCTGAAGGCTTCCTTGCCCTGACTGGCAAAGAAAGTGCCTATCTCCTCGAACATGTACACACGACTTACATGGCGGAATTCACGAAAAGTCGCAGCGATTTGGTCAGTTCCGTGCTTTTGAAGCTTGTAGAAACTCTCCAGTACAACTCCATCCTCTCGCTCCCCGTCCCCTCTTCGAATGGCATACTTGTGCCGAACTCGCTCAAGTAACTTGAATCCATTCTGAGCAATCGTAGCAGACAATCTACCAACGCAAAGAATTTGCTTCGGTCGGATAATGTTGATTTCCTCGCGAAGATATTCCAAGTGGTCTTGAATTTCATCAAAGGTGTACTTCTGCCGAGGGATGTTGATTTTGACCACATTTGTCACATAGCAGAATGTATCCGCGTCAATTCCAGCCTTGAGTAGGAACTCTTTGAACTTCCCACCGCGGATACCAGAGAAAGCTCTGCCGTTGTGACACTCTTCTTTGGTGGGGTAATCTCCAATGATGAGCAATTCCGCATTGACTGGACCCTGGCCAAGTGCCATGTGGTAATCCTCAGACATGTAGCCATGCAGCTCTAGATCCGTGTTGGTGATGCCCTCGGAGAGATCATTGTCCTCCCCTAGAATTTCACTGCGTCGCAAAAGGCTCTCCCCTGCCCTCAGCTTGTCATTCAAAATCCTCAATTGATTTCTCCTACGATCGGCTTCTTCAGGGCTAAGGGTTTGCGAGAACCTGTGAAGTGTTCTCTCTCTATTCTTCGATTCATACGCAGCTATGATATCTGCTGCACTGCGCTTGTCCTCTTTCTTATCAGCTGGTCTGTCGAAAACACTGCATCGCTTTGGTTTCTTAACTCTTGACAACAGTTCAGTCTCTGAGTAGCGTTTCTTATTGCTTGCTGCCAGTTTGTAAGCCATACTGGCGTTCAAGTCGATCTTGCCTTTGTCGTCATAGACAATGGCAGGTCGAGCTGGTGCATTGGTTGTAAATGAGATTGTTGGCTGCGACTTCCTATCACTGGGTCGTTGCACAGCAACCGGTGCTGGTTGCGGTTCCTGCTGTCGCACTGGAGGCTCCGCTTTGCGCTTGAAAAACTTAGTTATATCCATGTTCCATAATCTGGAACTGTGGAATCTGAGTGAGCTTGAGCGAAGTTCGAAAGTGTACGCGAGCGAATAATAAAACTGGAAAAAGCGCGCTCAAAAAATGAAAGAGCTGATAGTGATACGCCTAATCATGGGTGGCTGCCCCGTGGAGTTGAAATTCGTACCGTTCGGTGAGAATTGCAACTGGATTTTGACACGCGAGAGTGTCACACACGAGTTGAGACTGGATTTCAAGGCATCGCTGTCGATTTTCCTAATGACCCCCAAGATATGGGCCATTACAACAGCTGCTTTCCTCAACGAGCCTCACCCTTTGGGTAACTACCTGCCCAGTGGATACGGAAAGCGTGCGCTTCAGATGTTTTTGACTTGGTTTGGATTCCCTAAGAACGCTGAGGAGTTGAAGCTGTTCAAACCGGCTGCTTGGCAAGAACGCCTGCTCAATGATCACACACATGCACCGGAAGAAGTAACACACTTGTGTGGATTCTGTGGAATTTTTTGCCCCTCTGACGTATGCTCAAGCGATGAAGAGGAGATGGAGGACTTGTGTATTTGCGGAAAGAAGCCCAGCAAATGCAAGTGTAAGAAGTGCAAGATTTGCAAACTCAAGCCGAGTGAGTGCGAGTGTGTAATCTGTGAGGATTGTAAGAAATGTCGCTGTGACCCGGACAGCCCTCACAGGGATTTTCACTCCAAGCCGAAATACTCCTGCAAATGCGAGTACTGTGACGATTGCGGAGAGAAAAAGTGCTGTTGTAGCGAATCCAGTGATTCGGTGCTTTATTGAGAATAGAAATAAAAGCCAGCGACGAGAAAGCGTAGACTTGAGATGACCTACACGAGTATAGAGACAACTCTTTCCACGACTACCGCCGAAATTTACAGTGATACTGACCAGCAAACACGGTCGATAGTCGCACTGAGTGTAGTTTTGATAGTGCTTTGTGTTCTAATGTACAAATTGGGGATTTGCAGAATGCGTCGAAGCAATTTGAGAGCCTGCTGTGGTGCGATCTACGACAGTTGCTGTTGTGCTTGTTCAAGTGGATTATCCGGCACCATTCATGTTATCTGAGCGCCTCAGCTTTTTTTCTTTTCTAAAAGTTTCATAAAACCCCAATCACACACCATGGACAAACCTGAAGTGATTATTCGTGCTCAACCACCGGCGCCCAGGTATCTCCTAGGACTGCTTTTGATTTTCGTTGTCTTTCTTGTACTGGCGATGGCGATAACCAAGCATGACATTGTGGATACAACAACGGAAGTGGTGATCTCGACAGTGGATAGATTTTATAGATACTGACTCAATCGTGTTTGGTCTGCACAGGAGGTACTTGAGTGACCTTCTTTGTTCTAGTGAGAGGGTATTGCATCAAACACAACGTGGCAACAGAATACAACATAAGCAACCCAAGCCTGGTCAAGTAGTCTGGAAATGTAGAAAAGTAAACCAAGATCAACACTGCGATAATCCAGAGTGCTAGCTTGGACTTGTTCATTGTTTGCAACCATCCATATTGCTCGTAGTTGAGACCAATCAAAAGGACGAAAAAAATCGTACAAACTACCACATAGAGCACATTCATTACAATCACCACATAGGGATGGTTGAGCATGACTTGGAATGGATCTGTATTAAAACTTTTCTGACAATGAAAGCAAAGAAAATGCACAGTACTGTCGGTGGGCATTGTTTAGTTTAAGTCGATGTTGCGAAATTGACAGAGCCAAGTTGGTCAGCCAAGTCGACTACTTTGGGATTGGTTTCCCACTCCCACGCTTCAAGTGGTGGCTGAGTGGTCATCTCCTCTCTGTGAATCCTCCTGGCTTCGGCGCAAGCTTTCTTGTATTCGCGTTTGCGCTGCTGTTTCCTCCTCTTCTCTTCCACAACAGCCAGTTGAAAGTCGTTCTTAGAAACTACTTCTCGAGCGTCTTTCGCAGCGATATCGTTGGCGATCCGCATCACCCCTGTGATGTAATCCTCGGAGATAGCCCTGAGTGCGTCGAAAGCTTTCTTGCTGAACTTTGGTTCTTCTCTGACCTCAGCGGCAACCTCTTTCACAATCTCTTTGAACGTGGCCAAAGGGATAACAGGTGTATCATAGGGGCGATAAGGTCGTGCGTGAGTAATCTTGGGTGCGGTTTTAGTTCTGGGCATCTTTGTTTGTGCTTGAGGAAAAACTGAAACAAGTTGTCAAGCTCACATGCCTTAAAAGTCTACCTGCGCGCTCTTGGAAAAATTTCTGTCATGCGCGTTAAACTCTGGCGATGATCGCAGTTTGCTTGTTCTGACTGCTACTTAGACTGGACCCAGATTGGAGCTGATTTTAGGCTGCATAAAGTTAAGCTGTAGCAATGCGTCGATTGTTTGTTGTTGCAACATTCTCAATCTCCAATCGTGCGGAGTGGCCGTGTCCATGTCAAAAATCAACTCAACCAACGCACAAGCTTCACCAACTAGGAGCTGCCCTTTCAAGCAATGCGAGTTCTTTGGCGTATTTCTCCGCGTTAGCTTTGAACCTCTCGGACAGTCGTACATTCTTTGAGGAAATGCTAGGCTTTTTGGCATGTACTTTTGGCGGGGCGTGAGGTTGTTTGTTCGGAGTATGTTGTTGTGTGTGTTTCTTTTTCTTTGCCTGCTTGACGATTTTCCTCTGAGGCTTTGTTGCACTTGCAAAGTCAGAGTAAGATTTGGAGTTGTAAAAATTCGGCTCTGATTGAGAATGTAAATCGACCAACCCTTTGAATTGCAAGTCTTGTCTAGTTTGCGTGGGAAGCTCGTGCAGGGTTACCCAGATGTGAGAATGCGAGCGAGACTGGGACAAATATATTAAATTGTCCAGAATTCCCGCTAAATCGTGTCTTCCGACTTTTGGACGGGTCTTGAAATGCTTGGAGACATTAGGGTTTTGCAGAGCCCACTCGACTTTGAGCACCTCCTGGTGATCGAGAAATCCATGAGCCAGTCCGGCTAGGTTCCACTCTGCCCCGACGTTGGTGTAGCGTGTGGTGAACTTTGCCCCGCCCTTGAGGAGACCTCTGTGCTTTTTCAAACGACTGTTGAGGTTGTTGGTAATACCGATGTAAGTTTTGATACAGGGTCCTTTGGCTAGCTGGACCCACGCAAATATTACATACAGCACATACGGATGCATTCAATCAACGGGTGCTCTTTCTGGACCTAGTTCTACTGGATACAGGTTGATAGTCATTCGGACTCAGCTTGACGTTAATATAGCCATCATCCTCATCGTAACTGGATTCGTCTGCTTTGCTGTCGGAAACAACAAAATCCTCCAGCGTTGCATCGTTTGGACTACCCCCGGGTGCTACGACATAGTCACGCCGAACAATGTAGTCGTTGATTCTTTCACCGTACGCGACCTCTGGCACGCACACAATACACAGGCCCATCGAGGAGTGGATAACTTTGACGGGTGCTTTGCACAACGGACAGACGTTATTGAAGCGGCACCAATTCCAAATGCAATCATAGCAGTAGCTGTGCTGACAATCCAAGCGTGCAGTATCTGTAATTTCTTCGACGCAAATAGGGCATTTTTCCATTTCACGGGCTCTTCTTAATCAACTACTCTCCCTTCGAACCTGTTGAATATATAGCAGCAAAGGGTAAAAAATTTACTTGTGCTCTACCATCGAGTGCGTAGACGAAGAAGAAGAGGCGTCAGAGTTTGCATCGGTGGCTTCGATCGCTTTGTTCAACTCCTCAGTGTCTATGGGCTGTAAAGGAAAGCCGTCGAATTCTGTATCTTCCTCCAATTCAACGGGTTGAAATTTGACCTTACGACACCTGTTGAAACAACAATCAATGTCCAGATTGCATACTTTCACAAGAAGTGACAGTGTCCCTCCCACAACTACGAGCAGGATAGTACAGAGCAATAATTGAACCTCAGGGTTCTCATAGAAAGCAACCTTGTAACATTCAAGGGAAACGTCGTCCATGGAGATGTACGTGATACTTTCGGTCTGAAGACGGAATTCTATCTCCTCGCTGGAACCGTACAGTATCACACTGGCCAATGTCCATTCACTGTCGGACAGCTCGTTGTCCTTTTCCCATCCCAGCAAATCGAATTGGTACTCATCTGAATCCCACAGCACCAGAATCTGCGAGTCTAGGACATTGACAACCCTGAGGTAGGCTTTCAACTCGCATCGATTGTACTCGATACTGGGTTGCGTGATTGTCTGAGAGACAGAAACTGAGCCCTCGGACGGATTTGCAAATATGAAATTCAACCCGCTGTGTGCAGGTTCCTCCCACACATTCGAAGAGTGACACCAACCACGGCACAGACCAACCGGTGGGGTAATGTTCCAAGTGGAAATTCCATCGAACCCCCCATCGACGATAATTTCCACGCCAAAGCAGGTGGTGATTAGTGCTAGTAAAAGTAGTCGCATTCTTTTTGTCGCCTGGGTTTGAATAAAAAAGATATACAGTTCATACAAAATCTTTATCACCATTCCCGTTCACCAAGCGGTACAATGTATTTCAGTTTGCGTAGTTGCTTCGCTTCGTAGGCCTTGTTCGAGATCCCTTGTGCTTTGGCCTTTTGATTCGGTGTTCGTGCACGATGTCGTTCGCCGCAATTGAGCCGGTCTTTACAGCGAGTGCCTTCGCGAATGTTCCATTGGCATAGTTCACACCTAAGTATGGGAGGTCTGTTCATTGGTTTGTAAAAAAATGACACTGTGATTTATTTTATTCTCGGGGTCTACTGCGGCTTCTTCTCTTTGTCTGCACAGGGTCGCCCTCGAGGTCCCCGGTGGCTGGTTCGTAAATCTTGACCTGTTGCTTGTGATTTTCCAGCATTAGATTCAGTACTGCCAATGCACTGACTGCATAAAGCAACGTGTCTTGTTGGTAATGCCAGTAGAAAAAGTACAATGCCAAAGCAAATTGTACGAGGATAAGTGCCGTTACAGCAACAAGTCCAAAACTCACAGCTAGACAGGCCATAGCTTCTGACATCTTTCAAACAAGAACTAAAGTGTAATGTTGGTTTAATCCATTTTAATTGTACCGATTTTGTCAGACAAATGAGTGACCAGAATTTCTTTTGCCCTCAGCCAGTGCACTTTGCTTTCGGGTTCCCATTCATTGTAGAATTTCGAGTATGTGACGTCCGTGGAATTTGATAGATTGATAGTGAAACGCGTTCTTGTAGGATGGTCTCTGATTTCAATTTTCTGGAAGTCCTCTTTTCCCTTTTCGGTTACGACCTCACAAAGAGTGAAGACTATTTTGGAATTGTCCTTGAAAACATACTCGTGTTTTCTTGGCGAACGACGTTTACGTTGAACCAAGCCTTCGTGCTCCAATTGTCCAAGATCACCTGAGATATCGTTCATGCTTGTTTTTTTGTTTTGTCTCAAGCCTCGCCTGTAAGAAAAAACGATTCAAATGCGCGCGTCCCAGAAGATTCGGGATGGTTACTTTTTTTATTTCGACCGACCATGGTTATTTCTTACACCACCCAAAGAATGCCGTCACAGGGTTTGATCTTGTTATCTGCTATTTTCATGATGTTCATTTTCAACCCCTGCC
>Ga0247722_10000920_pt1 | contig 16927 bp, 15 predicted proteins | sample MSEWelMarce3H_FC_FD_189094 | JGI IMG/M metagenome (GOLD analysis project Ga0247722, IMG submission 189094) | Subsurface sediment microbial communities from gas well in West Virginia, United States - MSEEL Well Study Marcellus 3H_FC | ecosystem: Environmental > Terrestrial > Deep subsurface >... | reverse complement strand
AGACTGATCTACTACGGAAAAGCCGGATTTGGCCATATTTCACGCATTTTCTCGTTGAATAGCCAGCTATTCGCCTCAAAAACCCGCGAAATCTGTCTCAAACCGGTCTTTCCCTCGCTACGATCGTTTAAGTCCGACAGGCTGCTAGTAAAACCAATTACAAATGTAAGAAAAAACAACACTTTTATGAGATGTAATCTGCATTGTAACAATTACCTTTGTCAGCCTCAAATAAGGAGAAGAAAATATTAACGTAATAAATCATCTTGAATTTTTAACGTTTTATCCGGAGAAAAATCAGCAATGCGAATGCTCTTTTTAGCACTAAGCTTTTTGCTGGCCAGCCAGAGCCAGGCTCATATCCTGATTTCACATGAAAATTTTGAATCGCTCCGCGACAAGATCCCTTGGCCTGAAAGCACTGAAGCCAATATGAAAGGCAGTTTTAATCTGGCAAATATTGACGCTGATGTCCCATTTAAACTGGAGGAGCAGAACACAAGCTTAGATCTCTCCTTGGGGCACTTGGGTAGTAACACCCACCTAATCAGCACAGAGACGAGCGTATTACTAGGCCTTGGCATCAGCGCACTGCTGTACCGCCGCCGCAAATTACAGTTTTAAGCTCGCTATACGTAAAAATGCCCCAGATCATTTAAATAAAATCTGGGGCACTGCTTTATCTAAATTTTTCTTTGCATAAAAAATGACGTTAAAATTAAAAGCATGAGAATTATTATCGCCTAGCGGGAAAACAGTCATTCACTTTGGTACATGCAAAATAGGGTTTTATTTGTGCAAGAGGTGTGTTCAAGTGCCACTACGGTATCAAGCATACAATTAGAACTCCCCCCTCTCTTTTAAAATATTCGAGACGATTACTGCCGCAGGTTGATTCAATCATCTTTGCGCAGCCAATAAAGCAACGCGATCTGTGCTCATTAATGGACTAAATTGCTCATCTAATTTTTTTTTGCAAATTACTTCACTTGCAGCCGTTAAAGGCAGAGCAAATGCAACCACAATATCGTCATCATCCAATTCATACTGAACGCATTCTCCATCATTTAGACCAATGGCTTGATCTAACCTAGCACCGAATGAATGTATAACGGCATCCGTGTCTTATGCCTCATTTTCAAAAAATTGAATCTCATTTGCAAATCAAGATCAATGCCTATAGCGGCATACTCAATCACCACTATACGCACCAAGGTCGAAATCAGAAAAAATCATATCCCAAAATTTTTTATTGATTAGCTCAATCACTTTCATCGTATTAACGCCTCACTTGATAACGAGTGCTTAATTTAAAAAATACATAGGGTAATTAGCTTCAATAAATAGTTTAAATCTGCCCTAAAAACCAATTCACAATATAAAAGTGATCTTCAAATAACTCTGCTTCCATACGGTTAAACTCAAATAGTGGCACCCATTTGGCACGATCTGCATCCTCACCACCACGCACTTTGGGCAAGCCTTCGCCGGTTGGCGTCAGCTCAATCAAAAAAGCATGGGTGATGGTTCGGCCACGTAAAGAGCGATGCGGATGATCAAACACCCGTGAAGAGCGAATCGAGCCTGCTAGTACCGGCGCAGGTACTTTTAAACGTGTCTCCTCTCGCAACTCACGAATAACCGCGTCTTTTACCAGCTCATCTTGATTAATAAAGCCCCCCGGTAGCGCCCACAGCCCCCGCCCTGGCAGGTTTTTACGCCGTACCAGCAGAATATGCCCAGAATGAATCACCACCGCATCAACCGTCACAAAAGTGGGGGGATGGGGTGACTCCGACCATGCCTTACGATAATCCTGCACAAAACGCCATTCAGTTTCTAGATTGGCGTAAATATCCCCTTGGCGAAACACTTGTAAATGCTGGTAGACGGGCGCGGGGAGTTTATCGGCGCATAACCCTGCACCCCCTTGTGCAAATAGATTACGCCGCACTTGTGAGGCATGGATGCCGATAATTTCTGGTACTTCCACCCTGAGCCACTGCGGAAAAAGATCAAGATAATAGGTATGCTTGCTGCGGCTACTGCCCACAATCCCCACTTTAAACTGCGCTTCGCGGCTACCAAGGCTGGCGTTATCTACCGCGATCACCTTATCCACCAAGCTCTGCACCTCGGTCACCCACTGCTGATCGTTGTACATCCGGTCTGAGCAGCCCACCACAAACACGCGATCTTGCATCTCTGCTGGCAAAGCCGAACGCAGCATCGCCTCGCGCTCTGGCACCGTCCAGGGATTGCGTGGATTTCTAGCCTGGCGGGCCGAGCCACATATAACAATTAATTTACCTGCACGCTCTAAAGCGGCTTTTACGACCTGCAAATGCCCTAAATGAAAAGGCTGAAAGCGCCCAATAAACACAAGGTAATCCAGCATTATCGCCCGCCTGTTAGTGTTTCAAACGCAAATAACGTGCTTTAAAAGACAAATCGCCAGCAAAATCCTGCCAAGTATAAACTCAGCAGACGGCTAGCAATCCATTGCAAAAGACCCATAGATTAGATGAAGTACAGGCCCTTTTTGCTTACTCAAGGGCTTATTGGTAATAACGCTTGGAGAACTCCAGCATGCGCTCAATCGGCAAGCGTGCGTCATCCATTTGCTGAGGAGTCAGATAATCAATGCGTGTCCCCTCGCCCGCTTGGGCGCGTTTGACCGCATCAATGGTATTCATCTTCATATATGGGCATGAATTACACTGACAGCCCGCATAAATCGGTGCTTGCTTAATGTTTAAGTCAGGGCGGGCAAGGCCCATATTGTAGAGAATACCGTCCTCTGTCGCGACAAAGATCACCGCATCTGGCTCTTTATCGAAAGCCTTAATCCAGTTCAGCATGCCAGAAGTTGACCCCACGTAATCAGCCTGTTGCAACACGGGCAACGGGCTTTCAGGGTGGGCAATCAGGTATTTAGCCCCTGCTACTGCCGCGAATGCTTCATCCAGAGCAGCCTGATTGAATTTATCGTGGACTTCACACACGGCGCTCCACAGCGGCATATCGTAGCCATACTGAAAGTTTAAATACGCGCCCATATTACGATCTGGCGAGAACGCCACCTTTTTACCTTCGGCATAAAGGCTGGCAATAATGTCATCTACATTACGGCTGGTTACAATCCAATCCGATAAAGCCTTATGCTCGGCTGAGGAGTTAATATAAGAAACATGCACGTAATCTGCATGCTCTGCACGCCATTTTTGTAAGGCTTTTACATCGGTTTGAGTAACGAGTGAACAGGTTGAGCCACTAGCAGGCAAAATCACCTCCGCCTGCGGATTTAAAATTTTGGCGGTTTCAGCCATAAAACGCACACCAGCAAACACAATGACATCAGCGCCGCATTCTTTGGCATAGAGAGATAGCTCTAAGCTATCGCCAACTTTATCGGCCATTTGCTGGATTTCGGGCTGGGTATAATAATGAGCAAGCGTGACAATACGTTTAGACACGGGAAGTCCTCCGATGTAGACGCCGCCGTCATCTCGGCAGCATAAAAAATTAAAGGTTTGCTAATGACCAACATCACCACCAGTATCCCTGGCAAGCATCAGCAGGCATAAGATTAACATAAACAGACTTTTTAGCCTTTAAATATCAAGACACTATCGATATAGTGGCTTTTTTCAGCGGAAAAGCACGTAGATAGTGCTTGACGAAGCAGGGGCTCATCTTCATAATGCGACTCCTCTTCTGACGCAACGACAGAAAAGAAAATGTAATAAAACCTGCTGCGGGAATAGCTCAGTTGGTAGAGCACTACCTTGCCAAGGTAGATGTCGAGAGTTCGAGTCTCTTTTCCCGCTCCATTTATTATAGTAATAACCGTTGTACTTAAAGTAAGATGCGGGAATAGCTCAGTTGGTAGAGCACTACCTTGCCAAGGTAGATGTCGAGAGTTCGAGTCTCTTTTCCCGCTCCACTTATTTTAAATTTTGTAAAATGCATGAACAATGCGGGAATAGCTCAGTTGGTAGAGCACTACCTTGCCAAGGTAGATGTCGGGAGTTCGAGTCTCCTTTCCCGCTCCAATTCATGTTGTATCGCCCTAATGCGGGAATAGCTCAGTTGGTAGAGCACTACCTTGCCAAGGTAGATGTCGGGAGTTCGAGTCTCCTTTCCCGCTCCAAATTTTAAGAATAAAGGAAATATCTTTATTTAAGTAACCATGGCGGAGTAGCAAAATGGTTATGCAGCGGCTTGCAAAGCCGTCTACGCCGGTTCGATTCCGGCCTCCGCCTCCATAAGTAAGACAGTTAAAGCCCTGATTAATCAGGGCTTTTTCTTTTTCTAGCGTTTCTGCCATCACCTTACATATCTGTAAAAAACCCCGAATAACAGCCATAAACCATATAATTAACCCACTGCAGGCATGCTTAGCCCTTGATTAGCAAAGCTGGCCAATTAGGCGAGACCAACTAAGCAATAGCGCGTTATTAAAGTAAGCGAGAAAAACCATGACAATAGAATTGGAAGTCTTCGATATCCAACTGGGCGATGGAAAAGAAGCGGTTAAAGGCGCGCTGATCACCACCCAATACAATGGATTTCTTGAAGATGGCACAAAATTTGACTCCTCTTACGACAGAGGCTCGCCATTTCAGTGCGTCATCGGCACTGGCCGCGTCATTAAAGGCTGGGATCAGGGATTAATGGGGATGAAAGTAGGCGGTAAACGCAAGCTTATCGTTCCGGCCCACCTTGCCTACGGCGAAAGACAAATCGGCGAGCACATTAAACCAAACTCAAATCTCATCTTTGAAATTGAGCTCCTAGAAGTACTTACTCGGGACGATTAATAGCACCTTAATCACCCCCCTCTGTGTTTCAACATTGCAAAATCTTTACCCGCAACAGAGACCGTAGCAAGATTTAATTACTAGGGGTGCAACCAATGATAATTTCCTTGAAAATCAATAGGCTGACAAAATTTAGCCTCCCTTAGTAAGCACTTACCACCACCATAAGCCATTTTTCTTTACAAAAGAGCTTGCAAAATATCTAGGGCTAGTTATAATGCGCACCTGTTCTGCAAACGCAGCAGCAAGTGTTTGTAGCCCGGGTGGTGAAATTGGTAGACACAAGGGACTTAAAATCCCTCGCTTATGGCGTATCGGTTCAAGTCCGATCCCGGGCACCACAGCAAAATATTAAACCCGCATCCTCACGGATTAGCGGGTTTTTTGTTTTTTAGGCGCGACGTTTACTTCCCAGCTGCTAAGTCAATAAATGCTCCCGTTGCATAAGATGCCTCATCGGACAAGCCACATAATGGCATGAGCCTCCTCTAAGGCGGTGCCACCGCGCTGCATGGGGATAGTAGATTTAAGACAATCTACCCTCCCTGCCTCACCGCCGTCTGCATGAATATCGGTGTAGATAAAAGCTGGCCTGACAGCATTGACACGAATAGCTTCACTGATGACTTCTTTGGATAAGCCAAAGGTCAGGGTATCAATGGCACCTTTCGAAGCTGCATAATCCACGTATTCCCCCGCCGAGCCAAGGCGCGATGCCGCGGATGAGGCATTAACAATCGCCCCGCCGCTGCCACCATAACGATTAGACATCCGCTTGACGGCTTCTTTAGCGCATAAAAAATAGGGAATCACATTGCTAGCAAAAATGCGATTTAAACGAGCGCCATCCATTTCATCCACTCGCATTTGTTGCTCTAAAATATCTGCGTTGTTAACCAGAGCCGTAATAGAACCAAACTGCTCGTCAACGATTTGAAATAGGCGCTGCACTTCGGCATCAAGCGATACATCCGCAGCCACAGCAATGGCAACGCCACCTGAGGCGGTGATCTCATCCGCAACACTTTGAGCCGCAGCGTGGTTTTTTAAGCAATTTACGCAAACAGCATAGCCACGCGCGGCAGCCAGTTTGGCGGTCGCAGCACCAATGCCGTGGCTAGCACCGGTAATAACGATCACTTTATTCATCTCTTCTCAATGTGATTAAACTTAAGCGCGCACCACCGCAGCCAAAGCTTCAATATCCCCCGCCATAATCTCAGCTAAATGCTGGCTAATGATTTCCACCGGCCAATCCCACCAAGCTATTTCTTCTAATCTTGCCACTTGATCTAGGGTAAAGCGATGCTTAATAAGCTTTGCTGGATTACCACCAGCAACGGTGTAGGCAGGGATATCACAAGTAACAACAGATCGAGCAGAAATCACTGCACCATGGCCAATTTTAACGCCGGGCATAATTAATGCATCAAAACCTATCCAGACATCATGACCAATAATGGTATCGCCTTTGTATGGAAAGTCAGAGAGTGGAGGGGCGTTCTTTTCCCAGCCATTGCCAAATATTTGAAAGGGGTAGGTTGAAATACCAGAAAGCTTATGATTGGCACCATTCATTATAAATTTTACCCCCTTAGCTATGGCGCAAAATTTACCAATGATTAATTTATCGCCTATAAAGGGGTAGTGGTAAAGCACATTGCGTTCGAAGTTTTCTGAATCTTCCGGGTCATCGTAATAGCTGTAGTCACCAATGATGATATTTGGATTAGACACGGTGTTTTTAATAAAACAGACCTGAGGAAAGCCATCCTTAGGGTGAGGGTTATCTGGACTTGGGCCGATGGTCATGATGACTCCTGCTACAGTTTAATTAACAAGATAAAGGGTGGCTGCAATTTAGATTATTTTCAAGAGGGCATGCTCCAAACACACCAATAAGAAGTGCTTAGACAAGAGTACTTATTTGGCCTAAATTGTGATTAATACCTAAGCCACAATTTAAATGCATAAGCATATCCTAATAACATTATTAAAAGAGGATAATTCGGATTAACTCTCTTTACTTTTAGGTCAATATATGAACTCAATCAGAAGTAAAATCACGCTATTAATCGCGTTGTCTATGCTTTTTGCAACAATCAGCATCACCCTGATTACTTGCTTTAACATCCGCAATCACACCTATGCTGAAGCCGAGCGAGAGGTAGACTCGGTTGTCGCAGGCCAATCGGCAATGATCAGCCAGTGGCTTAATGCACGTAAGCGCGTTGTTAAATCTGCACTGCGCCATAGCGGTGAAGAGAACGTCAGCCTTTATTTGCAACAGCTTGCCGATGCGGGTGGCTATAGCCTGATGTTTGAAGGCGATGGCACAAACAAAACTATGATGTATTCAGTACCCGGCCAAAGTAAACCGAGCCCTGAGTATGATCCAGCAGCACGCCCTTGGTATATTCAGGCAAAATCAGCCAATGATGTGATTCTTTCAGAGCCTTACCGCGATGCCGCCCTGAATGAATTGGTCATCACTTTGGCACAAAAAGTCGGTGGTCAAGAGAAAGTAATTGGTGGCGATATTTTAATTGGCGACTTGGTGAAATCTACTCTTGCCATCAAGCTGGCAGGCAATGGCCATGTATTTTTAATGACCAAAGAAGGTAAAGTCATTGCTTATCCTAAGTCAGGATTTGAGCTTAAGCCCATTACTGAGTTAATTCCAAGCTTAGACAGCCAGCACTTATCAGCACTTTTAAATAAAGGAAGTGCCAGTCAAGTAGAAATTGCAGGTGAGCCATTTTTAATCAAGCTTTCCCCAGTTGCGGGTAGTGACTGGATACTAGGTGTTGCCCTAGATAAGGCTGAAATTGATGCGCCGCTTATTCGCTTGATTATGATCATTATTGCCGCCGTTGTATTAGTCTTAATTATCGTACTTACATTCTGTACCACTTATTTAGTTCGCTTATTGGCGGGCTTATTACAGATTCGCGATGCCATGCTGGATATATCCAAGGGCGAAGCCGATTTAACTCAGCGCATCCCAAGTACTGGTAACGATGAGGTGGCTGAAACCGCACAGGCGTTTAACCTGTTTATTGAGCGCTTAAATATTTTATTTAAAGAATTACGCCGTGAAGCCATTGAGCTAACCGGAGGGGTAAGTACAGTTAATCACTCAGTACTAAAACTTGCAGATGATTCACACATGCTGGCCGATATTTCTAGCTCTAATGCCGCAGCCATCGAAGAAGTGAGCGTCAGCATCTCGCATATTGCCGAAGCCGCGCGCGAAACCGACAATCTAGTGAAAGACGCGGCAAAAGCTTCGCTGCATGGTAGCGAAAACGTGCTTAAAATCAGCACAGAAATGGAGCACACGCGCCAATCAGTCAATGATTTATCTAGCCTACTGGTATCACTAGAGCATCGCTCCCAAGATATTAGCAAAATCACCAATGTGATTCGCGAAATTGCCGACCAAACCAATCTACTGGCACTGAATGCTGCGATTGAAGCGGCACGGGCTGGTGAGCAAGGCCGCGGCTTTGCCGTAGTGGCTGATGAAGTGCGCAAGCTAGCTGAGCGCACGGGCAAGGCCACCATGGAGATCAGCCAGATGATTGGCGATATCCTTAGCGAAACAGGGCTTGCTGTTAGCAATATGCAAACCACGGTAAAGGCCGTAGATGTAAGTAGCGCGCTCACCCAAACTGCTAGCGAGCACATGCTGTTGATTGGCCATTCGATGAAACAAGTAACCGAAAGAATCGGTGAGATTGCGCTATCTACTAGTGAGCAGCAAAACGCTACCACCGCCATGGCGCAAAGCACAGAATCGATTAATGGCCAAATTCTTGATTCTGATGCGGCCCTGCAATTCTCTATGAAAACGCTAAAAATGCTCGATGAATTAGCTAAAAATATGCAGGATACTTTTAATCGCTTTAAAATCTAATTAATTGTGTTTACTCACGCGCTGCCCTGCTGGGTGGCGCTTTTTTTGGACATAATTATGCCAATGGGTTAATTGTGCCGATTCACTTATCCTCGCTTGTATTATTTTAAACAAAAAACAAACGACGTAAGGGAATCCCCAGTAGTAAGATCTTCATTTAGCTCTTATCCTCCCCCCCTAAATCACTCCGCATTCAAAGCCCCTTTCTATTCACTAGAAATCGGCTGCGCGTTATTATTAAATAATGCCATATAGATAACAAAAGGAAATTCAATGCCACAGGTAAAAAATCCACTCATTAGGCTATTGAACAGCACCAGTTTAGTCAGTCAAATATTAGTTGGCTTAATTCTAGGCATTATGCTTGCGCTATTCTTTCCTGAATTTGCCAAATCATCTGGCTTATTAGGTAATTTATTTGTAAGCGCGTTAAAAGCTGTCGCGCCAATTTTGGTATTTGTATTAGTTGCTGCATCGATTACCAATCATAAACCCAGCCAAAAATCAAATATGCGGCCTATTCTAGTTTTATATTTATTCGGCACCTTCGCCGCTGCAGTAGTCGCTGTGGCAGCTAGTTTTTTATTTCCATCTACATTAATTTTGGTCAAACAGGCCAGCGACATCACCCCGCCTAGCGGCATTGTTGAAGTGCTGCGTAGCCTGCTGCTTAGCGTGGTAGATAACCCAGTAAAAGCCCTAATGAACGCAAACTTCATCGGCATTTTAGCTTGGGCAGTGGCACTGGGCGTTGCCATGCGCCACGCCAATGAAACGACTAAAACCGTGATAAGCGATTTATCGGGCGGCGTGTCAGTGATTGTGGGAGTGGTAATTCGCTTTGCACCGCTTGGGATTTTTGGCTTGGTGGCCTCTACTATTGCTGAAACAGGGATTGAATCGTTGTTGAACTACGCTCATCTGTTATTAGTACTGGTAGGCAGCATGCTGTTTGTAGCACTGGTGATGAACCCAGCGATTGTGTTTTGGAAACTACGCCGCAATCCCTATCCATTAGTATTTGCTTGCCTACGTGAAAGTGGCGTTACCGCCTTCTTTACCCGTAGCTCCGCCGCCAATATCCCGGTAAATATGGCGCTATGCAAAAAACTAGGTCTGCATGAAGACGATTACTCGATATCGATTCCACTAGGCGCAACCATTAATATGGCCGGCGCGGCGATCACTATTTCGGTACTGACTTTAGCAGCAGTCAACACCCTAGGTATTCAAGTTGATTTACCAACTGCACTTCTCCTCAGCGTTGTCTCTGCCATTTGTGCCTGCGGTGCTTCTGGCGTGGCGGGTGGCTCGCTCTTGCTGATTCCTATGGCTTGTAGCTTGTTTGGTATCTCTAACGATCTAGCCATGCAAGTAGTTGCCGTCGGCTTTATTATTGGCGTACTGCAAGATTCCGCCGAAACCGCCTTAAATTCATCCACCGATGTCTTATTCACTGCTGCAGCCTGCCAAGCCGCCAGCAATAAAGCACAAGATCAACTGGCTTTTGCTGATCGCTAAGCGCTCAGTAGCCTAATATCCTTTTCAAAAGCGCAGATCAATCTGCGCTTTTTTTATATCCCTTTACTACACTCCCGCGGACTACTCGTAAAAATTCCTTTCCTCTGGAGCGGCAAACTGCGAGAATCAATTGACCCATCAATCATTGACCAGTCTACTATGCAAACACCCAACACCGAACGCACTTTCACGCAATCCTTGCTCGCCATGTTGGGTATTTGCTTTGTAACTATGATGGTGGCCCTTGATCAAACCGTGGTGGCCACCGCACTGCCCACCATCGTGGCAGAGCTGCATGGCTTTGAGCTTTATGCTTGGGTTTCTACCGCTTATTTACTGGCATCGGTGGTTACCATTCCCATCTTTGGCCGCTTAGGCGATTACTATGGCCGGCGGCCCTTTGTGGTAGTGGCCATCATCATCTTTACCTTGGCATCCATCCTCTGTGGCATGGCCAATAGCATGTTACTGCTGGTGCTAGCCCGTGCTCTGCAGGGGATAGGTGGCGGGATGCTGGTCGGGACGGCGTTTGCCTGCATTCCCGATTTATTCCCCGATAGTAAAGTGCGTCTGCAATGGCAAGTCATGCTTAGCGCGGCCTTTGGGATTGCTAACGCGATTGGCCCAAGCATTGGTGGCTTACTCACCCACTATGTAAGCTGGAGGGCCGTATTCTTTGTGAATATCCCAGTTGGCCTACTAAGTGTATTTTTTGTTAGCCGCTACCTGCCACGGATTAGGCCGCAGCATAGCAATAAGATTCGGCTCGATTGGCTAGGTGCACTGTTGATTACACTGTTTTTAGGCAGCTTGCAGCTATCAGTAGAATGGTTGCCAGCGCAAGGGCTGAGCCTAACGGTCGTGGCTACGCTGATCATTTGCATCCTCACTGGCGTATTAGCTTGGCGGCAAGAAGCCAATAACGAGCACGCCATGCTGCCATTTGCGCTATTTCGCGATCCCGCCTTGGCGGTGCTATTTAGGCTATCGCTGCTAATGGGCTTTACCATGTTTGCGATTTTGTCTTACGCGCCCTTGCTATTACAAGGCGGCTTTCATCTTTCGGCCAGCCAAGCGGGGATGCTGATTACCCCACTGGTGGTCTGCATTACCTTTGCCAGCATTATCAATGGCCGTGTCGTGCCGCATTTACCCAGACCCGAAGCGATGCTTTATGTAGGCTTTGGCCTGCTACTGGTTTGTGTACTGGGCATGATGCTAATTAGCCCACAAACCTCGCATACCTTGGTGATTGCACTGATGGTGTCTGGTGGCTTGGGGCTGGGATTTATCATGCCCAATCTAACTATATTTGTGCAGGAAACCTGTCCGCGCAAAGACCTCGGCATTAGCACCGCGCTACTACAATCGTTGCGAATGATTGGCGGTATGCTGAGCACCGCACTGGTTGGCTCTATTCTGACTTGGCGCTACGGTCATGAAATCCAGCAGCGCTTTGCCGACCAAACCGCCATTGCCAATTTAATGCACGACCCGCAAGTATTGGTGAACCCAGAAGCGCAGCAAATAGCGATTACTCAGATCAACCAAATGGGCTTTGATGGCTTAGCGCTGATCGAGCAAGCCCGCGCCACACTCAGCCATGCCATTCAAAGCAGCCAATGGCTGGGCGTAGCCGCCATCTTATTTGCCTTCTGGTGCTTGCGCCGAATTCCCCGTATTCAGTTCAAATCAAAGGCCGTAGCATGACACCGCATGAAGCTGAGCAACTCAAAGTATTACAACAGCTTGGGCGCAGCTATCGCACCATGCTGGGCGCATTTGAGCTATCGGTGGGTCAAGGTCTAAGCCGTTGGCGAATTTTGAACCAACTACATCAAGAAACGCTATGCACGCAAAAATTTTTGGCGCATCAGCTCGGCATAGATCCAGGCGCATTAACGCGGCAGCTTAAATCAATGGAAAAAGATTTATTAATCCATCGAGTCAATGATAGCCAAGACAATCGCCTCAGCAATGTCACCCTTACCATGCAAGGGCAAGCCGCCATCACCCAAGCACTGCCCAAACGCAGCGAATTTTTAAGCGTGATTTTGGCAGAATTTAGCGATGAAGAACTGCAGGCGTTTCAAGGGATGCTGAATAAACTGGAGCGTGGCTGTGGGCAGATTGGGTTAAAGGGGTAAGCACAAGCCAACAAAATATCATCATTCTGCTCAGCAGAGTGAGCAAGGCCCTGTACCTTGCCCACCTCGTACTGCTAGCGCAGCGATTCGATCCGCTTTAGAGCGGCTTTCAGTGTCACACTTGGGCAGCCGAAGTTTAGCCTGACAAAGCCTGGTAAGCCAAAATCTCGCCCATCCGATAGCCCCACACCCAACTGTTCAAAAAACGGCAGCGGGTTGATAGGATCGAGCGCCCTTGCGTCTATCCACGCCAAGTACGTGGCTTCTGGCAAAGTAATTTTTAGGCGGGTTGATCCGGCAAACCAATCAAGCAGAATATCGCGGTTCTGCCGCAGAGTGGTAATCAACTCTGCATGCCATACGCCATCATCACGGTAGGCAGCTTCTGCCGCAGTAAAAGCCAGCAGGTTGACTGAAGGCACAATCCCCGCCATTTGCTTACAGAAATTTGCACGTAATGTTGGGTCTGGAATCACCGCCAGCGAGCAACCAAGCCCTGCGATATTCCATGTTTTAGAAGGGGCAAGCAGAGTAATTGTTTGCGCGGCAAAGCTGGCATCCACGGCTGCCAGCGGCTGATGCTGCACGCCTTCTTGCAGCAGTAAATCGCAATGAATTTCATCTGAACAAATAATCAGCTGATGGCGACGGGCGATGGCAATCAGCTGGGTTAGCTCCTGCTGATTCCAAGCACGCCCAACCGGATTATGCGGATGGCAAAGCAGCAGCAGCTTAGTTTTAGGCGTGATCGCCGCTTCTAAGGCAGTAAAATCCCACTCCCAGTGATGATCAACTTGCTGCAACGGCACGGCCAGCAAGCTGCGGCCTGATAAGCCTGGTGCACGTAAAAACGGCGGGTAGATCGGCGTGGCAGTCAGCACCTCATCCCCCGCCTCGCCCACCGTGCGGCAAGCCAGATTTAAACCCTGCACCAGCCCTGGCAACCAAACGATCCAGCTGGCATCAATTTGCCAGCCATAATGCTGAGCCGCGTAGCTTTGCACCGCCTCTACCAAGCTATCCGGTGCATCGGTATAACCAAACACCCCATGCGCCACCCGCTCCTGCAGCGCAGTAATAATGGATTCCGGGCTAGCAAAATCCATATCCGCCACCCACATCGGCAAAATATCTTGGCCAGCGTATTTATTCCATTTCTGGCTAGACGTGGCACTGCGATCGACGGGAGTCTGGAAATCCATAGTAAATCCTTTTACAAAATAGTAAGCAAAGGATAACGGTTTAAGGGGGCACTTAATAGCTACAGATCAGCATATACAACTCAATACATCTCGTTTACACCGCCAGCGCCTGCTCCAAATCAGCGATTAAATCTTCAATCCCTTCAATCCCAACTGAAAGACGAATCAGATTATCGCTGATGCCTAATTTAAGGCGGCGCTCTGGTGGCACGGAGGCGTGGGTCATCCGCACAGGCTGGCTGATCAGGCTTTCCACCCCGCCAAGGCTTTCGGCCAAGGTAAACAGCTTGGTGTGGGTAAGCACTTGATGCACCGCTGCGTCATCGCCCTTTAGGTAAAACGACACCACACCGCCACCGCCTGACATTTGTTTTTTTGCCAAGGCATATTGTGGGTGGCTTTCTAAATAAGGGTATAAAACGCGCTCTACCCGTGGATGCTGCTCCAGCCAATTAGCAACAGCCAAGGCATTTTGATTATGGCGCTGCATACGAATTGCCAAAGTGCGAATCCCACGCAGCGCTAAAAAGCTTTGAAATGGATCGAGCACCGCACCAATGGCATTTTGCAAAAAGCCTAATTGCTCAGCCAGCTCAGCGTTATCCCCCACCACCACCGCTCCGGCGATCACATCGGAATGGCCATTTAAATATTTAGTTGCCGAGTGCAACACGATATCCACGCCATGCTCTAGCGGGCGCTGCAAAGCGGGCGAGGCAAAGGTGTTATCAGCCACAGTAAGCACAGCTACTTCACGGGCAATCGCCACAATCCCGCTTAAATCACTGAGGCGATTCAATGGATTAGAAGGTGTTTCGATCCAGATCATTTTGGTTTCTGGCTGAATGGCCGCACGTAGCGCGTCTAAATCGCCGGTTGGCACATAAGTCACCGTTAAGCCTGCGGTGCGCAGCTTTACTTTCTCAAATAAACGCCCACTACCACCGTATAAATCATCCACCGCCACCAAATGACTATTCACCGGGAGTAGCTCCAGCACGGTAGCAATGGCGGCCATTCCAGAGGCAAAAGCATAGCCACGTGTACCACCTTCTAGCGCGGCAATCGCCACCTCAAAAGCATCACGCGTCGGATTAGATGAGCGCGAATACTCATACTGATCCGGCTGGCCGGGGGATGGCTGGCGGAAAGTAGAAGAGGCATAAATTGGGGTATTAATTGCACCCAGTGGATCGCGGTGCAGGCCGCTGGTTACGGCTAGGGTTTCAAATGAACTCATAATGACACTCCAGATTATATTTGTGGTGAAGCTGAAGGTTTGATGCCCTGTATGCAAAAAAGTCACAAGGAACCTCAGCGATGAGTAAGAATACGAAAGATATTTAACGCACGGGCTCATATCACCATTTATTTGCTTAACGCGAATGCACCTAAGCCCCCGCCCCACTCACAAATTTTTTACGCCAGAAGGCCAGTAAATCACTCTGGGTAATGAGGCCGTAAAAGCATGTTTTATCAGCGATAACGGCTATTTTTTCGTCATTGAAAACTTGCAGTAAATCTCTGACTGATGCATCTGGCACTAAGGTGGTGACTTGGCTAGTCATGGCGGCCCGCACCGGCATAGCAAATTGCTGCGGCTCGCCGTGCACAGACAAGAGTAAATCCCACTCGTCGATAATACCGACAATTTCACCGTTTTCCAGCACCGGCAATTGCGATACATCGTTGCTGCGCATGCGCTGCCAAGCTTGAGAAAGTGGCTCGTCTGGATCAGCAATCAGCGTGGCTCCACTGGCGTGCGGGCGGCCAATGAGATCAGCCAGATTACCCGTTTTAGCGTTTTCTATCATGCCTTGATCGATCATCCAGTGATCGTTATACATTTTGCTTAAATATTTATTACCGCTGTCGCCAATAAAGGTCACCACGCGTTTGGGCGTGGTCTGCTCGCGGCAATAACGTAGTGCAGCGGCCAGCAGCGTGCCGGACGATGCACCGGCAAACAGGCCTTCAGCCAGCAGTAGCGCGCGGCCAGTTTCAAAGCTTTCTTTATCGCTGATGCGGTAGCTACGTTTAATTGAACTACCGTCAAACTGCGGCGGTACAAAGTCTTCTCCTATGCCCTCAACCAGCCAGCTGCCTGCGCTGCCAAAAGCGCCGGTTTCTACATAATCCGCCAGAATCGATCCCACTGGGTCGGCCAGTACAAACTCGGTTTGCGGAGAAACGCGGGCAAAAAAGCGTGATAAGCCAGTGAGTGTGCCGCTTGAGCCTACACCCACCACCACCGCATCCACTTTTTCCTCCAACTGACGCCAGATTTCCGGCCCCGTGGTTTTTTCATGCGCGGCAGGGTTTGCCGGATTACTAAATTGATCAATATAAAAAGCGCTCGGAATCGATTGCGCCACGCGACGCGCTTTATCTTGGTAATAGTCAGGATGCCCCTTGCTCACATCGGAGCGAGTCAGAATCACTTCCGCACCTAAAGCTTGCAGATTCAGCACTTTTTCACGGCTCATTTTGTCCGGAACAATCAGCACGGTGCGATAGCCCTTACGGCCCGCCACCAGTGCCAGCCCAAGGCCGGTATTGCCAGCAGTGGCTTCAACAATGGTACCGCCAGGCTTTAACTGCCCGCTTTGCTCGGCGGCTTCAATCATTGAAAGTGCAACGCGATCTTTAATAGACCCTCCGGGATTTTGGTTTTCCAGCTTTACAAATAAGCGACAGAGGCCCGTATCAAGCTGGGTAATTTCTACCAATGGCGTATTACCGATCAAAGATAAAATAGATGCTGAAGTCATTTATTAAACTCTTTCTGTAGTGTTAATACCGGCTGACAAACAAAAAACTGACTTGCTAAGGTCAGCATGTCCTGCTGATAACGCTCACCGATGCCATGACCACGCAAATAAAAAAACCGTAATCCCGCACGGCATGGCGCAGATCACGCAAGAATTCATCACGATTTTCACTTTCAAACAGGGATAAATCTAAAACGGGCAAGCTCATTTAAACACCTCAATCACCTTGTAAACACGGCAGGCTCCACAGTGCAGCGTCGACAATAGATGAGAAAAAAGGATGTTTAAACATACAGGCCCCTATCAATCTAACGATTATTTTAAAAATTTTTTTAGAACAGTTTGATCTAAAAAGGCCAGCTTATCCGCTTTTTATATTATTTGGCTATAAAAAATTACTTTAATAGTATTTTTATACTTTTTTAGACACAGAGGATGACCGCTTGCCAGAAAGGGCCACAGCCCCCTACGGCGAGGGAAAGCAAGTAACCAGCGAAGGAACGCTGTAGGGTTCAGCCAAGCACGCGCAATAAAACCCTACTTT
>Ga0247722_10000919_pt1 | contig 16941 bp, 16 predicted proteins | sample MSEWelMarce3H_FC_FD_189094 | JGI IMG/M metagenome (GOLD analysis project Ga0247722, IMG submission 189094) | Subsurface sediment microbial communities from gas well in West Virginia, United States - MSEEL Well Study Marcellus 3H_FC | ecosystem: Environmental > Terrestrial > Deep subsurface >... | reverse complement strand
TTACAGAGAACCCACCAACCTCTGAGACGGCTTCGCTGTAACCGTCAAAAATCTCTGGACGATGCTTAACAAGCCAACGCGACCCATAATTAGAACCAGCCTCTTCATCCGCAAAGAAAACCAACAAGATATTTCTTGGCGGTTTATAACCAATTCTTTGCCACATTCGAACCGTTGCCAAGATCATGGCATCCATGTCCTTCATATCAACGGCTCCACGTCCCCAAATAAACCCATCTTTGATCACTCCACTAAATGGGTCCACTGACCAATCAGCTGCATTGGCGGGAACAACATCTATATGTCCGTGTAAAACAAGTCCAGGCCGGTTTTGATCTGCACCTTCAACCTTTGCCACCACATTTACTCGGTTTGGTGCTGTTTCAATTAATTCACTCTTAATTCCAACCTCTGTTAATTTCTTAGCCACATACTCAGCCATCGCTTTTTCATCGCCTAAGCCTTCACCATGATTAACACTTGGAATTCGAATCATTTCCTGGCATAACGTGATCGTTTCATTCTCTAATTCAATGATCTGATCCTTACTCAATCTCATAGGGCTATTCTCCTATACAACCGTGATTTCCATTGAATTCAGATTGCGTTAAAATAAAAGCAGGTCCAGGTGGCGGAATTGGCAGACGCGCTAGCTTGAGGTGTTAGTGCCCGTAAGGGCTTAGGGGTTCAACTCCCCTCCCGGACACGCTTGATTTTCTATGGTTATCAATACAATCCGCAGGTGGATATATCAGCAGCGCAGTTAATCCGGAACATTCCAGATTTTCCAAAATCTGGCATCCTTTTTAAGGACATAACTCCCCTACTTGCGGATGCAAAAGTATTCAAACAATGCTGCCAAGCAATTTCTGATCTAGCAACTGAAGCCGATTACATCGCAGGGATTGAAGCGCGTGGATTTATTTTTGCAGCAGCAGTTGCAACCATGACCAATAAAGGATTTATACCAATTAGAAAAAGTGGCAAACTTCCTGGTGAAACAATCTCAAAGAGTTATGATCTTGAGTACGGCCAGGCTACCCTTGAAATTCATGCCAATTTAATTCCAACGGGGAAGAAAGTTTTAATTGTGGATGACGTGCTCGCAACCGGTGGAACTGCTGTGGCAGCAACAGATTTAATAATCGCTGCATCCCTAATACCCACTTCTCTTGTTTTTTTGCTCGAAATACCTGAATTGGGTGGAAGATCACGGATCAAACAAGCCCACGGTGATCTACAAATCAAGACAATCTTGGCAGAATAACCACATGGCCGAACTCATCTACTACTGCGGAACAATGGATAGCGGTAAATCCACATTGGCACTGCAGACTGCCCATAATCATCGCTCTCGTGGCAGAGATGGAGTTATATTTACAAGTAAAGATCGTGCTGGCAAAGGTTTAATTTCTTCTCGCCTAGGTTTACAAATTGAAGCATTAGAGGTGGATGTTGATCTAGATATTCATAAATTAATTGTCGAAAGGCTATCAATCGGTGGTCGGATCAGTTTTATTATTTGTGATGAAGCACAATTTTATACCGCAGAACAGATTGAGCAGCTTGCAAAAATTGTAGATGGATTAGGAATTGATGTTTTTGCCTTTGGAATTCTCTCTGATTTTCGAACTAAATTATTCCCAGGAAGCGCAAGGTTAGTTGAGCTGGCAGATCGGGTTCAAACATTGCAGGTCGAGGCATTATGTTGGTGCGGTGAGCGTGCAACACACAACGCCAGAACTATTGGCGGGAAAATGGTTACAGAAGGTGAGCAAGTTGTAGTTGGCGACGTTAGTACCTCTTCTACTGTCGCCTATGAAGTGTTATGCCGGCGTCACCATATGCGTAAAGTGACATCAAAAATTTCCAATCCAGCGGCAGAACAATCACTGCCGTTTAATAACTAACGGAAAGGCAAAATGAAAACCAAGGGATATGCCGCTAAATCTGCTGGAGCTTTACTTGAAAATTATGAATTTAATAGAAGAGAACTACGCCCTAGAGATGTAGCACTTGATATTTACTTTGCCGGTATATGCCATTCAGATATCCATCAAGCACGAGAAGAGTGGGGTCCATCAATATTTCCAATGGTTCCTGGTCATGAAATTGTTGGAAAAGTTATTGAAATTGGTTCACAGGTAAGTAAGTTCAAAGTTGGTGAAATCATTGGTGTTGGAGTTTTCGTAGATTCTTGTCGCAACTGCGCGAGCTGTAATGCTGGCCTTGAGCAATATTGCGTGGAAGGCATGACCGGCACTTACAACGCCCTTGAACGCGATGGAAAAACAGTAGCGATGGGTGGATATTCAGATAAATTTGTGATTGATGAGGATTATGCAGTTCATGTTCCAGCAAATCTTGATCTTGCCGGAGTAGCACCACTCATGTGCGCTGGTATCACTCTTTATTCACCACTTAAAAATTGGAATGCCGGACCTGGTAAAAAAGTTGGCATCATGGGCTTAGGTGGTCTTGGGCATATGGGACTTAAATTTGCTCACGCATTGGGAGCAGAAACTACAGTTTTCTCTCATTCACCTGAGAAAGAAGCTGACGCTAAATCAATGGGTGCAGATCACTTTGTAGTAACAAAGGATATTAAAAACTTAGAAAAACTATACAAATCCTATGATTTAATTCTTAATACTGTTTCAGCTGATTTAGATCTTGAACCCTACCTACAACTATTAAAACTAGATGGAACTTTGGTTGTGATCGGGCTGCCAGGCAAGCCATATTCAATAAATGCTGGCACATTACTTGGCCAGAGGCGATCCCTTGCTGGTTCAATGATTGGTGGAATTGCTCAATTACAAGAGATGCTCAATTTTTGTGGTCAGAAAAACATCGTCAGCGATGTTGAAGTTATTAAAGCCGATTACATTAATAAAGCTTATGATCGAACGGTTGCTAGTGATGTTAAGTACCGTTTTGTGATTGACGCTAAAACTTTCTAAACAAATTGATGGGCAGCTAGCGCTAGTAATGGTGCAAGTGCAAGTGCTGGTAGAAGATTGCCAACTGCGATCTGTTTAATCCTAAGCAATCTAAGGGAAATGCCCACTAGCAAAATTCCGCCAACTGCAGTCATTGCAGATACCTGATAGTTGGTCAAAATTGAACCTAAAAACAAACCGATTGCAGTCCAAGCAAATTGATAAATACCCACCGGCAAAGAGGAAAGGGCCACTCCCCAACCTAGAGATGCGGCAAATGCAAGGGATGTAAAACCATCTAGTGTGCTTTTTAAAACCAACTGATCAATTCCAGTTCCCATACCATCAGAGATGCTGCCTAGGATGGCTAGCGGACCAATTGCAAAGATTAATGAGGCAGAAACAAAACCTTCAACGAAGTTAGATCCACTATCTTCGCTGAACCTCTTTTTCAGTTTTATTCCGAAATTTTCAAGTCGATCTTCAATACGAAGTAAAGAACCAATCACTGCTCCGGCCAATAATGAGAAAACAACAACTAAGATTACCCAACCTTGAGGCATAGCATCTTGTAAATCTTTATCCCAATAAGCCGACAGTGCATCGGCGGCGGAGATGATCGTTACACATCCCAAAACATCAGTAATTAAGTTTCTTAACTTCTCACTTATTCTTCCACCAATAAAAACACCTAAAGTTCCACCAATAATGATGGCTAAAATGTTTAAAACAGTTCCAAATCCTGGGAACATTAAGCAAACCTAACGAAAGAAGCAATGCCTACCACTAGGCAATAGATCGCAAATGGATAAAGTGTTTTAGTTTTAAACCATCTAACGAGGAATGAAACACTAAAGTATGTAGCAACAAATGAAACTAGCGAGCCAACGAGGATCTGGCCAAGCAATTGCTTAGCGTCGCTAGTAAATAACTCGGGTAGTTTCAGAATGGAGGCACCCACAATTACCGGTAGCGAAAGCAAGAAAGCAAAGTCTGATGCAACTGAGTGATTCAGTTTTCTAAGTAACCCAGCACTCATAGTTACACCGAACCGGCTGATCCCTGCAAATAGCGCCAGGCTCTGTCCAAAACCAATTAACAAAGCACTCTTAGAATTTACTCGATGATCAATCTCGGCATCTGAATCATGATATTCATGGGCAATATCGCGTTTGGATAATCTTTCAGCCGTAATAAGTAGCAGTCCATTAATTGCGAGGAAAACAGCTGAGTATTGTGGTTTACCAAAAATACTCTGAAAATACTCGCCAAAAACTATCCCAAGGATTCCGACTGGAATTGTTGCAATCACAATATAACCGAGCACCCTAAAAGGAGTTGATTGATAATTTCTGGTCTTGAGTGCTTTAAAACTTCCTCCGATTAAACCCACCCATCGTTTTCTAAATACAATAAATAATGCAACTGAACTGGCCAGGTGCATGGCGATAGTGATTAGCAAATAGGCTTGATTTTCTTCGCTAATGAACTCTCTGAATGATCCCCCCATCCATGCAGGTATCAAAATCGCATGACCAAGGCTTGAAATTGGAAATAATTCAGTAATACCTTGAATAAATCCGATAATTACTGCCTGACCATAGGTAAAACTCAAGATAACCCAATCGATAGTTGTAGTGAGATAGAGTTTAGCAGTGAGCATGTCATCTAACGGCGATAATCTATCTAAAAAAATCGTGAATATGCTTCGACCTTCTAGAACTATTCCAATTACCCCGTGGCGAGCAGATTCAACCTGGTCACTCGGCACCGGTAAACATCATATTCAAAGATTAGCGATTCTTTTCTTTGGATTAACAATATTCGGAATCGGTGAAGCTTTCTTAGTTGTCTCAAGCCTTGGTAACTCACCTTGGGTTGTTCTTTCAGAGGGAATATCGATAAATACTATTTTAAATATCGGAGAATCAACATTTTTAGTTTCAGTGCTTGTGCTTCTACTTTGGATTCCACTTAAGCAAAGACCTGGATTTGGCACAGTAGCTAACATTGTCGTAATCGCAGCTGCTATTGAGGTTGGACTGTTTTTTATTCCAGCAGTTGAGAGTATTTTCTTGAAATATCTCTATGTACTATTTGGAATTGCATTAGTTGGTGCAGGTTCAGCACTTTACATAACTTGCGGACTTGGCACCGGGCCTCGTGATGGCCTGATGACTGGATTGCACTACAAATCCGGGGTGCGGGTTGGACGAGTTAGATTAGGAATCGAAGTAGTTGCAGCTAGTACCGGATCCCTCCTTGGCGGCTCCCTGGGTATCGGAACCCTGCTGTTTGCGCTGCTTATCGGTCAATCCGTAGCGATATCTCTTGGTGTCGTAGAGCGACTTACCATCAAGTAGCCAATAGATTTAAGCCATTCCCACGGTTTGTTAGACCGAATCTGACTACATGTCGAAAACACCATGTATAAAAAACAGAAAGGTACCTCCATGCTTGATAGCTTCTTTAAAATCAGTCAGCGTGGCTCAACCGTAGCTCGTGAAGTTCGTGGCGGAGTCGTCACATTTTTCACAATGGCTTACATCGTTGCGCTGAATCCATTAATCATCGGTCTTGCAAAAGATGCTGATGGAAAATTCATTGGCGGAGGCGACGCACCTAATCTTGCATTAGTTGCAGCTGCTACCGCACTTATCGCAGGCGTTATGACCATCCTGATGGGCGTAGTCGCAAACTTTCCATTAGCCATTGCAACTGGCTTAGGTTTAAATACCTTCGTTGCTGTTGGTATTGCTTCCAAGATGTCCTGGGCAGATGCCATGGGTCTTATTGTTCTTGAAGGCATAATTATTCTTATCTTGGTACTAACTGGATTCCGCATTGCGGTTTTCAAAGCTGTACCTGGTCAATTAAAGATCGCTATCTCAGTTGGTATCGGCCTTTTCATTGCCTTAATCGGTTTGGTAGATGCTGGCTTTGTTCGTAGAACCGGATCTGGTCCCGTGCCTGTAACTCTGGGTGACAACGGAAACCTTGTTGGTTGGCCGGTAATCGTCTTCGCATTTGGTCTGTTCTTAATGATCGGATTAACAGTTAAGAAAGTTAAAGGCGCTCTCCTAATTGGAATAGTTGCCTCTACCGTTCTTGCAATCATTGTTGAATCTGCTTTCAAGATTGGTCCACTATTTAATGGTGCAACTGGCGCAGTAAATCCAAAGGGCTGGAATTTAAATGTTCCTGCATTGCCTGAGGCTGTTGTTGCTACTCCTAAGTTTGACATCCTTGGTGATTTCAATCTTCTAGGTGGATTTGATCGAATCTCAATCGTCGCAGCACTTCTTCTAGTATTTACACTTCTACTAGCTGACTTCTTCGACACCATGGGAACAATGACTGCTATCGGTAATCAGGCAGGCTTAGTTGATCGTGATGGCAATGTTGAAGGTGCTGAGCGCATTCTTCTAATTGACTCACTAGCAGCTGCTGCTGGTGGTGCTGGTTCAGTTTCATCTAACACCTCATACATTGAATCAGCATCAGGTGTTGGTGAAGGTGCTAAAACAGGTCTTGCTTCAGTTGTTACTGGAGTTCTATTCCTGCTTACAACCTTCTTAGCACCTCTTGTTGCAGTCATCCCTTACGAAGCTGCTACCCCAGCTTTGATAATTGTTGGCTTCTTGATGATGTCTCAAATCAAGGGAATCGACTGGGATGATCTTGGAATTGCGATTCCAGCATTCTTAACAATCATCTTGATGCCATTTACTTACAATATTTCTGTAGGTATCGGTGCAGGATTTGTTTCATTTGTAGTAATTAGAGTATTCCAAGGCCGCTCAAAGGAAATCCATCCTTTGATGTACCTAGTATCTGGATTATTCATGGTTTACTTCTTGCAATCACCAATTAATATCTGGACTGCATAAAAATAAATCAAATAAAGGGGCGGACCAATTGGTTCGCCCCTTTACCATTTAATGGGAGTTAATCCCTTTTCCTGCAAACGTTTATTTACTTTACTAAAAGGTTTAGAACCAAAAAAACCCCGATAAGCCGAAAGTGGACTTGGGTGAACGGATTTGAATACATCTACATCCTCAAAAAGTTCACTTACTTTCTGAGCTTCATTTCCCCATAAAATTGCTAAAGCACCATTCTTAGCTGCCGCTTGAATAATCATCTCAGTGAAATCCTGCCAACCGAGATTAGAATGCGAATCAGATTTACCAGGTTCAACCGTTAACGATCTATTAATTAACAAAACTCCTTGATTAGCCCAATCCGAGAGATCACCATTGGATCTATCTATGGCTAGGTCATTATTGAGCTCGATAAAAATATTTTTTAATGATTTAGGAAGAGGCGCAACGGCAGCTGGTATTGAGAACGCCAGCCCCATCGCATGTTTAGTGTTTGGATATGGATCTTGACCAACAATTACCACCTTTACTTGTTCAGGTGGGACTTGCAAGGCACGAAAAATGCTCTGCTGTTCTGGGATAAAACTACTTTTAAGATTCTTTGAGATTTGCTCTAACAAATTTAAATCGACGAAATCATGCCATGGCTTTGGAAGTAAGCTAACTAGATCAACGGGCACGGGCAAAAAACCGACCACCCTCTTCTTGTACTGAGATCTCTAATCCATAAGCTACCGATAGGTTTGTGTTGGTAATGACAGAACGAACTTCGCCTTGAGAAATTACCGAGCCATTCCTTAATAGAAGTGCATGAGTTGTGCCAACTGGAATCTCTTCGATGTGGTGAGTAACAATCACAGTAGCTGGTGCTAATGGATCTTTCGCAAATGTTTCAATTCGTTTCAAGAGATCTTCTCTTCCACCTAAATCAAGTGAGGATGCTGGCTCATCTAATAACAGTAACTCTGGATCAGCCATAAGCGCCCGAGCTATTTGAACTCGCTTCTTCTCCCCTTCACTTAATGAACCGAATAGGCGATCACCTAATTCGCGAACACCCAGTGCGGTTAACAAAGCCATTGCTCTTGATTCGTCCCATAAGTCATAACGCTCTTGCCATCTACCTAACATCGCATAAGCAGCGGTCAGCACCACATCCATAACCAATTCATCATTGGGTAATTGTTCAACCAAAGCTGAGGAGGTTAATCCAATTCTTGTGCGAAGTTCAAAGACATCTACTGCCCCTAGTTGCTCACCTAAAATTTTAATTGTTCCGGTAGTTGGATGAATTAAGGAGGAGCAAATTTGCAACAAGGTAGTTTTACCAGCACCATTCGGTCCCAGGATCACCCATCTTTGACCCTCAAGAACTTGCCAATCGAGTGGACCAAGAATTACTCGCTCACCTCTGCGGACGCTGACATTTGATAACTCCAATATCGCGCTCATAGGAGTGAAAGATACCCCGAGTAGGTGGCGAATATGGTTAATCTGACCCAATGCCGAATAAAAATCCCCCTGCCTTTACTGGACTCATTCTGGTTTCAGGCGAAGATCGTCCTGGGATTACGCAAAGTCTCATGAAGGTGCTTTCGCAATTTTCAGTCAATGTCATTGATGTTGAGCAATTAATAATTAGAGATCGTCTACTTCTAACTGTTTTGATCACACTTGATGAAAGCCATGCTGAAGCAGTGGCTGCTGATTTAAGCATCTTGCAAGAAGAAATCGGTCTTGATATCGCAATCGATTTTGTACACCATGAACAGAACAACGAAAATTCAGAGCTGTTGAATGTAGTAATAATTGGCGAGAGTATAAAACCGATTGGACTTGCTGCCGTAGCAGATGAAATTGCCCGTTTAGGTGGAAATATTATTGCAATACGCCGCACTGCTACTACCCCGGTTTTAGCCATCGAATTAAATATAGAAATTCCTAATAAATCTATAAAAGAGGTTCAAAGATCGCTAGCTAAAGTAGCAATCACAAATCGTATTGATCTTGCCGTAGAACCGAGTTCGCGGGCACGCGAAGCTAAACGATTAGTTCTCCTTGATATGGATTCAACCTTAATCCAGCAGGAAGTAATTGACCTACTTGCAAAACATGCTGGCAAACTTGATCAGGTATCTCAAATTACAGAAAGAGCCATGGCTGGTGATCTTGACTTCTCCCAGGCTCTGTCAGCAAGAGTTGCATTACTCGCCGGGCTTGATCAATCTGTTATTGAATTGGTCCGAAAAGAAATAACGTTAACAAATGGAGCAAAGGAATTAATAGAAACACTTCACAAGCAAGGTCATAAAGTCGGGGTTGTATCTGGTGGATTTTTGGATGTAATTGAACCGATACTTAAAGACTTAAAAATTGACTTCTATCGAGCAAATAAATTAGAGATTTTGAATGGAAAAGTGACTGGCAAAACCGAGGGTGCAATTATTGATCGAGTCGCCAAATTTAGTTCTCTGCAAGAGTTTGCAAAGATCGAAGGAGTTGAACTATCGCAAACAGTTGCAATTGGCGATGGCGCAAATGATTTGGATATGATCGAGGCAGCCGGTCTTGGTATCGCATTCAATGCAAAGCCTAAAGTTGCCGCAGCTGCAGCAACTACTATTAGTACTTCAGATCTTTCCACGGTACTACTTTTAATGGGAATACAAACTAGCCTCTAAAACTATTGCTTGCCAAACTCCTAAGTTTAACAATGGTTTCTGCGGGATCAGGAGATTTATAAACCGCACTTCCTGCTACAAAACAATTTGCACCTGCACTGGCTGCTGTTTCGATTGTAGATTCAGAAATTCCACCATCAACCTGTAATAACGGGAATGCTTTACCTTTATTTATGAAGGCTCTAGCTTGAGAAACTTTTTCCATTTGGTCGGTCATAAAAGATTGCCCACCAAAACCAGGCTCAACTGTCATAATTAAAAGTAAATCTAATTCGTCAATGTATTGCTCTACTTGGGAAAATTCCGTTCCAGGCTTGATTGCTAACCCCGCCTTTGACCCATTAGATTTGATGTTAGAAATCGTTTGTTTAACATTTCTTGCTGCTTCAAAGTGAATGGTTACAGAATCGCAACCATTCTCAGCATACTTTGGCCCCAGAACATCAACATCTTCAATCATAAGGTGAGCATCAATTGGAAGTTTTGAAAATGCAATAATTTCTAAAGCCCGCTTAAAATCAAAAGTGAAATTGGGAACGAATTTATTATCCATTATGTCTAGGTGAAGCTGATCGGAGTGTTTTGCGACCCTATCAATTTCACCTTCAAGGTCATCGAAATTTGCATTTAGAATGCTCGGATTTATGAAAATACGATTATCCATACCAGTATTTAACCTGCCTTTTCAAAAAGAACCATGAACATTGCGTCCGATTGGTCTTGGTGTGTCCATAGTTGAACTGATCCATCATCTTGAACACCTTGAGCATGAGCCAGAGCGTACGAAGTAATTGGTGCGATCTTCATATCTGGATGAGTGTCTAGGAAATCAATAACCTGACCACGGGTTTCAGCAAGATGTGGTGAACACGTTACATAAGCAATTATTCCACCAGGTGATAATAATTGGTACGCACTAGATAGAAGATCTCTCTGTAAAACTACCAATTCTTTCAAGTCTTTAAGAGATTTACGCCATCTCGATTCTGGTCGCCGTCTAAGGGCACCGAGTCCAGTACAAGGAGCATCAACTAAAATCCGATCAAATAATTCAGCAAAATTACTGGGATCAGTTGCGTCAAAACTTACTACTTGCTGATTGTTAACGACTCGCTTTACTAATTCAGCACGATGCGGGACTGGCTCATTTGCTAAGAATCTAGCAGAGGGGTCTTGCTCTGTTAATGAATGGAACAAGTATGCAGCTTTGCCACCTGGGCCAGCGCACATATCGAGCCAAGACAAACCTGGCTTTATGGTTGCTAAGAAATTTTCGACAACTAATTGTGAGCCTCTATCTTGCACACCAGCTCTTCGCTCAATAATCGGAGAGAACTCAGATGGAATACCAGGCAAATTCACTCCATTTGGGTAACCGACTATTTTCGTTGCTCCTAGCAGAATCAACTCATTAATATTTGATTTACCAGGCCAAGCAACAATATCTGGCGCTGCCGGAAGATTATTGGCAACAAGTAGTTCTTCGACTTTTGGCCAATCCTTTAATTGATCAAAAAATGATGAGATTATCCATTCTGGGTGACTATATTTAATAGCTAATCTCTCAATCATTGGCAGTTTCTCTAATTCAGAGAGATCGTTTGAGTCAGCAGCAATTTTCCTTAATATCGCGTTTACGTAGGAAGCTTTAGATTCACCAGTTACCAATTTAGCTACTTCAACTGTTTCTCCAACTGCAGCATGATCGGCAACTCGCATCTGAGTAATCTGATGAGTGCCAATTCTAAGCAGATCAATAATTTTTGCATCAATCTCATTAATTGGGCGATCTATAAACTTTTTAATTATGTAGTCATGCCGACCTTGCATGCGTAGAGTTCCATATGACAGCTCAGTTGTGAAGGCCTTATCAGCGGTATTCATCTTTGATTTTGCCAACAGCTCTGGTAAGCGAATGTTTGCGTAAGCACCCTCATTATTCACTTGATGAACTAATTCATATGCTGTGAGCCGCGATGGATTTGGATTTGGTTTACCCAAGTTGTAGCCCTGACCTATTTGGTAATCCCCTAATGAACTCAGCAGCACTCATCTGAGATCTTCCAGCCGGAGTTAAAGTCTTGATCTCAATAACACCATTATTGGCACCAACTAATAAATGCTCATCAGAGATTAGAACTTCAGCAGGTGAGATTTTTTCGACTCGGTTAGAGATCTCTAATGAATCAATTTTTAACCTAAGTTCCCCAAGTAATGTCCAAATTCCAGGATTCCCAGCTAACGCTCTATATCGGTTGAATATTTCATCGGTGTTCTCATGCCAATTAATTTTTCCATCATTTTTAGTAATTTTCGGGGCAAGTGTTACTCCAGAATTTAACTGTGCAACAGGTTCTATACCAGTTTGGATTTTGGATAGGGATTGAATTGCAAGATCTGCACCAATATTACTTAGCCTGGTAAGCAACATCTCGGTCGTTTCATCTTGTTCAATTGAGACGCTTTCACTTAAATATACTGGTCCCGTATCCATTCCTTTATCCAACTGAAATATTGTTACACCGGTCTCTTTGTCAGCAGAAAGAATTGCCCACTGTACCGGCGCTGCTCCTCGCCATCGAGGCAGGGATGAAAAGTGAACATTTATCCAGCCATATTTTGGTAAATTTAGAAAATCTTCTGGAATTATTTGCCCATAGGCAATCGTTATAACTATTTCAGGATTTACCGTTTTAATTAAATCTTTTAGGTTATCCCGACCTTCTGGCTTTAAAACATTAATACCATTCGACATCCCCCAAGATGCTAGCTCGTTTGCAACTATGTTCATTCCGCGGCCTGTTGCCTTGTCAGGGTTAGTAATCAAGCCAATCAGCTCATGTTCGCGACTACTAGAAAGTAAAGAAATTAGTGGCTTTGATACATATGAAGAAGAAGCTATTACTACTTTCAATTTGCTAAAGACCTAAACCAAAAGTTGAATGTGGTGAAACCTTGATAATTGGTGAACTTCCATCTTTCGCTGCCACGCCGAACCACTCTGACTCACGGATCTCTTTCATAGCAATTTTTCTTTGCTCTGATTTCATTCTATCGATAAACAGTACGCCATTAAGATGATCGGTTTCATGCTGAAGACATCGAGCTAACAGTTCAGTGCCTTCGACAATAACTGGTTCGCCATGCATATTGAAACCTTTAGCAACTGCCCTAAATGCTCTTGGAGTTTCATAAACTAAATCTGGAAAAGATAAACATCCCTCTTCACCCTCTTGCATCTCATCGCTTAGATCAAGGGTCGGATTGATCAAATGACCGATTGAATCATCTATGTCCCAAACAAAAACTCGCAATGGAACACCGATCTGCGGTGCGGCCAATCCGGCGCCAGGGGCTGCTTGCATCGTTTGAGTTAAATCTTCAACCAGTTGGCGAAGTTCCTTATCAAAATCAATTACAGGCGTAGCCGGTGTGACTAACACGGGATCGCCGAATAATCGAATTGGTTGAATTGCCATAAGTAAATGATACTTCAGAAGGTAGGGCTATAAATCAAAAGGATCAAACCGAATACTAAAAATTTTCCTACGTTTTAAGGCTTGAACCTTAATTACATCATCTAACAGGTCAACAAGTAGCGAACCCTCAGTCAGTTTAACTCTAATCAATAATTTGCTCTGATAGCTATCGATGGTGATAGGGCCAGTAATCTCGTAGGTTTTATCATTGCGCAAATTCTCCGCAAACTTAGAAATTTCGGGCTTATCCCCTATAACAACCGCTACACGATAAAACGGAGGCAACTTTGCTTTGTCTCTACTGCTTAACTCCGAAGCGGCATTTGCGAGTGGATCTCCTCTTAATAAACATTGAACAGAAGGGTGATGATTTGGAAGGGATACAAAAATCTCCGCAGAGTTACTAGCCTTACTTAATAGAGAAAACCAGTGAAACTTTGCAAGCTCTTCTGCTCTTAAAGAGGGTCGATTAAATATTTTTTCCCCATCAAGCATAAGTACGGATGAGTAAACTCCATTTGGTTCAGAGCCAGCAGTTGAAACAACTATATGGCGCCCGCTTGGTAGGGACGAAATTTGTTTATTTCCGGATGAAACTAATATTGCAATTTTAGGAATTGCTCGCCCAATTTCCTCAGCTGTTCTTTCAATTCCCTTGGCAATTACAAATGGACGACTATCCGCACAGAAAGAGCATTTCCAGTTTTTATACTCTGCTTGGCACAAATAACATTTTGGAATCTTCTTTGATCCATCGATTTGTAGTTTGCCGCCACATTCACAATTTGCGGTATTTCGGCATTTAGAGCAGAGGAATAGATTTGCATAACCTTTTTCCGATACTGAAACAAGCACATTACCGTTAGAGATTCCTTTTTTGATGGACGAAATATATGAGTTGCCATTTTCATTGGTTAAGAATCTCTGGGTATTTTTCTGCTTATATAACTTCTTTTCAAGCCAACTTATCTCAATTAGCCGAGCAATCTCCAAGGAGTGCGAAGGTGAGATAAATATCAAAGATGTGAAATGATCTCTCAATAATGTGACATCCCGACTGTTCCAACCCGGAGAGTGCAATTCGTAGTGCGAACTATCCAAATCAGATAAAACAATAACTGTCGCATTCTTTTCCAGCGGCGCAAACACCCCACTTCGGGTGCTTATTATTACCTTAGGAAACATATACCGAGTTTTCAAATAATTTCGATAGCGAAGGCTTTTACTTAAATGTGATCCAAGTTCAATCAATTGATCACCAAAGTGATTAGCAAGTACTGCTGAAAGTGTAGAAATATCCTTTTCGTCTGGGACGATCAGCAAGATTTGACTAACCTGTGCTCTTAATTTAACAATTTCTAAAAGAAACCAATTTGGATCGGTAGCAATAGGAAAATTGATGCCCCACTTAAGTTTTTGTTTGCTAAGCAATTGTCCAAAGTCTGCCCTACCAATTAGATCTCGTAACTCTGGAGAATCATATGAACCTGCCCCATAAATCGAAGCATCGGTTTCAATTATTTTTTCTTCTTTAACAACTCTACTTGGAACAGCTGAATTCAACACTGCCCAAAAACTGCCCCCGAAACGATTTCTGACCATTTCAATATGACTAATAACTGTTTCACTCACCATCCCACTTGGGGAGGTTAGGTCAAGTATCGGTTTTAACTTCTGAGTTTGATCACTTTTATTTTTTCTTCCTACAACTAAGCCTTCGGCCTTACCAGAGCCGAATTCAACTAAAACTTTAGTCCCAATAACTGCACTTTCATCAAAGATCTCTGGCACTAAATAGTCGTAAATTCCTTCCAAGCTCGAAACTGGAGTATCAACTAAAACTGAGGCTATTGGTAAATTCTTTGAAACATTAGGTAACTTTTGGGGTGCTTTTGTAACTGCTTGCCGTTTTAATTTAAGTGGAGCAGCCACTGTTTATTTAACTAGAGCCTTTAGTGCATTTGCTCGGTCAGTTTTTTCCCAAGAAAAATCTGGTAACTCCCTGCCAAAATGGCCATAGGCGGCAGTTTTTGCATAAATTGGGCGTAAAAGATTAAGGTCACGAATAATTGCAGCTGGTCTTAAATCAAAAACCTCTTTAACTGCGTCACTTATCTTATTCAAATCAAATTTTTCAGTTCCAAATGTTTCGATAAATAAGCCCACTGGCTGTGCCTTACCAATTGCATAAGCGACTTGAACTTCGCAACGGTCAGCAAGTCCAGCGGCAACTACATTTTTTGCTACCCAGCGCATTGCGTAAGCTGCTGATCTATCAACCTTTGATGGATCTTTACCAGAAAACGCTCCGCCACCATGGCGAGCCATTCCACCATAAGTATCTACGATAATTTTTCGCCCGGTTAAACCAGCATCTCCCATAGGTCCACCGATAACAAATCGGCCTGTTGGATTTATAAGTAATTTAACATTAGAAACATCGATTTTTAGATCTTTTATGATTGGGTCAATTACAAATTTCTTTATTTCGGGCGCTAATTTCTTTTCTAAATCAACGTCAGGCGAATGTTGAGAAGAGATTACAACTGTATTAAGTGCAACCGCATTGTCACCTTGGTATTCGATAGTTACTTGAGTTTTACCATCTGGTCTTAAATAAGGCAGAGCTCCATCTTTTCTCACTTTAGTGAGTTGCTGGGATAATTTATGAGCTAGCGAAATTGGCAGTGGCATTAACTCTGGTGTGTCATTGCAGGCGTATCCAAACATTAATCCTTGATCACCAGCTCCTTGAAGGTCTAATGGATCAACTGAAGATGAAACTCTGCTTTCAAAAGCATCATTAACACCTTGAGCAATATCTTGGGATTGTTGGCCAATAGAAATCGATACCCCGCAGCTGTTACCATCAAAACCCTTTTCTGAGGAGTCATAGCCGATTTCAAGAACAGTCTCGCGAACAATATTCATTACATCTGCATAACCATCAGTTGTTACTTCACCAGCAACGTGAACCTGACCGGTAGTAATCAAAGTTTCGACCGCAACCCTGCTCTTTGTATCTTGCGATAACAAAGAGTCTAAAATTGCATCTGATATCTGGTCTGCGATCTTATCTGGGTGACCTTCAGTCACTGACTCAGAGGTAAAAAGCCGATTCTTCATGACCCTAACCTAACTTACTTACTAATTGATCCAGCAATATATCTGAAAGTGTGTCTTTGGATATTTCTGGTACTTTGATCACATTCTTCTGCTTATCAATGATTAAACCCTCAGTCTTGTCGCTTCCAAAGATTGCGCCTCCAGAAACATTATTCACATAGATGATATCCAGTGATTTGCTTGATAATTTATCAAATCCACTTTGCTCTAACGCTAAAGCATTACTACTAGTTTCGGCTGCAAAACCTACAATAACTTGGCTAAGTTTCTTACTTTGAGATAATGATTTCAAAATATCAGGATTTTTATCTAACTCAACCGTATCAAGTGATTCTTTCTTAATCTTTATATCTGAATAATTCAAAACTTTGGCATCTGCTACAGCCGCACTCATAATTAATGCGTCGCAATGCGGAAATTCAACGGCTAAAACCGCTGCCATCTGCTCTGCTGTTTCGACGGCAGTAGTAGTAATTCCTTCGATAATCGGCAGATCAGTATTTGCAGTTACTAAATGAACCTGTGCTCCCCGGCTTGCAGCTGCCATTGCCAAGGCAAAACCCTGCTTACCAGAAGATCTATTACCAATAAATCTAATTGGATCAATCGGTTCCCTAGTACCGCCAGCGGTAATTAATATGCGCTTGCCGGATAAATCAGCACTCTGATTAACTGTTTTGTTGATTGCCTCAACAATTTTAATAGTTTCTGGATATCTACCAACGCCAAAATCTGAACCCGTCATACGACCCACATCTGGCTCAATTACATAAAACCCACGTTCCTTCAACACCTTTACATTTTCTACCGTTGCAGCATTACTCCACAT
>Ga0247722_10000918_pt1 | contig 16942 bp, 18 predicted proteins | sample MSEWelMarce3H_FC_FD_189094 | JGI IMG/M metagenome (GOLD analysis project Ga0247722, IMG submission 189094) | Subsurface sediment microbial communities from gas well in West Virginia, United States - MSEEL Well Study Marcellus 3H_FC | ecosystem: Environmental > Terrestrial > Deep subsurface >... | reverse complement strand
AAGCAAAAGACATCCAGGCATTACAACCTTATGGATTGGTTTAAAATATTTTAAAGCAACAATGCAAGGATGGGAAATTAGCAGAAATGTGTCCACACGATAGGAAGCGTCGGGACCGTAGGGCAAGGGAGATAAAGGCGATAGCGGGACTAAATGCCTTTTGGAACGGGATTGTGTGCTTCTAATTATTGCGATTATTTTTTACTCCATGCCGTCTATGGATACGTTTATTTTGCCTTGTGTTGAAATGAAGGCAATGATGGCTTCGTTGGTTAGTTCTACTTTGTCAAATTCAAAATCGGAGAGGGTGCCGTTTACTAATACGCCTTTCATGGGCGAATAATTGGTGAGGTAGGGCATCATGTTTTTTTTGCCTTCGGCTAGGTTGTCTTTGATGGAGTACCTGCAATTGGCTTCAATTTTTTTGATAATTACGCCTTGCAGGAGCCAATTGGCGGTTTTGGTGAGGATGCCTTTGGTGTTGAGTACGTAGTCCATTTTGTCAAAATATATTTCTTTGGTTATGGGGTTGTAGTTTGGGATTCCGGTGAGGTAGATGGTGCCGTCCAAGCTTCCTGTCATTTGAAGTTCTACAATCATTTTGCCGTCTTTGGCCCACAAAGCTACGTTTTGGATGGTTATTTTTCGGCTGCCCGATGCAAATTCTTTGCCTTGAAAGTTTTTGGTAATAATGCGAGATGCGCTTTCGTAACTTGATACGGCGGCTACTGAAACGTTGGATTGTTCGGTTATTTTGGCTACTGATTTGAAGGTTATTGCCTCGCGGTTGATGCCTGGTTTGGGCGATTGACCTACCATGGTAATCATTTGGCATTTTAGAGCGAGGTGCATTAGGATTTTGTTTTTTTGAATTTGGGCATCGGTTACGTACATTTCTTGTGGGTTCATTTTGAACCAAGTTTCATAAACTTCGCTGGTTTGAAATGGGGTGCTCATTTTTTCTAAAACGTCAAGTACGTAGGGTTTAAAATCGCACGATTTGTCGATGGCGGCATCAATTTTGTGGGCTACTCTGGATTTGAAAAGTGATAACGTTGGGTTAATGAGGTAGGTAATTGGAACTTTTTTGCCTGCAACCAAAATAGTTGGGCTTTCGTTCCAATCAAAATTTTCAATTACCGATGTTGTGTTCATTTTCCAATTGGAAAGTTTTACATCACTAGTAAGGGTTATTGTGCCGTTTAAGTCAATTTCTCGGGTGTCGTTTAATCCCATAAAATCGGTTCCGTATTTGAATTTGGACCAAATTTTTAGAGGGATGATTGATTCAATTTTGCCATTTTTTTCGCTGATTTTGATGGGGGCGGTTTTCCAAATTTTCATTTCGGTTTTGTCATCATTCAGGTCAGTATCTTCATAAATTAGTCCGTTGAGCGATTTATTTAGTTGATTTTCAATTTCTTTCAAAGTAATTTCCATTGGCATATTGACTGTAGATGTGGTCATTTGGTATGCCATAGGTGTGTTTGTTGAAGGTTCAGGCTTTAAGGATGCAATTTTGTTGGAGGTAGAACAGCCCGTAAAAAGGGATAAGAAAAGAGCCGAAACGAGTAAATAAATCATTCTCATAAGTAGTAACGGGTATAATTATTTTATTTTTTTAGAATTTGATGTAACAAAAATATCATTTCTTCGTCAGATATTTAAAATATTATGCAACTGATTTCAAATTAAAACGATTAAATTTGCAAAGCATTGTGTTCAATATGAAATTATAGTATGAAAAATTTGAAAAATTTAACGGTTCTTTTTGTTTTGTTTGTGAGCATTTCATCATTTGCGCAAGCAAAAAAATGGACTTTGCAAGAATGTGTAACCTACGCATTAAAAAATAATATTTCCATCCAACAATCGGAATTGGATGTAAAACTTACCGAAATTTCAAAGTCGGATGCCATTGGTAATTTTTTGCCAAATATTAATGCCAATACTTCGCACTCTTGGAATATTGGTTTGAATCAAAATATTACAACAGGTTTGCTCGAAAACCAAACTACCCAATTTACGTCAGCAGGTTTCAACTCAAATGTTGCTATTTACAATGGCTTGCAAAATCAAAATAGGTTGCGAAAAGCCAACTTGAGTTTGTTAGCATCTCAATTTCAATTGGCAAAAATGAAAGACGATGTTTCGTTGAATATTGCGAATTCATTTCTTCAAATTCTTTTTAACAAAGAAAATTTAAAAGTTCAAAAAGAGCAACTTTCTGTGGACGAAAAACAACTTGCAAGAACCCAAACCTTGGTAGATGCCGGAATGATTGCAAGAGGCGATTTGCTTGATGTTCAGGCAACCGTTGCATCAGACAAGCAACGAATAATTGCTGCCGAAAACGTTTTGTTTTTGTCAAAATTAGGCTTAGCGCAATTGTTACAATTAACAGATTATCAAAATTTTGACGTAGAAGATTCCAATCAATTGGCTTTGCAAACCACCACAGTGTTAGATAATCCAACTGCTGTTGTAGAAAAAGCAAAATCTGATAGAGTGGAGCTAAAAATTGTTAAAACCAATCTAGAAATTGCTGAAAAAGACATTAAAATTGCTAAAGGAGCATACCAACCAAGTTTAAGTGGGTTTTATAGTTTTAGTACAAGAGCTAGTTCATCAGATAGATTTATTTCTCCTCCAGAAGGACCATATTTTGCTCCGCCACTACCCCTTTTTGATCAGTTTAGCGACAACAAAGGGCACAGTTTTGGGTTGCAATTATCAATTCCAATTTTTAACGGATTTGCGGTAAGAAACAATGTAGAACGAGCCAAACTAAATTTAGAACGTGCCAAAATTACATCCAAAACTGCCGAATTAGACTTGGAACGCAACATTTACACAGCCATTACCGACGCTAAAGGGGCTATCAATGCGCACGAAGCAGCAGTAACGGCAATGAATGCCCGAAAAGAATCCATGAATTATGCCAAAGAAAAATATGAAGTGGGCATGTTAAATAGTTTCGATTTCAATCAGGCGCAATCATTATATACCAATGCACAATCAGAAGTAGTCCGAACAAAATATGATGCTATTTTTAAAATTAAAGTAGTTGAATTTTATTTTGGAATTCCCATTTCAGAAATGAAGTAATGAACATGAAAAGTAACACTATTAAATTACTGATTGAATGTTTAAAAGCTTTTGGGCTTGGCGCATTGATAGGTTTTGGAATTAAATACCTTAGCGGATCAGATTCTTATAAAATGGTTTTTGTCCTAGGATTTTTTTTCTTAGGTATGCATGCCCGAAACAATTCATATTCAAAAAATAATAATAAATTAGAAAACTAAAATACAATGTCAAAAAAGAAAATTTACATCACCATTGGAATATTATTAGGAATAATAATTCTATTAATAGCTTTGTCTAAAGCTGGTGTTTTTGGAGAAAGAGACAATTCAACCGAAGTTGAAACAGCCAAAGTTGAAGAAATTACTATTATTGAAACCGTATCGGCAACAGGGAAAATTCAACCCGAAATTGAAGTTAAAATATCGTCTGAAGTTTCAGGCGAAATTATTGCTTTGCCAGTGAAAGAAGGACAAGTAGTAAAAAAAGGCGACTTATTAGTAAAAATAAATCCCGATTTATACACCTCTGGACTTGATCGTTCGGTATCTAACTATTCAGGGACCAAAGCTGGTTTGAGCCAAGCTGACGCCTCATTTAAAGAAGCTCAAGCTAATTATAACAGAAGTAAAATGTTGTTTGACAAAGGCATTATTTCTAAATCAGAATGGGACAAAGCAACAGCCGCCTTTGAAGTAGCAAAAGCATCCAAAGAATCGGCCTATTTTAACGTAAAAAGCGCCTCGGCAACTGTAAAAGAAGCCAAAGACAACTTAGGTAGAACAACAATATACTCACCAGAAAACGGAACCATTTCAATGCTAAATGTGGAATTAGGCGAGCGCGTTTTGGGAACTCAACAAATGACAGGAACTGAAATTTTGCGTGTTGCTAACCTAAACAACATGGAAGTTGAAGTAGATGTAAATGAAAACGATATTGTAAAAATCAGCATTGGCGACAGCACCAATATTCAAGTAGATGCCTATTTGAAAAAAGAATTTAAAGGGATTGTAACAAGCATTTCCAACTCGGCGAGTGCAGCAACAACTGCAGATCAAGTAACTAATTTTAAAGTAAAAGTTAGAATATTAAAAGAATCGTACCAAGATTTAACCGAAGGTAAACCAGCAACTTATTCTCCTTTTAGACCAGGAATGACAGCAACCGTTGATATCATTACCACACGAAAAGAAAAAGTATTGGGCGTACCTATTAGCGCAGTTGTTGTAAAATCGGACACTACGGCTACCAAAAAGTTTGAGGTTGCAGAAAACGACAATGACGACAAACCACAACCAAAATCAGATAAAAAATACGAATGTGTTTTTGTAAAAGTAGGTGACAAAGCCAAAATTAGAGTAGTAAAAACTGGAATTCAGGACGATTCAAAAATTGAAATTTTATCAGGATTAAAAGCTGGCGATGAAATTATTGTTGGACCCTATATTACCGTTTCTAAAGACCTAAACTCTGGCGACAAAGTAAAAGTAGCTTCAGACAAAAAAGAAATAGAAAAAGATAAAAAATAAACGTTGGCTTACATTTTAAATATTGAAACAAGCACCAAAAACTGCTCAGTTGCCCTAGCGCAAAATGGGCAAACGTTGCTTTGTAAAGAAATTGCTGAAATGGGCTACTCCCATGCAGAAAAATTACACGTTTTTATTGACGAAATTTTAGCCGAAACAGCGGTAAGTTTTTCTCAATTATCTGCCATTGCAGTAAGCTCTGGGCCAGGGTCCTACACCGGTTTGCGCATTGGCGTTTCGGCGGCAAAAGGACTTAGTTTTGCCCTTGCTATTCCGCTTATATCCATTGATACTTTAACCTCAATGGCGCATCAACTCACTATTGAAAACGGTTGGGTTGTCCCCATGATTGATGCCCGTCGAATGGAAGTGTACAGCGCACTATTTAATTCCAACAAACAAATGGTTCGTGGGGTAGAGGCGCAAATAATTACAGCTGAAAGCTTTGCCGAAATTGAGGAAACCATTTATTTTATTGGCGACTCCAACCAAAAAGTGCAATCTATATTAAACAAGCCCAACCATGTTTTTTTAGATCAATTCATGTACCCATCTGCCCAACAGATGAGCGCACTGTCTTTTCAGAAATTTCAAAATAACGAATTTGAAGACCTCGCCTACTACGAGCCTTATTATTTAAAAGATTTTCTATTCGCTAAGTAACAAAACTACAGTAACTACTATTTGGGCGTGCCCTTGTTGCACACAAATCACGAATCAAAAGGTTGTTTATCCAAGCAACAAGGTCGGGCTTTCGGCTCTATCTTTTACTTGCCCCAAACTAGCACAACCGCTTAGGGGCAAGTAAAAGGATGCCGCCTCTATCCCTCACGCGGGTTTACGGCAAGATAGTTTATTGGGGTTATTAGGTTTAAAGTTTCAGGTTTAAAGTTTCAGGTTTAAAGTTTCAGGTTTAAAACCCTGATAGGGTTGTTTTGCGAATGCGTTGTTGAATGTTAACGATGCGTTGTTGAAGATTACCGATGCGTTGTTGAAGATTGCGGATGCGTTGTTGAAGATTGCGGATGCGTTGTTGAGCTGAATAATCAATAGATGGTGTAAAAACCTATTTCACTTAAGTGGTTTGGATAAATAATAACCATCAAAATAGCCGCGTTTTACTGATGCTTGAAATGATTCCCCAATTCTAAAGTTATGATAATTCTTTGGGCTAACCTTGTTCTGAAATTTTCCTTCACTTGAGTCTAAAATGATGTAATAATCAGTTGCTTTTCCGTGAGAAATATTTTTATCGACTACAATTAATTCTAACTTCTCGACTTTATTACTTCTTAGCCAAGAATTGAAATTCATTTTCAGCGTTACTACTAGCAGAAAATTTGAAATAAGCACTAGTATAAGATGTGAAAAAATTGATACTAGCTTATTGAACCTACGTTTAGGGAAAGAAAATTCTATTTTCTGAAGTCGATTTAAAATCAAGATGATACTTAGGTGAACAAGAGAAAAAATTATAACAGCAACACTATTGAAACGAAAAGGTGGGTCAAGTGATATGTCGTCCAAAGTAAATAAGCCAATTAAAGCAAATACTATCGCCACTGTAAATGGTAAAAGCCCTATTAATGTAAATAGGCCTTGTCCTTTAGATGAAGAAGTTTTTCTCATTTTTAAATAACGTTCAAAATTGTTTAGGGCTTTTATAATTATCTACAACGTCATACTGTGAAAAACGGCACAAGCATTCCTCAGCTAATGCACGAACAATGTCATTAAGTTAAGGTGATATAGATTCTGTCATTCCGACGAAGGAGGAATCACATAACTTGAGCTACTAATGCGATTCCTCCTTCGTCGGAATGACAAAATTAATATTTTTTTGATAACTTAATTACATTGAGCACTCGCGGTAATGAGGAGAGCTAGAGTATTTTCACAAGCCGTTTACAAAACCCTTATTTTGTAATCTTTTCTTTTTTAAAATTTCAAATAATCCTAATAAAATTAAAGCTATCATAATTCCTTGAATAAATAGCATTATTACTCCAAATGTGAATGAATCTATGAATTCAACGTTTCTGATTTCTTCTCCGTAATCTCTGTAAAAACTCGTTATAATTATAACAAAACGCTCGAAATAAAATCCAATTTTCATAAATATTGCGACAAACATGACATAATAAAAATTCGATGCAATTTTTTTAATAAATAATGTGAAAGGTAAAATTAAAGCAGATAAGAACATAATCCAAAAAGCCCATTTATAAGGTCCAGTTGCTCTTTGGGTAAATGCAAATTTTTCAGGATAAAATATGATTCCTATTAATGTATATATCCATGTAATAATTGAATATAAAATAATGAACCAACAAATTAAATTCAGTACTTTTTTTGTTTCAAAACGTTTCTTGAAAAATAGTTCCACAAAAATTAGAGTAACAATTATTGGAATAAGACAGTGTGTCAAGTTCGCATCTATTATTTCAATAATTCTTTTGTATAATTGCATATTATTTCTGTTTTCGATTTTTAAGATATCGTCCAAGGTTTTTGTAAATTTTTTTAGGTGTTTGAGTTTGTATTTATTACAAAATTAATATTTCGGTGTAAGTTTTTTAGTTTTCTCAATTAATTTGTTTTCGTTGCTAAACACATTTTCAAATTCAGTTTTTGCGGGTAAATTCTCGTTTTGATATTTTTCAATTATCGGAATTGTTAAAACGATTTTTAATACATTATGATAATCATTTATAGAATTTTCTTTTTCGGCTATACTTTTCAATATTCCGTTTAGTTCAGCTGTTTTCCCAACATATTTTTCGTTACTTTTTTTAATTAAATTTATAATTTTAATTTTAGTTATGCTATCAGTTATAACTTCTGCTTTATTTTTAGCTGATTGATAATAATTTATTGATTTTCTATCGTATTTATAGAATTTATCTTTAGTGTCTTGCGGATTAAATTCGTCTATTTCATTTTCTAGATTTTTCAATTCCGGATTATTAGCAACAAGTTCTTGATATAATTCTTCTGTTAAGTTAGTACCTTTACTATATCTTTTCAAATTTACGCTTCCTTCTTGTAATGCTTCAGGAATTTCATTTTTAGGAATTTCATTAGTAGTTTCTTTTTCGCCACAAGAAGTAAGAATTATTAGTGACAACATTATTATTTTTTTATACATATCTTTTTCATTTAATTTAAATTTTTAGCAGAATTTCGATGCAGCATAACTCTTAACGTTTCGCCACCTCTCAAAGTTAATGATTTGCAATACTTTAGATTACAAATATAGACAAAGTTTAGTTTCAAAAATTAGCAATTCTGATAAATCCCGAACCTCGCCATTTCTTGAAACCGCTATTATGCGACGTTTTATTTCGTGTTCTTAATCAGTTCCTGATACAAATCATTTCCAGATATATTTTTTCCAGTTCTAGTTTTGAACTCATCCACGATATCTGCAAGAGTTTGATAATTCCAATCGTTAAATTTATTTAAGTAATAATATTTATCTTCTGAATATATTTCCAAGCAATAGCGAATATTTTTTTTGCCTTGCTCTTCTTCTTGAATTTCAATCATTACTTTGTCTAAAACTAGTTTGTCTTCAAATTTTGTACTAAAGTCGTGTCCAAGTATTTGCAAATTATTATCATTGAAACGTATTTCGTTTACTATAGTTCTTAAACGAGTGATTTGATAATAAAGTCCAATTATGAAACAAATAACAAAAAAAATCAACCAGTAAATTCTGTAATTTGCCATTTCTCCTCGTGATAATCTTCCATAAGTTACTTGTAAATAAGCAATAATAAAAACTAATATAAAAGGAGCTAGTCTTTTGAGAAGTCTAGTGTAAAATGGAATGTAATTTCCGCTAAATGATTTGTTCATAGTTTTTCTTAATTCTCAGTGTTTCTAACTGTTTTCTTGGGTTTTTCAAAAATGACGCATAACTTGTAAATACACAAAAGTCATTGCGTTTTTTAACATTTTCTATTTGGCAAGTAACTTCAAAACAGTTTAGTGTTTTTGTATATTTTTCAAATGTAAGAAAAATATTTAATTGTGGTGGTTTGTTGTGGTTTTTTTAATTATTTATGAGATTGCTAGGGAATGACAAACTTTGTCAATATCAATTTCAATATCAAAAATCAATTGGTTTAACCACAAATTTGCACAAATTTGCACAAATTTGAAAACTTTATAAACTTTAAACTTTGAAACTTTAAACTTTAAACTTTGAAACTTTCGACTTTATGACTATTTTTCTTCTGAAAAACAAAACGTGAAGCCTAGCCCTGATGGAAGCGGTATCCTCTTGTGTAGCGGCAGCGGAGCAAGAGATATAGCGGTCCCGAAGCGTCGGGAGCAGGACAGGTTGTCTTGAAAAACGTGCTTGTGTGCTTCTGAAAAAAATTAAAAATAATTTAGTTGCTTTTTTCTTTTACAAAAGGTTGAATTGCAATGCCTTTGGTGTCGAATGCCTCTTTGCAGTTTTCTAAAACGAAGGAGTTTACTTCTTGAAAATCTTCATTTGTGCACCAAGCTCTTACGGCTAGGTGGATGGCGTGGTCAGAAAAGTCTCTAACGGTTACTGTTGCTTGGGGTGAGGTGTGTATTTTTGGGTTTTTTGAAAGTAGTTCCAGGATGGTTTCGCGTGCTGTTTTAATATTGGTTTCGTAGGAAATTGAAAGGGTTAAATCGGTGCGGCGGTTTTCTTGTATGGAGTAGTTGATGATGGTGTTGTTGGATAGTGTACCGTTTGGGACAAAAATGGTTTGGTTGTTGGCGGATATTATTTTGGTTACAAATATTTGAATTTCGCTTACTGTTCCTGTAATTCCCTGTGCCTCAATGGTGTCACCCACACGAAAGGGTTTGAATAATATGATGAGTATGCCGCCTGCAAAGTTGGATAACGAGCCTTGAAGTGAAAGTCCAATGGCTAAACCTGCTGCACCTAGTACCGCGACAAAGGAGGAGTTGTCGATGCCAAGTTTGGAAATAACGGTAACAAAGAGTAGCACGCGCAATGCCCAAAGTAAAATGTCGGCTAGGAATTTTGAAAGTGTTGGGTCAAAATTGTTTTTGAGCATCACTTTTTTGACAATTTTGTTGGATGTTTTTATGGCGTAAAGCCCTATTATTAATAAAAGTAGTGCGGATATAAATTTTGGGGAGTAATCTAGTAGTAGGGTTAAAAATTTGGCGGAATAATTTTCTAACGAGTTGATGTTAATGACTTCTTTCATTTGTTTGTAATAAAAAAATCACGTTTAAAAAACGTGATTTAAGATTTTGACAAAGGTACTTTTTTTTCTGAAATTATTCAGGTTTTTTAGCTTCGTCTGCAGAATCAGTAAATGATTCCACTTTTTCTTTAACAGTTGCAATTGCATCGCCAGCAAAATCTTCAGCTTTGTCAGCAAATTCGCCAGCTTTTTCTTTTACGCTATCCACAACTGAGTTGATGGTTTCGCTAGCTGCAGGTGCATATTCTGCTACTTTTTCTTTAGCAACATCAATGTATTCTTCAGCTTTGTCCATTAATGGTGCTGCCGCTTCTTTGGCTTTTTCCATTGCGTCACCTGCCAATTCTTCTGCTTTATCAGCAATTGAGTCAATGTTTTCTTTTGCAGATCCCATTAGGTTTTTAAAAAATCCTCCTATTCCCATGATTTTGTTATTTTAATGATTAACGCACAATACTACAATTTTTTTTTGATACTTAATGTAAAAATTCTGTAGAAATTTTACTACACGAGTTTACTGGCAAGCTACAGGTTTTGTCCTCGCAGGCATAAAATAGGGTTTGATTGTTTTGATGTCTATCTTTTAAAAAGGGTAAATTGCTTTGTTTTTGGCTTCCGCCAAGGATGATGTTGGGATGGTAATGTGCGTTTAATTTTGTGATTTCCAACAAGGCATTTGGTCCGCAAATGGCAAGCTCTTTGGATGAAGAATCTAGTAGCATTGAACTGCGTAACCAATTGGAATAGGCTGATGGATAATCAATAATAGGTGCTATTTGTTGCAGCATTTGTTGTGCTAATTTTTCGTAATAACTGTTATTGAAATAAATACTTAATACATATAAATTAGTTGCCATAACCGAATTGGAAGCCGGAATAACATTGTCTTCTACCTCAAAATGGTTTGTAATTAAAGGTTCGTCAGTTCGGGAGGTGAACTGAAAAAATTTTGTTTTTTCGTTATAAAAATAATCCAAACAATAATCTGTAAGTTGTTTTGCTATGGTGAGCCAATTTTCGTTGAGAGTAATTTGATACAATCCTATAAAAGCATCTATAACAAAGCAATAGTCTTCAAGATAGCCGTTAATGGTTGTTTGGTTATTTTTGTAATTATGAAAAAGATTGCCTTCAGTACCCATGAATTTTGCTTGAATAAAAGCAGCGTTTTGCAAAGCAATTTTTAAATATTCTTCTGATTGAAGTGCTTTGTAGGCTTCAATATATCCTTTTAGCATAATGGCATTCCAAGAGCAAAGGCATTTGTCGTCAAGTCTTGGAAAGTTCCTTTTTTGTCTATTATGGAAAAGAAGTGTTTCCCACTCTTTTTTTAATTTGGATAAATCTTCTGTTTGCAAATTGTTTTCTGAAGCAATTAGATTTAAATCGCGATTTTGAATGAGTACATAATTTCCGTTTTCCCAATGTCCAAAATCATTGATATTAAATACTTTAGAAAACAATTCAAAATCATTTCCGAGAATATTTTTTAATTCTTCTTTAGTCCATACATAAAATGCACCTTCTTCTGGATGGTTTTCGTGATTAATACTGTCGGCATCTAGGGCAGAAAAAAATCCTTTTTCTGGGGATAACAAAGTTGATTCTACGAATTGGAGCGTTTTTTCGATCACTTCTTTATAAAGTGGATTTTGAGTTAATTTATACGCATTTGCATACAAACTTACTAGTTGACCATTGTCGTAAAGCATTTTTTCAAAATGGGGAACGTGCCATTTCATGTCAACCGAATAGCGAGAAAATCCGCCATGAACGGTATCAAAAATGCCTCCATGAGCCATTTTTGTAAGTGTTAAATTTACAAAATCACCTAATTGAATGTCATTGTATTGATGTGCATATTGCAATAGAAATTCATAATTGTTGGGCATCATAAATTTGGGCGCTCGTGCCATTCCGCCGTACTCTAAATCGAAGCTTTTTTTCCATTTAGTGACTAATGTATGGAGTTGTTCTGTTGAAAACGAGTTGGTTTCTTGTGTGGAATGATGTATTTCTAGTGCTTGAAGACCTTGGTGTAATTTTTCTGAATACTCAATTAGTTTTTCAGGTTGGTTTTCAAATAAATGTTGCAATTGTTGCAGGTAGTCCATCCATTCTTCTTTTTTGAAGTAGGTACCGCCCCAAACGGGTTTTCCGTTTGGCAAACACACAACATTCATTGGCCAACCTCCTCTTGAGGTCATTATTTGAACGGCTTTCATGTAAACGGCATCAATATCGGGGCGTTCTTCTCGATCTACTTTAATATTGATAAAATGTTGGTTCATTACGTGTGCTACTTCGTTGTTTTCAAAGCTTTCGTGTTCCATAACGTGGCACCAATGGCAGGCTGAATAGCCAACGCTTACAATGATGAGTTTGTTTTGGTTTTGTGCTAACTGAAGTGTAGTGGTATTCCAGGCTTTCCAATGTACAGGATTGGTTGCGTGTTGGAGTAGGTAAGGGCTTGTTTCTGAATGCAGTTCGTTCATTGAATCGTGATTTTTAGCCCAGATGGCAGTGGAAAGTTTTTGAAGTTGATTGCTATTTTTTTCTTGGTAAAAAACAGCGACCAACGGAAGCTCGTTTTTTGCCTTAGAAAAAAAGCAATTAACGAAAAAACTTGAAACGTACAGCTGGAAATTGCTTCTTCAAATATAGCAAAATTTATCCGTGATATACTCTTGAATTGATTATTTTGCCTTCGTTTATTTCGAGTACTTCGCCAACTTGCATGTCGGGTTCTGTGGCAACGTTTCTTGTATATTCCATAAAAACACGGTGTTCATTGGCGGTTAGCGAGGTTACTTTGTAGTGTAAAGTTGGGAGGTTTTGAAAAGCCTCTTGCCACCATTTGTGGAGTTCTTTTTTGCCTTTTATGAGTCCGTTTGTTTCGGGATGTTTTATTTTTAATTTTGGGCTAAAATGTTCGGCTTCGTCATCGTATAACGAAAGTAATTTTTCTAGATTATGGGTGTTGAAAGCTTCAAACCAAGCGTGTGCAATGGATAGGTTTTTTCGAGTTGGCATGATTATTTTGTTTGCTTAACAGTTTTTTAAGTTGATAATTTCTTGTTCTGTTAATGGTCTCCAAATTCCTCTAGGCAAATTCTTTTTGGTAAGTCCGGCAAAGGCTACACGATCAACTTTGATTACTGTGTAGTCAAAATTTTCAAAGATTGCACGTACTACTTTTACGTTTGGTGTTCGTAGTTTGATGCCTATTTCGGTTTTTGGTTCGTTTTCAATGTAGCTTATTTCGTCAACAAACAGGCGATGCCCGTCCAATGTTACACCCGAATTTATTTTTTCTAAATCTTCGTATTTCAGGTTTTTGTCTAAAGTAACTTGATAGATTTTTGTCGATTTTTGATTGGGTAAGCTGAATTTTCGAATCATATCGGTATCGTTTGTAAAAACGAGTAATCCGGTTGTGTTTTTGTCCATTCTGCCAATGGCTTCGATGTTGTATTTTGAGGCACCTTTGATAAGTTCAGAAACTTGTCTGTGTTCTAATTCATCCAAAGATGTTGTGAAATTTTTGGGTTTGTTGAGTACAAAATATTCTTTCTTTTCAGGGATAATTGTTGCACCGTCAAAGTTGACTACGTCACCAGGTTTTACTTTATATCCCATTTCTGTAATAGCTATTCCGTTTACTTTTACGTTGCCCGATTGGATATAAATATCGGCATCACGTCGCGAACACATTCCAGAATTGGCGATGTATTTGTTTAACCTAATATCGTCTGATTTTAAAGGTTTTGGTGTGTTTGGCGAGTCTTTTTTAACAATAGGCTTTCTGTTTTGGGCACGTTTTGCCATTGCTGGTTTAGGTGTTGCCGAAGATTTTTTTCGGTCATTTCCTGATTTTCCTGAAGTGCCACGTTTGTTATTGTTTGAAGTGCTCATTGTCTGAATATTTTTGCAAAGATACAGATTTTGATTGGTTTTATAAAGGTTAAAGTTTTAGTAGATTTTTACCATGTATAAGTACACTTGGATTGATTAAGATGATGCTAAAAACGCCTGAAACAATTATGAATTTTAAGGTATTGTGCAGCAAAACATATTGTTTTTTATGATTTGATTTCCAAAGTTGGATTAAAAAAAACACAAGAACAATTAAACTACAGTAAAAATAAATGTCCATGTAGCCTACATCATAAATTTCTATCAAAAAATAGACGGGAATAATTGTAGTAATTGTAAGTAATGAAATTATTTTTTTGGCTGCCGTTTCACCAAATTTAGCAGGTATTGTTTGGTAATTGTTTACAATGTCGCCTGTTATGTTTTCAAGGTCTTTTATCATTTCTCTGACAAGGATTAATAAAAATAAAAAATTGGCGTGGGCAAAAATTTCGGGATAAATATTTTTGTAATACAGTACAATTGCAAAAAAGGGAAGCACAGCTAAAATGGCTGCTGTAATATTGCCAATAACCAATAGTTTTTTGATTTTATGTGAATAAAACCAGATTAAAAAAATAAAGGTTGAAAAAAAAAGTAAGGCTTTAAACGAAACGAATGACGCAATAATGGCAACAATAAAGTTTACAGAAAAATACACCTGAAGTTTTGTTTTTTGACTGACCAACCTGTCGAGTTGCGATTTATTTGGGCGATTGATACTGTCTTTGTTTGAGTCGTAAAAATTATTAATAATATAACCCGACGCAATGGAAAGGCTTGACGCTAAAACAATTAGCAATAGATTGATGTCCAAAAGAATAGAGATGGCTCTTTTTTCGGGAGCTAAAATAAAAATTGCCGACAAGTATTGTGCAATTATAATTACGGGAATGTTGTAACCACGTACTACTGAAAACATACTTATGATTTTCATGAGTAGGTGCTTAGTTTTGCGGTTAAACATTAGTGTATTATTTTAGAATTGATAAACAATTTCAAGTTTGTAGTCTTTGAGCGATTGTTTTGCTTTTTCAATATCTTGGGTAAACCCTAAAATATAGCCTCCGCCACCTGAGCCACATAGTTTTAAATAATAGTCGTTGGTGTCAATTCCTTTTTGCCAAATACTATGAAATTGTTCTGGAATCATGGGTTTAAAATGATTTAACACCACTTTTGATAGTTTTTTGGTATTTGTAAATAATGATTTCATGTCGCCTCCAAGGAAATTCTCGACACATGAATCGGTGTATTTTACAAATTGTGTTTTCAACATATTTCTAAAACCCTGGTCTTTAAGGTTTTCCATGAAGATATTAACCATTGGCGCAGTTTCGCCAATAATTCCTGAGTCAATTAAGAATACAGCACCTTTGCCATCAAAACTTTGTGTTGGAATGCCAGTTGCCTCTATATTATCTTTGGAATTGATTAAAATAGGAATGCTTAAATAACTATTTAACGGATCTAATCCTGAACTTTTTCCGTGGAAAAAACTTTCCATTTGCGAAAAAATCGTTTTTAGTTCTAATAATTTTTCACGGGTTAAATTTTCTAAAACGGTTATCTTGTTTTGAGCATATTTGTCGTAAATAGCTGCTACAAGTGCACCGCTACTTCCTACTCCATAACCTTGCGGAATGCTAGAATCAAAGTACATTCCGTTATTTATATCTGTTTCTAAAGTTGTTAAATCAAATTGTACTAAATTGGGTTGCTCAATTGCTAAATTTTTCAAATGAGCTACAAATCGTTTTAAATGTCCATTAGATGAAATAGCTTCTATCGACGGATTTTCGTCTGTTTTTAAAGCTCCGTTGTAAAAATTATAAGGTATTGAAAGTCCTTTGGAATCCTGAATAATTCCGTATTCTCCAAAGAGTAATATTTTTGAGTAAAATAAGGGTCCTTTCATATTGTGCTACTTTATTGTTTTGATATTTATTGGGTTTTGTCTCGTGTCAAAAACAGCAACCACATTTATCTGTTTATCTGTAAAATTATAAAACAATGTTGTTTGTTTTGTAACCACACACTTGTACAGATTTTTATTTGTTGTTGACTTTGGAAACATCTCTGGGTTGGCTCTGATTAATTTTAGAGTTTCATATAATTTATTTGCAAATTTAATTCTAACCTTTACTGACCATTTTATTTCAAGATATTCTAAAAGTAGTTTTGTTTTTTCTTGAGCGTCATTAGAGATTTTAATTTCTCTCATTTCTACTTAATATATTTATCAATAAATTCTTCGAAATCTACAAATTCTCCTTTCGCAATTTGTTTTTCCCCATTCTCAATTTCTTCTTTTTGCTCCTTGCTTAATTCATCCCACCAGTCTTTTTTCTTTGCAGAAAAAATATTTTTTATAGATTTAATTATAGTTTCGTCGTTAGTCTCTAACAACTTTTTCATCAACTCTATTTTCTCTAATTGAATATCCATTTCTTAAACAATTAATTGACTGCCAATTCCAATTTCATCACAAATATAGTGACCATTTTGACAATAGCCAACTAATTTTTCGTTTATAAACTGTAAAACGGTTTCTTTTACATTTTCAGGATATAATAAATGAACATTTGCTCCTGCATCCAATGTAAAACAAACGGGTATTTTGGTCAGCTCTCGAAATTTCCAAATGGCGTTAAGAATTTCTAACGTGTTTGGTTTCATCAAAATAAAATAAGGCATTGAAGTCATCATCATAGCATGCAGTGTTAGTGCTTCACTTTCAACTAGTTGTATAAATTCGTCTAGATTTCCAGATGCAAGTATGCTTGAAATAGTTGCTAAATTTTCATGCGCTTGTTTAAATCGATTGTTGGCAAAGGGATGGTTGTACATTAAATTATGTCCAACGGTACTTGAAACTTGTTTTTCACCTTTGTCAACTAGTAAAATAGTATCTTGATAATTTTTAAAATTTTGATGAAGATTTATTGGTAATTCGATTCCAAATAAATCACTACTTTCATTTATATTTGAATTCCCCCATGTAACTATTTCTCCTTGAATACTTCTGCACGCACTTCCTGAGCCTAATCGAGCCAAAAAAGAGGCTTTTTTATAAAAATAATCCTGAGTCATTTCAGGAAAAATTAGTTTTTCAAGGCTCATTATGTTCATTGCAAGCGCTGCCATCCCTGAGGCAGAAGAAGCAATTCCTGAACTATGTGGAAA
>Ga0247722_10000917_pt1 | contig 16946 bp, 17 predicted proteins | sample MSEWelMarce3H_FC_FD_189094 | JGI IMG/M metagenome (GOLD analysis project Ga0247722, IMG submission 189094) | Subsurface sediment microbial communities from gas well in West Virginia, United States - MSEEL Well Study Marcellus 3H_FC | ecosystem: Environmental > Terrestrial > Deep subsurface >... | reverse complement strand
CGATGGAGACAGGGGGAGGTGCTGGGGCCGGGGCGGCGAAACGTGGACGAAAACCGAAAGGGTCTGCCGCTGCCGGCGGTGACGAACCTGAAAAAATAGATGAAAATATGCTTGACGGTGAAGGCGCCGACGAGAGCGAAGATGAGTCTGAAATGGTAATCACCGGCGAACATTCGGATGCGGTCGCCGCTGTGATGGCGGGCACCAGTAAAAAACAACCGGCCCCATCCAGCAAAAAAGAATATGTCGCACAATATCAGGCTTCGATTACAAAGGCTATCCGCGATTTGAAAGTCAGCGCAGGTAGTTTCCTTATTCCAGAAGAACTCGCGACGTACGGCCCCAAATTTCTTCATCTGCTTCAGAATATTCTTGATAAACAACATGTCGGTCTTCATCTCGTCTATAGCCAGTTTCGCACATTAGAAGGTATCGGAATTATCAAACTGATTTTGGAGACAAATGGATTCTCGCAATTCAAAATCAAGCAATCATCTCTCGGCGACTGGACCATCGACATGACTCCTGAAGAACAGGAGCGTCCCTGTTTCGCACTTTACACCGGTACGGAAACACCGGAAGAGAAGGAAATCATCCGAAATATATTTAATAGCAAGTGGAAGAATGTTCCGAAGTCGATCACCGAACAATTGAATGCTCGCACCACGAATAATATGTTTGGTGAAGTGATTAAAATCCTCATGATTACCGCGTCGGGGGCTGAGGGTATCAACTTGCGTAATGTTCGATATGTTCATATCACGGAACCATACTGGCACCCTGTTCGTACAGAACAGATTATTGGTCGTGCGCGACGTATTTGCAGTCATATCGACCTCCCTGAAGAATTGCGAACGGTGGATGTGTTTCTTTATCTCATGCGATTTACTGCACGCCAAATAGCGACGGATAACGACGAGTCTCTGAATATTCGTATGCACGATAAGAGTAAGACGGATAGTGTCACGCCGATGAGCACCGATCAGTCGCTTTACGAGATATCCAATATCAAGGAACGCATTACACGCCAGATTTTGACTGCAGTCAAGGAGTCATCGTTCGATTGTATGATTCACGCGAATGCGGGTGCGAAGGAACGCCTACAGTGCTACTCGTTTGGAATGGGTGCGGGCGAAGAATCTCTCGCATATCAGCCAAATATCGCGACAGAAGAGGATGATAAGACGCAGAAACTGAATAAGCAGACGAAGACGGTTGCGTTGCGTAAATTGGTTGTGAATGGGAAAGAATATGCGGAAGACCCCGACACGCATATCATTTATGACCTGGAACTTTATAAGATGGGGAATATGGTGGAGAGGGGGCGACGCACGATAATACCAGCCGACCCGCGGACTGGGACGGGGGAGCAGTCGCGGTTTGAGTTTTTTTGATTCTTTTATTGCAAAGATTTGCGCTCGCAAGCTCGCTCCATTCTTTTCAATAAAACCTTGACGATTCGCGGTGTCATATCTATCACAACACTCACCCATTCTTCTTTACTTTTGTTTTCGTCGTGTTCGACGATTTGAACCCTTTGCACGAAACCGTCCATTTCGCCTACCTCTCGTATTTCGCTTGCGGGATACTTTTTTAAGAACGCGGGGACGACGACCACCGGCTCTGCCAGCTGGGCCTGGCCGCGGAGGTGAAACATGCCATGAAATTGGAAAAACACTTGACTTAAAATCTACAAAAGAGTCAACACCTCCGAACAGAGTAATAGCTAATGTGGGTATAGGTGGTTCAAGATGACTAGAACCGAATGTAACATTTGCATCCTGACCTGACATTAACTGCGGAGTTAGACCTCTTACACATTCATCATCTTTTTTGAGTACAATATCACTGCAACTAAAATCAAAAATGCTTAGATTAATATCGTTATCACTAATGCGCATTATAACTGTTCTAACTATTCTATATATTTCTTCAAAATGAAATACATGAGGATGGTTTGTAAATCTAATTTTAAACACTTTTGTTTTTTTATCATAACCAACTTTGACTTCGACTATTCTATCTCTTGGAAGATTCACTATTATATTTTGTGTACGGGAGTTCTCTTCCGATAGTTCTTTGCAAAAAAACATAATACAATTCGGAATACTGTCGCCCGGAATTGTACTATATAATTTTTCTGCAATAGAACATGTATGTTCAGCCCATTCGCATTTCGATTTTTCTACAATACCATCTTCAAATTCACGTCTTTGTGCTCTAGATTTCTCATCGAGATATAAACCCGCCGCATTTGCAGCCTTGTGATTTTTTATTTCCTGTTCCATTAAAAGAACATGTTCTTGTTCAAAAAGAGCGATTTGGGTTAAACAATAAGCGGAAAAAGATCCTCCATATTCACCAAAAAGGGCGTCGTAATCATTAATCCAATCACGAATTAAACCAGAAATAAATTCATCACTATCTGGACGGTCATAATAAGATTTTCCTAAAATTTTTGGCGCATACAAATGTGTTTTATCTCGTAATTCTGTACCGCTCACCGCATATTGGTAACAACCAGGTGTTTGTTCTGATGGCCCGGTTACTAATTTAGTCGGATGAACAGCACCGTGCATAAGGACAAATGCTGCGACATCAAACGAACCCGGCGTCTCATCCATACTCGCCGAACTCATCGCCTATGTGATTGTAATTATATAAGTGTCACATAAAAACCCCGGTTATTCATTAGATACGTCGTTGTAATTCCCCATCGGTTTTCTCTTTAGTTTCAGGAATATAGAATCTGTATCTTCCTGAAATCTCACCTTACGCGTCTCTTCGCTCTGCGGTGGTGGTGGCAGGGGCGGCATCGGAAGTGTTAAAGAAGCAGTATCCGACACAAATTCATTCGGGTTGTATTCTTTCAGCGGCTGGAGATGCTGCTGCTGCGATGGCGGCATCGACGCTTTCATTTGTTCGGTGATTTCAATCATATCTCTCTGCCGTGCGGCAATTCTCTCGGCGATGAGTCTGTCCATATCATCGCCTCCTCTGAATGGACTGTCATCGCCTGGGCCAGGTACGGCTGCCGCGATGGAAGCAGCGGCGGGGTGAGCGGGAGCGTCTAAATGTATGACTTCTACTACGGGTTCAGCAGCGGACGCGGTCATGGTCGCCGTCGGCACAGACCTAGATTTCAACCGACTACTGTCTCTCGGAAAATCCGAGAAATCGATCTCGGCTGGACGAGGTACTTCGAAATAAGAACGCATCTCCGCCTCTTTCTCTCGCATCTTCATTTCGATTTCTTGGCGTTTTTGTGATTGGAAGTCCTCTGCGTTATAAATTTCGTGAACACCTGGTCTTCTATCTACCGCCATTGGCGCCGCCGCCGCCGCCGCCGCCCCCGTCTTTGTCGGAAATACGCGTGTTCCTAATTTTATCGCACTTATATCTCTCGCGAGTTTTGGAATATTCACAGCGAGAGATTCAATCGCAATCTTATTCAGTTCTTTCAACGAAAAGGACGCAGCACGAATCCGGTCTATTTCCGTCTTGATTTGTTTTGCAGCTTCAAAATCTTCCGCTTGAATTGCGAGATATTTTCGCGATTCCAGTTTCTCCAGCCTCGCAAGCGGTGCTTCCATTTCGTCGATAGTTGCGCGGAGTTTCTTCGCGGCGTCATAGTCTTCTTCTACGATTGCCTGATGTTTCGCGTAATGCAGTTCTTTCAACTTGGCAGCATGAAGCGACGGGATGGTTGCCGAGAGATTCTTGAGGATCCGTTCAAATACATGCTTGATTTCTTCGGGGCTTACATTTTCGGGAATACCGTCGAATAATCCTTCCTCGGACAATAACGCCCAAAGAAGTTCCTTGTTTTCTTGTGATACGAGAGATGACATCCGGCAGGTTATGTTCTTAAATTATATATGCCAAATAAGGTTTATATAATTTATACAGCCGACCGCTAGGTCGGAGGGCTAAAACTCAACATTCGGCGTCGGGACCTTCTCATCCACATTAAAAAACTTGCGCCTGAACCGCTGCATATACTTGTCTGTTAGTTTCTTATTCTTGTCCAGAAAATCATGGACGGTCATCTTTCCAAGAAGCATATGAATAATCATGAAAATACAATATACACCACACTCGGAGTCATTTTTCTGATGATGAATGTCGTTGATGTATTCTTCGAATTGAATTCCGTTAGATTCACCTTGTTCTCGCACCATCTTCATAAATGTGCGTATGCGTTTTTGTGGCTTATCACCGGTGCTATCAAAAAAGAAAATCACCTTCGCGCGGACATCAATAAAGAGTGAGACCCAATGTTCGCCTGGTTTATCATGAGGGTCAGTATTGAAAACTATGCCTATTTTATATTTCCCATTTTTAATGTGTTTCATAATATCAAACTTACATAGTTCATTCCATACGCATTCTCCGTCTTCTAAAACTTCGTCGAAATCAACCGGAGACGGCCCAATAAATAAAAACGACGGAATCGCATGTTCATATTGTTTCAAGGAATTCGCAATATCAATACTCGATAACCACTCATGAATATTCTTCTTCCATTCTTTTGGCGCCTGTGGTGCGAATGTATAATGCAGCATCTCTTTATCCATACCAGATGATGCGAAACTTTGACGCAGCCAACATGCTTCCTGATGACATACTCGGTTCATGTTGTTTTTAAGTGCCGCCCATATTGCGCGTGGGTCGGTGTCTTCGATTTTCTGATCAGGGTGGCGTTTATTCCAAAGCGATTTCAACTTATCGAGAGATTTGGATGAATAACATGAATAATCCTTGGTTTCGGTGACATCTGGGTCAGTCTGGTCTCTTGGTGCACAACTTACGGATTTGAATTTACTGTCGCCGTCGCTCATTGTTGCATCAGAAGAATCATTTCCACCCACAGTTTCACCTTGTTCCATCTATGTATAATTTATTACTAATAATACCAATAATACTAATATAATAGTATAAATGATTGGAATACTAAACTTATACTATTATGTCATAAAAAATTGAACTGTTTATATTTTATTATACGGAACATATTGCGTTCAATTATTGGATTATTGTCGTGAAATGGTCGTTAAAACTCGTTCGTATTATCAGGAGAAGCAGCGCGAAACCGCGGCAGCGACAGAAATAGAGGAGGCGGATGCAGATACCGTGTATATTACTTCTTCTGCCCGCGGTGGCAGTAGTCGTCGCAATCGTCGCGTTAAAATAATGACTCCTTCATTACAAGAAGCAAATACACGGACGTATAAGATATATGCGCCGGTAAGAAAACCAACACAAGCAGCGGCGGCGGAGGAGGAAGCAGCGGAAGCGCTGTTGTCCTTTCATGAAGAAGAAGAACAACAACCGGAACAAGAACAATACGACAACTCACCAAGAAGTGAAGATGACTATATGCGCACCACCGGTCCTGCTTCTGCGTGTGTTGTCAATCACACATGCCTGAACCCGATGAGTCCGATTACGAAATACATGTACCGCATCAGCGTCTATAACATCAAACAAACTTCGCACTACAAAACAGCGTACATTATCTACGACAATATAACCCGTCTGTTTCACGTTTATAGTATCGTTTCAAACAAGCTTTCAAATGAAGCCGATGACGCAAATGCAAATACCTTCGTACCATCGATGACATGTCGTAATTTACCGGAACCTGGCAACACGATTCAAACGAAATACACCACGTATATATGTGAGATGGCTATTAATTACATCATGACGATGATGGTCCCTTCTAGGGAGTATGATTACTATGTCCAAGATGACATCCTCGGCGTTGTAATCCAAGACGATGAATTCAGGAAGACGGTATTAGGCGCCGACTCATCGTTTTATGATATCGAAGGACTTCTTCATGACAAATCATCAACCGAAACAATAACTGGGTTCAAGACATTCATGCTGATACCTTCGCGCAACTTCTGGTATGACCCCGCCGGTTACTTTACGACAACTGATACGTCGTCATCGTCATCGTCATGTGGCGACAATAGTTATACGTCTAATATAATCAACTCGGTCCTTATGATTCTATCCCAATCCAACTAATCGTCGCTGTCGCTGTCGCTGTCGTCGCTGCCGCTCACGCAGCTCTTGTGTTCGAATGTACTTGCCGCACGTTTCATAATTTCACCATGATAATCGCGCACTTTGGGTAATCTTGATTTAATTTGTTCGTCTGTGTTATTTGTTGCCGGTTTCAATACAATAAAATCATCGATTGTTTTTTTTCGAATACACATCTTATTTGCGATTGACATGATATGCGAAGATGACAAACGTTGTGGCGCAGGCGGAGGGGATGGTGGCGGCGAACGTGACTGTGACTGTTCGTTTATATCATCGTCGTCGGCAATAGTTGTAGTTAGCTGTATTTGTTGATGTAATTCGTTTCGTGCATGAATAAGGTCATCGCTGTCGTCTCTTATTTCATTCCGCGTGTCACCACCCACCATATCCGTAATATCATTCCATTTTAAATACTCAATACACGATTTCAGGTATTCTTGATGCGCACGATTTATTTCGTCATTTTCACATCGTTCATGAAATAGGTCTGTTGTCATATTTATTATACGGTCTTTATAATAGATCTTTTCTTTTCGAAATACTTCATTAAGTGCATCTGATGTATTTGCTAATGATTTTTTGCATTTATCGTATTTATTTCGATTCGCCATAACTGATAATGTTAATTCGTTGAATTCATTCCAGGTGTCGCTGCCACCGCCACTGCCGCCACTGCCGTCTCGTTTTTCTTGGTTGTCATCAGCCATTTACGTACAGTTTTATAAATAATAATAGAACAATAATTTGCCATATATTGTTATATTAGGATATAGTGCTTTGTTTTTATACTCGGCTCAAGACCGCATCGTTAGGCGCTCCTTAGCATTTGATGTTGCAGTCGCACGTGGAATATACGTTGGGAATCTATTGTCTTGATGTTTGTTTTCGGTTTCTGTTGCTGACCTTCCCCCTGAAAATCCTTCCGAAATATGCGCAACATTTCGCGCTTGTTCCTTTTCTTTCTGTTTCTTATCCAGCTGTTCTTTCGGAATGTAATTCGTAGCAGATTCGATTACAGGACCGCCGTCACCTGTGCAAAAACCATCATATGTACAGTCGAGCGTTCGAAGCTGAAAACGAGTGGAATTATCAAACGTGAGTTTGCCTAAATTATGAGGGTTAGGGTTCATCGATGCGAAATTCGTCGCGCCATTATCGAACAAGTAGGGGTTCGGTTGTTCAACATCACGCGCGAAAATTGTCACTTTATACAAATCACTTTCCGAGTTCGGAACATAAGCCGCGCGATCGTTGCGTTGAAGTGCAAAATATTGGTTACGCAGAGACGACTCAACATTCACACGTTCGGCCCATCCACGCCACGGTGCCTTTGAATTCCCTGGATTAAATACTGTCTCTGTTGAAAACTGTTGATACGACTGCAACTGAACGGTCGGTGCCGGACGCGTTTCTAAAATCGGCATCGTTGCGTATTTTGATGAAATGGGACGCACATTAAATGACGGTCGAAGTGTGGCCGAAGGAATATTTCTCTCGGATATACGTGAATTAATTTCGCCTAAGCGGTCGTGATGATTCGAATATGCTCCATTTGTAACACCATAAAAATCCATATTAGCGTGCGTTTATTCTATATAAAATGTGTTTATTTTATAGTGTGAAAATAATGAATGAATGAATGTATATAAACACATTATGTTATTATTCTATATCCATTCGGTATATTCGCATTATTACAATCGAGTCATTACAATCGCGTTATTATGTGCGGTATCTTCTATTTTCAAACTGTCTCAAGGATTGCGTTGGGCCAATTAAAAACACTACAGGAAAATTCTATATTATCATCACATCGAGGACCCGACAAATCCGTCTTTGTCAAAGATGATACTCGTGCTTGGGGGTTTCACCGCCTTTCTATCAACGGTATGGAGCCTTCAGCAGACCAACCTTTCCATTTAAAAAACTGTCGGTTGATTTGCAACGGTGAAATCTATAATTTTCGCGCGCTTATTCAAGAATTCGGACTTGAGAGTGAATACAAAAGTGGTTCAGATTGTGAGATTATTATTCATTTGTACCGTAAAATTGGCATTCACGAAACATTACGTCGTCTTGATGGTGTATTCGGGTTCGTTTTGCATGACTATGAAAGCAGGATTACATATGTTGCGAGAGACCCGGTGGGTGTTCGTTCGCTTTTTATCGGTGTATCGCGCCATGATGGCTCATTTGGTGGCGAGTATTCCGACCTGGCATGTGTTTCACTAAACCCCGACCATTACGCGTTGTGTATCGCAAGTGAAATGAAATCCATCCATGCGATATGTGAAACCGTCGCCCAGTTTCCCGCGGGTTGTTACATGGAGTATATGGGCGAAGACAGCGCCGACGGAAGTGCGGTTTTCAAATCGTATTATGAGTATGCGCATATTTATTATAAGTCTGGACACTGTTTGAAAAAAACGAACGATACGTCATTACTGGAGGGTCAAATCAAGGAAATGCAGGTGAATTATTCATATCCTGTATCGGACGACACCAAAACAGAGGACGATATATGCGATGACATTCGCAAATTATTCACCGATGCAGTTGTGAAACGTTTGATGAGTGAACGACCGGTTGGATGTTTACTGTCAGGAGGGTTGGATAGCTCGCTTGTTACCGCCATCGTCGCGAGAGAATTGAAGCGCAAGGCCCCTGACACCGTACTGAATACATACAGTATTGGTTTGGAAGGGTCGGTGGATTTGTATTGGGCGCGTCGAGTCGCCGAATATTTGGGCACATGTCACCATGAGGTCGCTTTGAAAGAGGACGATTTCTTGAACGCGATTCACGAGACGATTTATCAGACTGAAAGTTATTGCACTACAACAATTCGCGCTTCTGTAGGAAATTATCTCATTAGTAAATATATCCAACAGCAATCGGACGATGTTGTCATTTACTGTGGTGATATGTCGGATGAAATCTTCGGGTCATATCGCGGTTTCTTGAAGGCACCTAACGATGCGGATTTTCAACGTGAGAATGAACGGATGATTCGTGATGTCCGGTTTTTCGACCTCCTTCGGTCGGATAAGAGTATCAGCGGTGCCGGATTGGAGGCTCGTGTCCCCTTTGCTGATAAGGAGTTTCTAGCGTATGTGATGCGTATTCCCGCACGGTTCAAGCGATTCAACGACGAGAGAATGGAGAAATACCTGCTTCGTAAAGCGTTTCAGGGACCTGACGGTGAGGGTGGAGATGATAGTGGCCGTTCTCTTCTTCCGGATGACGTTCTATGGCGCAGAAAGGAGGCATTTAGTGACGGGGTGAGTTCTGCAGATGGGCGGAGTTGGGTTCAAATGATTAAAGAATACTCTGACCGTGTCATCACCGATGAAGAATTTAACAATAAAACACATAGTTTATACTCGTTATATAATCCGCCATATGACAAGGAAAGTTTCTATTATCGCCGCATATTTGAGAACATCTACGATGGTCGTGGTGATACAATCCCGTATTATTGGCGCCACCCATTTTGCGAGGGGGTGCTTGACCCTAGCGCGCGGTTGTTGTCGTTTTATGTGACGGACGATATTATGCATTCTTCCAATTAGGTAAATGAAAAAGTGTTAGAACATAGCACACATTTTCATTTGTTTTTGTTTTTGTTTTTGTTTTTGTTTTTGTTTTTGTTTTTGTTTTTGTTTTTGTTTTTGTTTTTGTTTTTGTTTTTGTTTTTCATAACAAGTATTTACAATATTACATTACTGGAACAAGTACGCGCGGAATGAATACCACAGAGGATGCATCGGTTGTGTCTCTGTAGCATATGTACAAACGACCCGCGACCTTTTCGGTTTTGTCTTTCTTTTTGACGTCGAAGTTGGACGTCTTCGACCATGAGCTCATTTCTCGCGTGATTGCATCGTAGCTCAACACGCTTTTTTCGCTGGTAGTTGAACTGAGGATGAAACCTGCTTCGTTTCTTTCAAGTGATTTCTCGGTTTTTCCTTGCGCGTTCAAACCACGCATGAATTTCACAGCATCTTGAAACGTGTTGAATTCGCGGGTGTGTAACTCAAACTTGGATTCAACTTCAAAGTTCTGTGCGGCTTTGAGGTCTTTTTTTGTGACGACCTCAAGGCCTTGTTCTGCAACCATGCGCGCGATGTTCCTGGCAGTTTCTTCTTGCTTCTCGACACGCGAAAATGTGACAGCATTTGTGAAGATTTCGACCTGTTTGTATTCTGGAATCTGGCCGATGTTGCCAAACAAGCGTGCCATAGTCTGATACGCTTCTGCGGCACATTTGATGTTGGGTGGAATGATTCCGTAATCGAAGAGGAAGCCATCATGAACTCCATCCAGCGAACCGCACTGAAACGTAACTCCACGCTGGATGCACATGTAACCGGTAATCGCAAGAGGAAAGCGCGACCAGTTGTTCTCTTTGTAGAGTTTTGCCAACTGTGTGTTGAACTCTTTGGGAGTTTCGTCATTTTGGATTGTGAGGTAGCACCCCAAATCAATCGGGTCTTGTTGGCCAGGAACGAGGATTTCTTTGCGTTGTCCGTTGATGATAATGACGACAAACCCGCACTCCTTGTGAAGAAAGTCGGCAATTGCATCATGGCTTGCGGTAGAGTTTGAGCCTGGAATGAATGCGCGCATGCCTGGTTTCATGAGCATCTCGCGTTGAGATGTGACGACATGTCTCACATACTCTACCGCGGAACCGACAACGATATTGGTTTCTTTGCGAATCGCATTTCTGAGACCAACGTAGCAATCGGGGTGTGTTTTCAGGTAAGGCAGCACGTTGAGTTCCTTGTATTTTGCGATTACAGAGTCGAATGTCGCGCTGACAAGAGTCACTTGATTGATGCAATTCATTTCGATGACTTTTTGGTATTTTGACCACAAGTTGATGCTGTTGTCAGCTTCGTCGATCCAGATGTTGATTTTCTTGGTGAAGTGGCGTTGGTTCGCGAGAAGTTCGAGCGTTTGAACCAAGTAACGAATTCTGGTAGGGTGCGCACATATCACCACCATTTCAATATCCTCATTCATGATGCGCAGAGTGAGTGCTTCTGATGTAATGTTGTTTTTCTTCGTCCCAGAAGTCCAGCTGAAAACGCCGCCTTTGATGCACGCGTCGTTGGCGCCATCCTCACTCTCGGTAGCAAGGTCTTTCGTCATGCGGGCAGTTGTTTGTCCAACAAGGACACGGTTGTTTGCTGAAATAATAATGTTAATGTCGACTGGATCAAATAACTCACCTAGTTTGTATTCCTGGATCAATTCTTCCACTTTGCGCGTCTTTCCACTCTGGGCTGGAAGATAGAGCGACTTGCACTTTGACTGTTGAGAACCCATATTGTTGTATCTTGTTGTATCTGAGATTGAACGTGATGTATTCCTAGGACCGGTTAATTCATTTCAATTTTTTTTCAAATGCTAATAATGATTGATATCATCATATAAATGTTTTTGTTCATGAAAAAATGTAATCATATGAAAATACTATCTAATCACAGTATATCATGAACACTATCAAAACCGCGGCCGAAGACCTCGCGGTCGCCATCATTACCAATATCCGAACCGTGCTTACACCGGTATTCAACAAATATATCGCGTATTACAAGTATATCGAATTTATCATTTACGGGGCATACGCCGTCGTATTATTCGGGTTTTATAATACGGTTCCTGAGTATATCCCCCTATTGCGAAATACCATATTGTATGCAGCTGTCGTGATTCTTTTACTTCGATTCAATACATTATCATGGACAAATTCGAAATTCGCGATTTTAGGTGGAAGCACCTTTAGTGAGTTTGACCGACATCTCATCATATCTACCTGTGTCTTCATTTTAATTACGCATGTTGTTTCCGAAGCTGTCATAAATTATACAGCGAAGCAAATCCGGCAAAGAGTAATACAACCGGTTGGTACTGTGGGCGGCGGCATTATTACACCGATATATAATATTATTGATGGTGCCGGTGTTGGAACTGGGGCGAGGCAGCTGATGCCCCGGACGACGCCACCGACTGCAGCTTAATTTGACAAAAAATTGAAATGTGTTTGTCAAAGATACACAATTAGTAGCATTCGCAGAATCAGCAGAACACACACACAACAAAATGACAACGACGTCGATGACAACGGAAAGAGGAAATACTGGAACTACGGTTATTGAACAGGCTGACGAGGCGATACAGAAGGAATTGGATGCGATGATGGAGGTTCTGGAAGAAGTACAAGACAAAATCCCGGAAGGTGCGTATCTACGCGGAATGAATGCACTCGGCGCTTTACACAAACACAAGCGCACTACGTTGGGTCATCGCCGTCCCGGCGATATGTTGCGCTGCTGGCTCACTTTGGAAGATATCGAAGAGACCGATGAAGACCTCTTCGAAGAAATCATGGAAGTCGCCGACGAAATCGTCATCGAATTGTGTGGCGAGTCGTCAAGCATCTATTTGAACGACGAACACCAGCTGGTTCATCGCGGAGAAGAACGAGAGATATTTCAGTTGCTTGTCAATTACAAGCCCGAGGAAGGAAACGCTGGATACGAAACAAGTCCAATGGTGCTTCATCACGCAATTCAGGTCATCATGACGCGTTTGTTTGATGATACATTCAACGAACTAGAAGTCGTTCGACCGGTGAGCTGCCAGTGTGGATGGCGAGGAGCACAGGGCAACTGGGACCGCCATGTCACGAATGCGCGTCATCTGCGATGGGTGAATGCTGAACTTGAACGCAAGTCGGAGAAGAGATTGATGAAAGCACGAGAGATTGTGATCGCACGTCGTGAACCAGGTATCGTGTATATCAACGAACTTCACTCTACTCCTGAATCAAGAATCGCGACCGAGGAAGCGGTTCATGCAGCGGAGACTGCTGGAGAACGGGTGATATTCATGTGCGCCGATGGCCGCCTAAGCTGGTTTCCGTAATGTATTGTAATGTAAATGATATTTGTTATCGGTTACGTATTGTCTTATTATGCATATTCTTTACAGCGCTTGTCTTATCTACATAAAATACATTACCGGGGTGTTGTTGCGATGACCCCTTTTTTTTTGTTGTTTTAGATGATGACCGTCGTATCTGCTTCGATGTCGTCGTCGGCTGAAGTGGTAGCGGAGGACCATCGCGGAAAAACTGCTGAAGATGAAATAAGATATACTTACTTATAATTTCATCTATTTCACGCGGATTCATTTTCTTTTGGTGCATTTTGGTATCATAATTCGTGATAGTTACATACTTCATGAACATGTTATGAATTTCTATGGAGAGGATTTGTTTCTTCACCGATGCCGACGTTGAGAGAGATATTGATGGTATATGCATTTTATCAAATACATCACGAAATAATGCGCTGTTTAAAAAACGGACGACAAACGTCTCAAACGGTATATGTGAATAATACGGCTGTAATTTTATATAATATACACGCTCATCGGTCATTTTAGGATGATACAAATCATCAAGAAAACATACTTCAATATTAGATGGCAATCTCGAACAGTGAATGAAATCATCGACCGTTTTGTCTTTGGTTGTACGTTGTGGATATCCATTCGTTGTATGATGCGTCTGGTTTGGTTTAAATCCGCCAATAATATGGTCAAATAGAGGAGGTACAATAGCGAGGTCTTTTGACGCAGATGCGGATGTAGCAGCCGTTGTTCGTAACTTATGTTCAAAATAATGACGAATATGCGATACCCACTTGTCTGGACCCGTATTGTTCGTATAAATCATAACCTTACTACATATACCGGCATTCTTCTTTTTACGAATATAATCTAAGATACGGACCATACTTGGTCGTATAATTTCCGGGTACAAATCAATTAAATCGTTGAAATAATGGTACATGATATTTGGATCGTTGAAATATTCTTCTAATACATGTCCAAATATAGAAAATTGAGCAAAGTTGCCAAGAGTTTCATCCACATCAAAGACAACTACCTTATGATTTTTTTGTGAAGATTTCATATTTTATGTGTGATTATATAGTTATTATATCGCTATATAATAACTATGCGAAATCTGCCAAGATATACAGATAATGATATTGATGAAGATATGAAACTGACACGCAGCGATTATATAAAAATTCTTCATCATTATCAACCCAGCTCGCGGAAGATGCGTCGTGTGGCGGACATTTCAACAAAGACCGCAAAAGAACGAGCACACCTGATTCTTGCTGATAAGTTATGTCGATGTATCAAGCCGCATGTGTCTCCCCTGTCATCTCGGTCATCTCGGTCATCACTTCGAACCGATAAAGAAGGACGCCGTATCGCGTATTGCACTCGTTCTATATTTAACTCAAGAGGTCTTCGTCGCCACGGTTTTCGATGCAAGACCTCGCGCGGTTCATCGCGACCTCATTTAACGGGTGATGTAACGAAAATACCACATAAATTATTACTGTGAACCCCACGACGGTTATTCTATAACATCATCAGATTCTACATATTCCACCGCACGCAAAATCAACAACTCTTCTTGGCTCAACCTCTGGAATACAATATTTAGTTCGAATTTTATGTTGAAAACAAACCGTTTTACATTTCGCATGGTTACTATGTGCAGAGATTCTTCATTATTATATTTTATCTTGAATAGACACCCGCCTAATGTTACATAAGGACGTGTTTCGAGAGAACGTAGCGGTATCCAACGTATAAGTTGATTATGCTTCAATTCATGCGGGGATTCAACAACCCGATACATATGTAATTTACGTTCGAATTCCTCCATTTTATCGGGAGTTAAATTCAAAGACGAGAGAATTTCATGTCTTCGTGTGGCAATTTTCTTCAACGTCATATTTGCAATTGTGCTATTCTCTGTCTTTGTCATCGCAGATAATATCGCATTCACATCAAGTGGAAATGTCGGCTCATCAAGAACCGACTGAAATAAGTCATCATCCGAATTTACCGCATAATCGGTATCGTTGACACTAGGGTGTCTTCTGGGTGCTTCATCATCATCTGTTGTCTCACTCATGCACGATGATGCGGATGACGACCTATAATAATATTCGTCTTTGTCGTCATCGGTGTAATCCTCGTTGTCGTCCAGGTTATCCTTCTGCAATAATTCGGCGATGTTCATGTCGTCATCATACTCGTCACATAATGATGAAGACACGTTATCATTTGATATTATTCGATTTACAGATGATGAACGTGACCGTGTCTGCGACCTCGAACGAGACCTAGACCTTCCTCCCACCGATGGTCTCATATATTCTATATCTACAACGACGGTTTTCTTCATGATATATGTGTATAATATTACCTATAATATTCTTTTATTATACATAATACGAATGAACGTCGCGTGTGATGGTCACATGTCAAAAACCAGTATTAGAAATCATCATTTTTATCGATGATAACTGATTTGGCGATTTGTTTTGCTACTTTGGCTATATTTTCTTCATCTCCATCCGTCGCATGTTTTGATAGTGTCATATAGATTTGATTGGCTTTGGTTTCACTATTTTCGCACTGAGGGTGGGTTTTCGCCCACTCATTCACCAATATAACATTTTTATGTTCAACGGTATGTATTGCGTTGGATAATTTCTTGCTATTAATACCTTCGCGTTCCCACTTATTATCATCCTTGATATATAATACTTCTCGCTTGCTGTCGCTACAATGAATCGGACGCTTGGTCACCTCAGTTTTCTCTAGATTCTCAATAAATATCTTGGATATCCCCTTCACAAAACCGCGTTTGCCTACGTCTTCCATGTCATCCGTATCCAATTCTATCGTTTTCACAAAGTCAGTCATATTCATCGCATCCTTGCATTCTTCATTCAAGAACATGTTGATATTAAACGTCTTATTGTTTGAATTATTGGTTACATTTCCATTCACCGTAAGACTATTATTCGGTATATTCAATAGCGGCGGTGTCTGTGTCGGTGATGGCACGACAGCGAGATTCTGCCCAATACTCGTTAATACCGCGGTGCATAACTGTATCATTTGGGTTTGTTGTATTTGATTCGTTTTACTTAGTTCCGCATTTGATTGACACAATTCGGCTATTTTGGCTGAAAATATGTTATACACAGACTTGTCGGTGTTTTCACTCGAACACTGCTTTGAATGCCGCCACAAACTTCGTTGGGCCATATATTTTCTGTCACAGTTGGGACAGTGATAGGTCGGGGGGGACGGCGCCAGCGGCGTTGGTTGAAAAATGGACATTTCTTTGGACATCACATGTAGCGGTGATTTATGCTTTTCAGTCTCAATATGTTTTAGATAGTTGAATTTTCGTGACGTATAATAGTCACACTTTTCACAGACGTATGGTGGCTCTTCGGGCATGGTGATGTTTATCACCTGACGCTAATTGTGACGATAAAATGAAGAACGTCGATAACTCGCCTTACTTAAATAGGAGTACCTTGGCTTTATATCACTAAAAGTAGTAATGTCCGTTTTTGTATATATAAATGTCCATATTTTAAAACGGGCAACCGAACGCCGACCGACCGATAAAAAAATTACAGTCACAAATATTTTTGCCAAAGAAAAAGTTGTGACTGTAATTTTGAAAATCGCGGATTTTTGTGTTTTAAAATCTCCGGCGCAAACGGCGTTTTGGACATTTATTGGGACATAACCAAAAGTAGCAAACCTTACTACTTTTTAAGGGTTAATCTTCATTTTATCAACGACGACAGTTTTTGGCGATTCGTTGCGTCGCCAACGGCAACCATGCAACCGCGACCGTACCGTGTCAATATTTACAACCCAACCATTATTTATGAGACCATCAACCGTCATAAATAATATAGTTCAACCCAAGGGTCGCGCCCGGGAGCGAAGCCCCCCCCCCCCCCCCACAGCGC
>Ga0247722_10000916_pt1 | contig 16959 bp, 15 predicted proteins | sample MSEWelMarce3H_FC_FD_189094 | JGI IMG/M metagenome (GOLD analysis project Ga0247722, IMG submission 189094) | Subsurface sediment microbial communities from gas well in West Virginia, United States - MSEEL Well Study Marcellus 3H_FC | ecosystem: Environmental > Terrestrial > Deep subsurface >... | reverse complement strand
AACCGCATCTTTGCCAGATCCAGCAACCTTAGGTGAGCGTATGCGAGGCAAAACCTGTGCTGGTGCATTAATTAAGGGATTAGATAAACAAGGAAATCCAAAAGCTGTTTATATTTATAACGTAGTTGATAATGCATGGTCAATGAAGGAGTTTGGTGACCAAGCAGTTGTTTGGCAGACAGCGATCAATCCTGTAATTGCGTTGGAGTTAATCCATAACGGTATTTGGAAGCCACAGGGAGTAAATGGACCTGAGTGGTTTGAATCAAAGCCTTATCTAGATCTGCTTGAAGAGTATGGCACCTCATGGCATATCCGTGATGAAGATACGGCAGGAATTACTAAGTAAATGGCCACCGCGCTAGTAACTGGGGCAACAGCAGGTATTGGTTATTCATATGCACAATTACTGGCAAAAGAGGGATTTGATTTAGTTTTAGTAGCTAGAGATCTTCCAAGATTAAATAAGGTCGCAAAAGATTTAGATAAAATCTACAAAATCAAAGTTGAATCATTAAAGGCTGATTTAACTAAGCCTGCTCAACTTGCCAAGGTTGAAAAGCGCCTAGCAAGCACAGCAAAGCCAATTGAGGTACTAATTAATAATGCAGGTTTTGGTATTAAAGACAGTTTTATCGATAGCTCATTGGTAAAAGAGCAGGAATTGCTCGATGTTTTAGTAACTGCGCCAATGAGATTAAGCCATGCAGTCCTGCCGCAGATGGTCAAGCGAGATTCTGGTGTAATCGTCAATGTGAGCAGTGTGGCTAGTTTTATTGCAGGTGGCACCTACTCTGCTGCTAAATCTTATTTAACTGTATTTTCTGAGTATCTACACACTGAACTTCGCAATACCAATATTAAAGTATCTGCTTTATGTCCAGGATTTACTAGAACTGAGTTTCATGCCAGGGGAAAAATGAGAATGACTGGATTGCCAAATTACATGTGGTTAACAACTGATCAGGTTGTTAAAAAATCTTGGCGTGATGTGAAAGCTGGCAAAGTTATTTGTATTCCAGGATTGCAGTATTTAATTTTAAGCACCATTGCCCGCCTTGCCCCGCGGCCAATAGTGCGCAAGGCCGGTATGAATGTGCGGCGCAAACAAAGAGTTAAATAATCAATTTTCACACCAAATTCACCGCTTCACCCCAGTCATTTACCTTCTGGTAGGTAATCGCTCGGGTAGACTTTCACCATACCTATCCAAGGAGAAAAATAGTGAAAACTAAGATTTCAGTTTTAGCAGTTGCCGCTTTCCTAATTCTCGGTGTTACTACACCAGTCCAAGCAGCAACCTCAGGTGGAACATGCAGTACTGCAGGTGCAAAAACTAAAATTGGTAAGAATAATTATATTTGTGCCAAGAATCCATTCTTTAACACCACAAAGTTAACTTGGGTCTGGGATGGCTGCCTAGAATTTAATAATGATCCTGAGTACATAACCAGCAAAAAAGAAGGTATCGCTGCGCTTCGTCAGGTTGAACTCGAAAGGTGGAAGCAAATTGAACCAGTTGGCGCTTCACTGCGGGATTTAATCGTTTGGAATAGTTTGATAACTTATAAGAAATCAGATGTTGTTTACTACGGCTCTACTTACTACGCCGCAACAAAATCCAGTATAAATAAAGCCCCTACTTCAGCAAATATTGGTTCTACAAAGTTTTGGGTAGTGCATCAACCAACAAATGCAAATACAAAAATTGGGCAAATGCCAACACCGGCAAAGGTAATTTCTGCAGCAACTGCACAGGTATCTGCATTAAATAGTTCTGCATCTAGAACCACAAGTTCTACAACGAAAGCTAGGCTTACCGCCCTGTCTAGTTCCCTGGCTACTAAAATTACAACCTTAGAGGCAAACAAAGGTCCAATAGAGGCTGTAATAAATACGATAGATGGTTATTTAGCCGATGCAAAGACTGTATATACACTTATTCAATCAATTACATCAACAATTAAAGATACTTGTAACCCAAAGTACTAATTTAAGTAAGCAAGGCTGTAACGATTGCTTAAGCGATTGTTACAGCCTTACTTGTTGCCGTAAATTTAATTGCTCGCAAAGCTGATGTGGCTGGGCCGACCTTTAAGGCACCATTTAATGAAAACTCAGATCCGTGTCCCCTTGGACCTGGACAAACCCAACCACCTGATGATTGTGTAACGCGAACGCCAGCATGCGGACATGAGAGGTTAAAAACTGAAAAACCTTTTGCTGATTTGGAAGTGCGAACTACTGCAACCCTTCCATACTTCTTAATATTTAATTCAATAACAGCACCCACTTTAGCCAGCGCTGGATTTGCTGCCAGATTAACCTCGGTACGACCATTTGAAAGAGTCTTGACTCCAGTTGCCGCTATCGCTGGCATGGTTGCCAGAGCTGCAACTGCAGCACTACCACAAATAAAACCCCGCCTTGATAGTGCAACCACTTATTTTTTTCCCCAAGTCTCTTCTTTTAAAGTCAGCCTTATTTTACTATTAATTGTGAATTTGAAGCGACCCTATCTTGGGCTGAAATTGCTCACCGGATCAGTTCTGGCCTTACATCTGATCATGAGTTGGGTACTTCCTGAGAATAATGTCTTAGTTGATCTAATGCTCTTTAATCTAGTTGGCTTATTTGCCGCTGCTATTGCATTTAATGCACCACTGCTCACAGATCGAATTACTGCTAACTCATTTGGCCTAGCTGCTTTGGGATGGAGCATGGGCTCATTTTTCTCAACCTGGAACTCATTTTTTGATTTACAGATACCAGAAAGTGTTTCTGATTTTTGCTATGTAATTTTTTATCCCTTAGTTTTTGTAGGTGTGACTAGAAGCTTTACTCACAAGCGATCGATTTCAGCACTTGAACTACTGGATACGGTAATTATTGCTATTGGATTTACCAGTGTGCTGACCGCATTTTTTCTTAAACCTGCCATGGTTGGTTTTGATGGCTCCACCTGGCAGGTTTTTACATCGATTCTCTATCCCGTAGGTGACATAGTTTTACTCGCAATGGTTATGGTTTATCTATTACTTACCCCCTTCTGCATTAGATCAGCTTTACTAGCTGGTGGTTTGCTAAGTTTTGTAGCAGCTGATTTTTTCTTTATTTGGAGCTCACTAAACGGTTCTTATCAATTTGGATCAATTTCTGATGATGGGTGGATCTTGGGCCTACTACTACTTGCCCTTGCGCTTTCATACCCATCACCTGAATCTAAATTTTCAGACAAAATCTCCTCATACAGTGCAACTATTGCCTTAATTGCCAGCAGTTGTCTGCTTGGAGTAGCTGCACTTCGCCCTGGTTACTTTCCAAGTTTTATCTTAGTTCCAGGTTTTATAACCATTGCCTTAGCTTTTATCCGAATGAGTTTTGCACTTCAGGAGGCAAATACTGCTGGTACTGAAAGAGCTTTAGCTAGAACCGATGAATTAACCGGGCTATCTAATCGTCGCAACTTCTTACTTCACTTAGGCCAATTAAACTCTGGTTTTATATTTCTTTTAGATCTAGATGGCTTTAAAAAGATCAATGACACTATGGGCCACGCTGCTGGGGATGAGTTGTTAAGGCAGGTAGCAAATAGATTCACTCGAGTAATACCGGCAAATGCCCAACTTGCCCGCCTTGGTGGAGATGAGTTTGGTGTGCTTGCTCAAATTGATTCAATAGAGGCAAGTGAGTTAGCGCAGGCAATCGGGGCAACCTTGAGCTATCCAATCTCGCTGCTAACTGGTCAGGTTAAGGTGAAGGTAAGTGTTGGGTATGCAGTAATTGAAGATGGAGCAGATCCAATCACTTCACTACGGCGGGCAGATTCAGCAATGTATGAGGCAAAGCGAAGTGGCAAGGGATCACTTTTGTGGGATAGCAAAATCGAAAATATAGGTTAATCTTCACTGGCTAAAGAGGTTAGCAAGAATCTAGGAGGTCCTAATTGGCAGCACGCTTTTCAAATCGAGTTCTGGTTTTAGGTGCAGGTTCAGTTTCACAATGTGTACTACCACTTCTAATTGAGCATCTTGTAGATGCAAAACAGATCACGATTGCAGATATGCGTGATAATCGAAGCCGAGTTTCAGAGGCAATAAAGGCGGGCGCTACCTATGTGCAGGATCAACTTACCCGCGAAAATATGGATCAATTCTTATCAAAATGCTTATCCGCTGGAGATTTTCTTTTAGATTTAGCCTGGAATATTGATGCCAATGCAATCATTGGTTGGGCACATGATCATGGCGTGATCTACTTAAACACATCAATCGAAGAGTGGGATCCTTACGCAGCAGGAGCTACTCGTAATCCGACAGAGCGCACACTTTACTGGCGCCATATGAAACTTCGTAAACTAACTGATACTTGGGGTGGAAAAGGACCTACTGCAATTGTTGAACATGGTGCAAACCCTGGTTTAGTTTCACACCTAACTAAGAAAGCATTATTTGATATTGCAACTAGTGCAATTAAAGATGGCAAAGTCTCCGGTATTGAACAAGCTTTGTCTGATGAGAACTTTCCAGTTCTTGCGCAAAAACTTGGCGTGAAGGTAATACATATTGCAGAGCGAGATACTCAAATATCAGATAAACCAAAGCAGGTAAATGAGTTTGTTAATACCTGGTCGGTTGAGGGTTTTTATGAAGAGGGAATTGCACCTGCTGAGATGGGTTGGGGAACTCATGAAAAGAGCCTTCCGGTAAATGCTTATCAACATTCAGATGGCCCAAAAAATCAGATTTGTATTGCCCAACCAGGAGCAACAACCTGGGTTCGATCATGGGTACCAAATATGGAGACAACTGGAATGGTTATTCGCCATGGTGAAGCTTTCACTATTAGTGATCACTTAACGGTTTGGGAGAATGGCAAAGCGGTTTATCGCCCAACTGTTCATTATGCCTACTGCCCAACTGATGCAGCGGTTGCCTCTATGCATGAGTTAGAGATGCGCCAATGGGATCTGACTGAAAATCAAAGAATCATGAACGAAGAGATTATTGATGGTGATGATCGATTAGGTGTATTACTTATGGGCCATCCTTATAAATCATGGTGGACTGGTTCACTACTAAATATTCATGATTCAAGAAAACTTGTGCCAAAACAATCAGCCACTACCGTGCAGGTTGCTAGTGCAGTTTATGCAGCTGTTGCTTGGGCAATGGCTAATCCAAACTCTGGCTACTTAGTGCCAGATGATTTACCGTGGCGAGAAGTTCTTGGATTTGCCCAAAAGTATTGGGGCGGTTATCACTCGGCTGCTGCTGATTGGGATCCACTGATGCATCGAAATGATCTGTTTAAGGGTTGGAATAATCGCAAGTATGACGAGAGTGATCCTTGGCAGTTCTCTAACTTTTTAGTTTAACTTCAAAATTGCCATAGCGGCGTTGTGCCCTGGGATACCACTCACACCGCCGCCACGAATAGCTCCAGCACCACACAAGAAAACTCTTGGGTGATTTGTTTCAACTCCCCATTTAATAGTGGAGTCATCCTCCTTAAATGGCATCGAAAGATCTTTATGAAAGATATTTCCGCGAGGCAAATTGATCTCATTTTCTAAATCAATTGGTGACTTAACCTCAATGCATAATTGACCATTTGCATCTGTTGCTAAGTGATTCTCAATCGGATCTACTAAGTACTGGTTTAAGGCAACTAGCGCTCTTTGCTTTGCAAGCTCCTTTACATTATCTGGCTCTTTATCAAATAACTTAGCTGGTGTGTGGAGAGCAAAAATGGTTAAGGTATGAAAGCCCTTTTGATTTAATTCATGAGAAAGAATTGTGTTGTCAGATAATGAGTGGCAATACATCTCCAGTGGTAGCTCATCTGGCAAAGATCCTGCCTTTGCCTGTTGATATGCCCGCTCTAGCTGAGTGAAGCTTTCATTGATGTGAAGAGTGCCGACGAAGGCATCACTGGCAGATACCCCAGACTTAAATTTAGGCAAGCTCTTAAGCAACATATTTATCTTAACTTGTGAGCCCTCAAGCGATTGCGGAACTACCGCTCCTTGCAACTTGGCAAGAACTTGTGGAGCCACATTTGAAAGTAGGTACTTAGCCTCATAATTTTGCCCATTTTCCAATTCAATACTTACTTGATTAGGTTGAGCATTAATTAATTTAACTTTTGAGTTAACCTTAATTTCAACCCCAAGTGAGATTGCTTTGTTTTCAAGCTCTCTTACAAGAGCTCCCATACCGCCCTTAGGCACCCTCCATTCACCTGTGCCATTTCCAATTAGGTGGTAGAGAAAGCAAATATTTGTCTGCATCTCATAAGCTGAGGTAAATGTGCCGATTAATCCGTCGGTTAACACCACACCTTTTACCAAATCATTTTTGAAGTACTCATCTAGCGTTTTTCCTAGAGATTGTTCAATCAAAATCTTCCAGATTTGATCATCGTTTAACTGCTTCTTTAGTTCACCTCTTGTTGGCAGCGGCTTAAGCAAGGTTGGTGCAATCACTTTTGCTAATTTGCTCACCTGATCATAAAACTTAAGCCATGCATCACTTTCATCATTTGATTTAGTTAACTTAAAAAATGACTCTCTGTTGCTCTCATCCCAAAGACGGTTTACTAGCAATCCCAAGTCGCCATCTTGATTTTGATATGGAGTGTAGGAGGAGACTTTCCTAGAGATAGTTTTAAAGTTTAAACCAAGATCTGTAATGATTTGATCTGGCAAAAGTGAAACTAAATAAGAGTATCTAGATAACTTTGCCTCCAAGCCAGCAAAGACATGTTCAGATGTTGAAGCACCGCCCACCTGCTTATTCGCCTCTAGCACCAAAACTTTTTTGCCAGCTTTTGCCAGGTAGCAAGCTGCTACTAATCCGTTGTGACCGCCACCAACAATTACAACTTCGTGCTGGCTCACATTAATCCTTTGGGTAGGCAGGTTTATTAACTTTTATCTCCTCAAGCCTGGCTAAAGATTCACTTCGCTCTGCTTTGTGATCAACTATTTGTTTAACATAACCTTTTGAATAGCCATCAGCTGCCTCCCATGGCTCCTGCACCTCAATGCCCTTAATGTGGGCTAGCTCTGGCACATACTTGCGAACATAATCACCATTTTCGTCAAATCGTTTTCCTTGTTCAATTGGATTAAAAATTCGGTAATAAGGGGAGGCATCTGTTCCGCAACCTGCTGTCCACTGCCAGCCATGTGCATTTGAGGCCACGTCATAATCAACTAAATGCTCTCTAAAAAATCGCTCTCCTATCTGCCACTCAAGGTGTAGATCTTTAACCAAAAATGAGGCCACCACCATACGGGTGCGATTATGCATCCAACCCTCAGTTAGAAGTTGGCGCATGGCAGCATCTACAAATGGATAACCAGTCTTTCCTTCACACCATGCTTTGAATTTCTCACCAGGTTTGTCATAACGCATACTGGCAAACTGGGGTGCGTAATAACCTGTTTCAGTATGTGGATTATTAAATAAAACATCGGCATAAAATTCACGCCAAGCAATCTCTTTACGAAATACATCATGTGCTTTGCTTTCACCAAGTGGTGCTAGCAAAGTTCTTGGATGAATCTCACCCCAAGTTAGGTGAGCGCTCATCTTGCTTGTGCCATCAATTCCAGCAAGATTTCGTGCTTGATCGTAATTATTTAAACCATTTTTTTGAAAGTGCTTAAATCGCTCTAGAGCTGCGGCCTCTCCTGCTGGAGTTATCTTTACCCCGCTAGGTACTTTCCAATCAGGAAATACCCGTGCATCATCTGGTGGCGTAATGGCATTAATACTTTTTGGCTTATCAGCTGGTTTTCGCCAACCATGCAAAGCCCATGCTTTATAAAATGGCGTATAAACCCGGTATGGGGTGTCATCACTTGGCTTTCTAACTCTGCCAGGTGCAACGGCATAAGGTGAACCAGTTCTTACCAATTTAAGACCAGCTGATTCAATCTCAAGCTCTTCCTTTGAATCAATAGGTTCATATGATGCTGCGATGTGTACTGATTTTGCATTATGTTTTTTGCTTAACTCTTTAAGAACTATTAATGGATTGCCAGCGATTACATGCAGCTTGTTATCTAGTGACTCATCAAGTAGATGAAGTGATTGCGCCAAATATGCCTTACCTTTTTCACCTAATTTTTCTATCTGCCTTGGATCTAAGGTAAATACCAAGACAATTTCATCACTTTCAGCGATGGCAGCTAATAAAGCTGGGTTATCATTTAATCGTAAATCTCTACGAAACCAAAAAATCCCAGTGCCAGCCATGTCCCTACCCTGCCTGCACTAATCCGAATAAACAATTCAAGGTTTGAAGCTTTGAATTAATTATGGAGAGATTCCACAGAAGAATCCCAGCCCTTAACATCCTTTGGCTTTCTAGGGCCTGGTCCCACATATCTAGCAGATGGGCGAATGATTCGACCGGTTCGCTTTTGTTCCAAAATGTGCGCAGACCAGCCAGCAGTTCTTGCTGCAGTAAACATTGAGGTAAATAGGTTGGCAGGAACTTGTGCAAAATCTAAAATAATTGCTGCCCAGAACTCAACATTAGTTTCTAATACTCGATCTGGTTGACGTTGTTTTAATTCAGCAAGTGCTGCCTTTTCAAGAGCGAGCGCTACCTCATACCTTGGCGCATTTAATTCTTTTGCAGTTCTACGTAATGTACGAGCGCGTGGATCCTCAGCCCGGTAAACCCGGTGACCAAAGCCCATCAACCGTTCACCCTTATCCAAAATTGATTTCACATAACTCTCAGCGTTGCCACTCTTTTCTACCGCTTCAATCATATTTAATACCCGAGCAGGAGCACCGCCATGTAGTGGACCACTCATCGCACCAATCGCACCAGAGATTGAGGCAGCAACATCAGCGCCAGTTGATGCAATAACTCTGCCGGTAAATGTTGAGGCATTCATACCATGTTCAGCAGCTGAAACAAAGTAGGCATCAATTGCTCGCACATGAACTGGATCTGGTTCACCTCGCCAGCGAATCATCATTCGCTCGACAACTGTGTGTGCCTTATCAATCTCTGATTGTGGAATTACTTGGGCAATTGTGCCGCGGGCTGATTGGGCGACATAGGAGAGCACCATTACTGAAACTCTTGCTAAATTACTTCTTGCCTCTTCATCTGAAATATCAAGCAATGGTTTTAATCCCCAAGCAGGAGTAAGCATGGCGATGGCAGATTGCACATCAACTCGTACATCACCGGTGTGTACTGGAATTAAAAATGGTTCAGCAGGTGGTAATCCTGGATTGAACTCATCATCTACTAATAAACCCCAAACATTTCCAAAGGTAACTCGACCAACTAAATCATCAATATCAACGCCACGATATCTAAGCGCACTTCCCTCTTTATCTGGCTCTGCGATCTTGGACTCAAATGCAATTACACCTTCAAGGCCAGGTTTGAAATCATCGCTCACCGCAGTTACTCCTTTGTCTAAGTTCTAATGCGCCTATTCTGCTATGAGGCGGGCGATGCACCAAACCAGGGCAAAATGAGGTTGGATACACCCATGGTTAATCGTGAGGATATTGCAGCAATGCGTAGGCAGTATGGCGAGATTGGTTTGGTTGAAGGCTCTCTACCAGCAGATCCCTTGGAGTTATTTGATGCCTGGTTAAAAGAGGCCAGCTCCAATGAGGTTGTTGTTGAGGCAAATGCGATGGTGCTCTCCACAGTTGATGATAGCCAACCAAGCAGTCGAACAGTTTTACTTAAAGATTTAACAAAAGATGGCTTTACTTTTTTCTCAAATTACAACTCTAGAAAAGCTGGTGAGATTGCAAAAAACAATAAAGTTTCACTGGTATTTCCTTGGTATCCAATGGAGCGACAGGTAATTGTGATTGGAAGTGCTACAAAAGTTTCACAAGAGAGTTCAGAAAAATACTTTGCTACCCGACCTCGCGGCTCTCAAATTGGAGCATGGGCTAGTGAGCAATCAACTGAACTTTCTTCCAGAGGTGCGCTAGAGGAAAAATTTGCATTCTTTGAAGCAAAGTGGCTGCAAGGTGAGCAAATACCAAAACCTGACTTCTGGGGTGGGTATGTAGTAAATCCCACATCAATTGAGTTTTGGCAGGGTAGATATTCACGCTTACATGATCGTATTCGTTATGTAAAAGAGGGTGAAAGTAAGTGGCAGATCAAACGGCTTAACCCCTAATATCTACCAATGAGTGAAATTAAGATCCCTGATAATTTAAAACCATCTGATGGCAGGTTTGGGTGTGGACCATCAAAAATTTTGCCGTCCTCTATTGCAAATCTAGCTAGCAATTATGGAAAGGTTTTAGGAACTAGCCACCGGCAAAAACCAGTAAAAGATGTAGTTGGGGCAGTAAGAAGTGGTCTTAAGTCTTTGTTTTCACTTCCTGATGGGTATGAAGTAGTTATTGGAAATGGTGGCTCAACTGCATTTTGGGATATTGCTACCTTTGGGTTAATTGAGAAAAAATCACAGCACTTAGTATTTGGTGAGTTCTCCTCAAAATTTGCTTCCGCTGCCAAAGAGGCGCCGATGATTGATGAGCCACAGGTTATTAAAACTGAGCCGGGCTCTCATCCACTGCCAGTAGTTGCAACTGATATTGATACCTACGCATTAACCCATAATGAAACTAGTACTGGGGTAATGATGCCAATTATTCGACCAAAAGGATCAGCTGGCGCCTTAACTTTGGTTGATGCAACTAGTGCTGCCGGCGGCCTTGATTTAGATATTTCTCAATCTGATTGTTACTACTTTGCCCCCCAAAAATCATTTGCCTCCGATGGCGGCTTATGGATTGCGATCATGAGCCCAGCAGCAATTGCTCGGGTTGAAAAAATTAAGGCAAGTAAAAGATGGGTACCAGCATTTTTTGATCTTTCAATTGCAATTGAAAACTCTCGTTTAGATCAAACCTATAACACCCCGGCCCTTGCCACTTTAATCTTGTTAGCAGAGCAAATTAACTGGATCAATTCAAATGGTGGCTTAAAGTTTTCAACAGGCCGAAGTGAGGATTCTTCAAATCGTTTGTATAACTGGGCCGAGAAAACCTCCTACACCACTCCTTTTGTTACTGACAAAGCAATGCGATCAAAGGTAGTTGGCACAATTAACTTTGATGAGAGCATTGACGCACTTGAGATTGCAAAAGTACTACGTGCAAATGGAATTGTTGATACTGATCCATACCGTAAGCTAGGAAAGAACCAACTTCGAATTGGTATGTTTCCTGCTGTTGAACCAGCAGATATTGATGCCCTTACCGCATCTATTGAGTATGTGGTGCAGGAGATGGCAAAATGATGAGTGCAAAGTTTCGCCGCAGGGTCACCATTGTTATTTTAATTGGCATGGTTACCATGGTCTTAATCAGCGGTTTGTAAGAAAGAGAGTCAATATGAAGGAATCAATCTTTATCATTGCGATGGGCATTGTGCTTTGGATTATTGCTTTTGTATTTGCAGTTGTGATGAACGCAGATAGCAATGTGCTTTGGATCTGTGTGATTGGCGCTCTACTGGGTGTGATTGGACTTCGCTACACCATCAGACGTGGAAGAAAAGGAAAGCTTTAATTCCCATCAATCTGGGATGCAATTCCACGCAAAACTTTAGCTAATCTCTCACCATCTGCAGCAGTTGAAGTACGACCACTTCGAAGTCCATTGCCGTATCGATCTAAGATCTTGATGGTGTCCTCAATCATCGCAGCTAAATCATCATTTTTACCACGTGAACTTGTTGCCATAGTTGGTGGTGCTTCCACAATTGAAACAGATAAGGCTTGCGGGCCACGGCGGCCATCAGCAATTGAAAACTCTAACTTTGTGCCAGGTTTAACTGTAGTTACACCACTAGGCAGCGCGTCAGCTGAAAGATAAACATCTTCACCCTCATCATTGGAAATAAAGCCAAAACCTTTTTCTAAACTAAACCATTTAACTCGACCAGTAGGCATTGGTATCTCCCTTCAAATTTTAGTATTCGTTTAGGCCATCTCTAGATGGGCAGGTGTGTAGTTTAACCCAACTTATGCGATGGGCGTTAGTGGATTATTCAGCCTTGATTAACGCCTCGGAGTGGGCACCACAGCCGTGATCAAAGGAAACCACCCGAGCATCCTCAGGAGAGATTGCATTTGAGCAAACTCCAAATGCGCCCCGAAGTGAGCCGGCGATTGGGATAAAAAAGCCACAGGAGGAACAAGGCTTTGGAGCAGCTTGGGCAATTGGTGCACGTGGTCCGCGATCACCCTCATACCATCTCTTACTTGCTGCATCTCGGCCAACAATTGATAAAACTCTAGCTCTACTAAAACCAAACTCATATAGCTGGGCAATATCTAACTCTTCCTCTCCTGGAAGGGCCGCGTAACTTTGAGTTAACCGTTCATCATCTGGTGAGGTTGGCACAACATCGCCAATACCAAGATCTCCTGGCTGAATTCTTTGTGAGTATGGCACCCAGTTTGGTGCAAGTAATGCTTTAGCACCTGGAAGTAAAACTACATCACAGATTGTTGCATCACTTTGATCATCAACCTTGGCAACAGTTACCGCCCACATCCAACCGGTATAACCAGGAAGTTTTGCGTGGAAGAGGTAAGTTGCAACTCTTTCTTCATCAGAGTCAATTGAGTAAAACTCACCAACATACTCAGCCTTACCAGCATCTTCGATAGCTGCTTGTTTTGCATTATTTAATACGCCAAAAATATCGCTCTTATTTACCTCTAACTCAATCTTTGCTGGATATGTTTTGGCTGGTGCAATGTATGGTTTTCTAACAATTACCGGCTTTAGGATCTCTTCAACCTTAGGTTGAGCGATCGCTTCTAAAATCGCCTCATCAACTGGTGCCTCAGGCTCTGCCACCAGTGAGCTCTCACTTTTACGGAGCTTTTTAAATAATGATTTCTTTTTTGCCATAGGTAGATTGTAATCTGCTTATGATTAAAATGAAAAAGCCCCCGGTTTTAAGCGGGGGCTTTTGTTAATTTGGTTATGAACTTTTAAAAGTCCATTCCACCGCCATCGCCACCTGGCATTGGCGCAGCTGATTTAGGCTCTGGCTTATCAGCAATTACTGCCTCAGTAGTTAAGAAGAGTGCGGCAATAGATGCAGCATTTTGTAATGCTGATCTTGTTACCTTTGCTGGATCGATGATGCCACTTTTAATCATGTCAACATACTCACCAGTTGCAGCATTTAAACCAAAACCAGTCTCTAAGCTGCGAACTTTTTCAACAATTACGCCACCTTCAAGGCCTGCGTTAATTGCAATCTGCTTAAGGGGTGATTCGACTGCGTACTCAACAATCTTTCCACCCGTTGCTTCATCCCCAGTTAACTTCAACTTACCAAAGGCGATCTTTGATGCTTGAAGTAATGCAACTCCACCGCCGGCAACAATGCCCTCTTCTACCGCTGCTTTAGCGTTGCGAACTGCATCTTCAATTCGGTGCTTTCGCTCCTTTAACTCAACCTCAGTGGCAGCTCCAGCTTTAATTACTGCAACACCTCCGGCAAGTTTTGCAAGCCGCTCTTGAAGTTTTTCACGGTCATAATCAGAGTCACTCTTTTCGATCTCAGCGCGGATTTGATTAACCCGGCCCTTGATCTGATCAGCATCTCCGCCACCTTCAACAATTGTGGTTTCTTCTTTGGCAATTACAACCTTGCGGGCTGTACCAAGTAGCTCCAAAGTTGTTTGATCTAGCTTTAGACCAACCTCCTCTGAGATAACTGTGGCGCCAGTTAAAATTGCAATATCTTGCAACATCGCTTTGCGACGATCACCAAAGCCAGGAGCCTTAACAGCAACTGATTTAAATGTGCCACGGATCTTATTTACTACCAAGGTTGATAAGGCTTCACCCTCAACATCTTCGGCGATAATCATCAATGGCTTACCAGTTTGCATTACCTTTTCAAGAACTGGTACTAGATCTTTAATATTTGTAATCTTTGAGTTTGCAATCAGGATGTAAGCATCCTCCATAACTGTTTCCATACGATCAGTATCAGTTACAAAGTAAGCTGAGATATATCCCTTATCAAATCGCATACCCTCAGTTAGCTCTAACTCAAGGCCAAAGGTGTTGCTCTCTTCAACAGTAATTACACCCTCTTTGCCGACCTTATCCATTGCTTCGGCAATCATGTTTCCGATTGTGGTGTCTGCTGCTGAGATAGATGCAGTGGCTGAGATCTGTTCCTTCGTCTCAACTGGCTTTGCCATCTTTAATAACTCATCTGAGATCGCAGAGACAGCCTTTTCAATTCCACGCTTTAATGACATTGGGTTTGAGCCAGCTGCCACATTTCGCAATCCTTCACGGACCATTGCTTGAGCAAGCACAGTTGCTGTTGTGGTGCCATCTCCGGCAACATCATCAGTCTTCTTAGCAACCTCTTTAACAAGGTCAGCACCAATTTTTTCCCATGGATCATCTAGCTCAATCTCTTTAGCAATAGAAACACCATCATTGGTAATTGTTGGCGCTCCCCATTTTTTCTCCAGCACCACATTGCGACCACGGGGCCCAAGGGTCACCTTGACCGCATCAGCTAATACATTCATGCCGCGCTCAAGTGAGCGACGAGCCTCTTCGTTGAAGGCAATCATCTTTGCCATAGTATTTTCTCTCCCTCTATTTATTTTCTTGCTTAAGATCTGCTTGGGTGTTTTTATCACTCACACCACTAGAGTGCTAAAGCCAAATCTAGAGGATTTATTCCAGATGCGCCAAATCACCTTTGGGCGGGATCGGTATTTAAGGGGTGTTAGAGGGTGAAGCCGAGTTTGGTGCTACTGCGGGAGGCGGTGCGCTGATCTCTAAGCCGCAGAAGGCGCTTAACTAAGAGGGGCTGCGCCATTAATGCAGCCTCTCGATCAATTAAATTATTTAGCATTTGATAGTAAGCAGGGGGCGTTAAATTGAATAACTCCTTTATTGAACTCTCTTTAGCACCAGCATGGCGCCACCAGGTGCGCTCAAACTCCAAGATCTGATTTTCTAACTCGCTTAAGCCAGAGTTAACAAGATCAGGTGATGGCATAAATTCAGACATGGGGATATCTTAAAAGAGATCACCGACAAAAGTGTGGTTTTAACTTACAGCGTGGCGAGAATTGCTGAAATATCACTCTCTTTAGTCCATGGATTAACAATTGCAAAGCGAAGAATTGGCTTACCTTTATGTGCAGATGGTGTAACAAAGCCAATTTGATCGGCCAGTAATTTATCACTCCACTTTTCATAATCATCTCTACTCCACCCCACTCTTTCAAATGCCACAATAGAAAGTGATGGCTCAATTACTAACTTTAAGTTTGGATGATTTCTAACCTGTGAAGCTGCATCCTTTGCCACATCCATGGTGCGCTCCATAGCTTTTGCATACTCATCTGTGCCATGGGCAGCGAGAGAAAACCAGAATGGTAATCCTCTAGCTCTGCGAGTTAAATGAATTGCATAATCAGATGGATTCCACTCATCATCCTCATCTAAGGTTTCTAAATACTCAGCCTTTTGTAGGTGGACTTGCTTTGCAAGCTTTGGCTCTCGATAAATAAGCGCGCAGGCATCAAATGGGGCAAATAGCCATTTGTGTGGGTCAACAATTAGAGAATCAGCTTGCTCAACACCGTTAAATAATGGACGAACTGATGGCGCACAAAGTGCTGCTAAGCCATACGCCCCATCCACATGAAACCAAATACCTCTACTCTTTGCACATGTAGCAATACTTTCTAAATTATCAATAATTCCAAGGTTGGTAGTTCCAGCAGTTGCCACAAGTGCGAAAACTTGATGTGTTGGATTTTCACTGTGGTACTTATCAATTACCGCTTCACATATATCTCCTTGCAGCACACCATCTTTATCTGGCTTAATGAGTAAGAGTTCAACATCCATAACCTGGGAGGCAGATTTTATGGAGGAGTGTGAGTCCGCACTTGCTGCTAGCACCCACCTGGTTACATCTCTTCGTTTTTCTCTAAATACATGTCGTGCTGTTACCAATGCAGATAGATTTCCAATCGTGCCACCCTGCACAAATACCCCACCAGCACTTTTTGGCATACCAGCTAAATCTGATATCCATTTAAGCGCCTGGTTTTCAGCAAAGACTGCGCCAGCTCCTTCTAGCCAGGAGCCGGCATAAAGTGCGCTAGCACCAACAACTAAATCAAAAAGGTTTGCATACTCACTTGGGGCAGATGGAATAAATGCTAAGTACCGTGGGTGATCTGTTGAAATACAAGCTGTTGCTAATACCTCTTTAAATAATTTAAGTGTTTGATGTCCGCCTAAACCTTTGGCGGTAATGGTGTTTCCAGCTAAATCGTATAACTCTTGCGCAGTTTTTGGACCATCAAGTGGTGGATCTGTTCTAAGCCTAATTAATGAGTAATCCAGTACCTCTTTTGCTAACGCCTCAACCTCAGGAGTGAATTCATGCATTGCGCGCAGCGTAATCTTTCCGGTTAGCACTGCGAATTAGATTTCTAATCATGGTTGGAAATACTAATGAGTGAAATGGCAAAACCGCGTACCAGTAAAGCTGACCGCCTAAGCCACGAGGTGAGTAAGAGGCCTCTTGAGTAACCTTACTTTGCCCATTTGGTAATTTCTTAATTCGAAACTCAAGCCATGCCTTTCCTGGCAAAATCATCTCAGCGTAGAGTTTTAATGATTCACCTGGTACTAAAGATTCAACCCGCCAAAAATCTAAACTATCTCCCACCCTTAAATGAATTGGATCTCTTCTTCCTCTTCTTAGCCCTACACCACCAATCATGCGATCTAGTAAACCTCTTAGATACCAGAGGAAATCAGAGCCATACCAACCATTTTCGCCACCAATCTCCTCTATTGCTACCCAAAGATTTTCCATACTGGCATCTGTTACCCGCACCTTTGTATCTTTATAAAGGGC
>Ga0247722_10000915_pt1 | contig 16975 bp, 15 predicted proteins | sample MSEWelMarce3H_FC_FD_189094 | JGI IMG/M metagenome (GOLD analysis project Ga0247722, IMG submission 189094) | Subsurface sediment microbial communities from gas well in West Virginia, United States - MSEEL Well Study Marcellus 3H_FC | ecosystem: Environmental > Terrestrial > Deep subsurface >... | reverse complement strand
GTGCACGATTTTTTGAGGTGTTTTGCATATTTCCTTGCACTTAAGATCACAAATATACAGCTAATCCTTTATAAATAAAAAGATTTTAGTTTTTCAGCAGACCCTAAATATTTGATTAGAAACGAATTGTGGTTCCATCAAAATAAAAAAACCACCATTAGGTGGTTTTCGCTTCTAAGCAATTTCGATTAATTTTTTTGCTTTAGTGGGTGTTTGTTCCTTTTTAGGAATTACGATTTTCAAAATGCCATCTTCGTATATTGCATTGATATCGTCTTCGATAACAGCATCTGGAAGTGTAAAAGAACGAGAAAAAGAAGTATAACTATATTCTCTTCTCGTATATTTACCTTTCTCAGCGGTTTTTTCATCTTCTTTGCTGCTTGAAATGGTTAACACATTATTGTCCACTTCTAGATTAAAGTCTTCTTTTTTTCGTCCAGGTGCAGAAAGCAAAATTTCAAAATTGTTGTTGTTCTCTAAAATATTCACTGAAGGAATATTCATTTCGCGTTCTAGTTCGTTACCCCAATCTGATTTAAAAAAGGAATCAAAAATTGAAGGAAATGATACGTTTTGGTTTCTTTTCGCTACATTCATAAGTGTAAAATTTTATTGTTATACAATACTATTATTGTTTAATACAACATCAATAATGAATCCAAAAGTAAAAAAACCATAACATGTCAGTGTTTTTTAAGAATATATCTTAAAAAATTAACATAAATAATGCCAAATTGTCTGTTTTGGAATCATATTCAATTTACGAAATTATTAGGTGTCAAAACGCTCAAAATATATTTCAATAGGTTTTAATTAACCGAAAGTCGTTTTGAAAATTCTAAAATCTTTATTTTTTAAGATTCTTTGCAAATTTATGTCAAAAAAAAAGACCTCAAATTGAAGTCTTTTAGTTTTGGGTTTTAGGTTGCGTTTAAAATCCGTAATTCAGACCTAAACCGATGATTTGCTTGGTTTGAAAACCTCGGAACGCATTGTCATCATAAATGGTTTGGAACGCAAAATTAGTTGATAACACTTTATTGATTTTCATCACCACATTTAATTGGTAGTCCACATCAACGTTTTGAGGATCTTCTAAATAGTTGGTGTATAAATTCAAAATATTTTCAACGGATACATTTTCCATTAAATTGAATTTGTAATACCCATTAACAGCTGCTCCTAATTCGTATCTAGAAGTAGCTCCTTTTTCAACACCAAAAGAGGTAGTAAATTCTGTAAAATGGTCGTGTACTAAAATTAATTTTGAAGTTGCTGGTGCAAAATTCACTTTCAAATTATCGCTTTTTTTCCACAACATACCTGGTCCAAATTGGAAAAAAGCAGGTGAAAAGAAATGTGAAATTTTTACAGATTGCGTTGCAGGGTCTAAACCTGTATCCATCTGTGTTTTGAAATTGAAAAAAGCGGAATAAAACCAATATCCTGACGCTTTTTTACCTAATAACGAGTTAAATTCAACTCTGTCGTCTGTTTTTTGGGTTGGAGCACCTTTAATTTTGGTTAAACCATACGCAGCAATAAATTTGTTATCCCAATTCCAATCACCGTTTTTGTAATTGAAATCATAATTTACGCCCACATTTCCAGCAAAATTGTTTTGTCCACCCGCTTGCCAATTACTGAAAGAAGATTGGTTCGCAAGAAACGTAAAAACGCCTTTCTTTGTCCAGTTTGATGGTGTTTTTTCTTGTTTGTCTTGTGCAAAACTCACAAAATTACAAGCGATTAATACTAGTAGCATTTTTTTCATCTTTGTATAATTTAAAATTTTAGAGTGCAAAGGTACTTTTTTGAATTAACAATGCAAATTTTAATTTTAAATTACTAAAATAATTTATTTCAACAAGTAATTAATGCTGTTTTATAAAATTAATACGGTATTCACTTTCTTATTTTATTAGGATTGTTTTTTTTTGTATAATGGTACAGCCGAACAAGCTTCACCAAACATGATGCTTTTTGCTATTGGTTGCAGTTTTTGAATGGCCAAAACATACACTTCATTAGGTACCTTTTTTTTGGAACATCCTTTTAAAATGACGGGTTTTTGAAAATAATTAGTATAGTCTAATTTGTTTAAAATATCTTGATACCAAACTATAATCGCGTCTTTTTTGGAGCCTTGAATTGTTTTCAAAGCAAAATCAGACAAATGAACTGTTACCAATGCAAACGTCCAAGCGGGTAAAATAGCATCTGTTTTACAATTCAAAGCCACATATTTATCTTCAAAAGCGTTCCAGTTAACTGTTTTTAGTTGTTCTCTAAAATCAGATTCTTTAAGAAGAACCCCCTCTTCTAACCATTGGGAAATATCCAATTCCACCACATAATCATCTGGAAAATAGTCTTCTAAATCAAAAACTTCCAAAGCACTTTGGGCTACTTTATTTACAATTTCATCCATTTTGCTAGTACTTTTTATAACATTCCCAATTCTAATTTTGCTTCTTCGCTCATCAAATCTTTGCTCCATGGCGGATCGAAAGTAATTTCAACTTCACAAGATTTTATGGTATCTATTGCTTTTACTTTGTCTTCAACTTCTAATGGCAATGACTCGGCAACCGGACAATTTGGTGAAGTTAATGTCATTAATATTTTCACTTCATTGTCTTCATTAATCATCACATCATAAATTAATCCCAATTCATAAATATCAACCGGAATTTCAGGATCATAAATACCTTTTAATACTTTTACTACATTTTCACCTAAGTTGATGGTATCGTTAAATTCTTCCATAATTGTTTGTTTTTTATTGATTAGCTACTACTAAAGCATACATTTTTATTTGTTTAATCATCGAAACTAATCCGTTAGCTCTTGTTGGAGACAAGTGTTCTTTGAGTCCAATTTCGTCTATAAAATCGGTTTTTGCGTCTAAAATATCTTGTGGTTTTTGATTTGAAAACACGCGAATTAATAAGGCAATAATTCCTTTTGTTAAAATTGCATCACTATCTGCTGTAAAAACAAGTGTATCGTTTTTAACTTCTCCATGCACCCAAACTTTTGATTGACAACCTTTTATGATGTTTTCATCTGTTTTGTTACTAGAATCAATTAACGGTAATGTTTTCCCTAATTCTATTAAATATTCATAGCGTTGCATCCAATCGTCAAAAAGATCAAACTCGGCAATTATTTCATTTTGAATGTCTTGTATTTTCATCTATAGTAATTTTTTGAAATAATAATTGTGAAACAAATTTAATTTTTTGTAGCAATTATACAAATTTCATTTTTATTATTGAACAACTTAAGTTCGTTTTGCTCTACTTTATAATGAGTGATTTCTTTTGACAAAGTGAACCAATTATTTTCATCATCCATTGTTTCGAAGCAATATTTTTTAGTAGCCATCAAAGCACCAAATGTGAGTTCCGTATTTACAGATTTATAGTTTCCAGAAAAGGCATTACAGCCCATAAACCCTGAAACGGTTTCTTGTTCAAAATTTAAAAAATAAGCAGAATTTGTAACGTCTTTTTTACCTAATTTTGTGATTTTATAATTTCCTAAAATAGTGTTTTTTAAGGTTTTAACCTCTGAAAAACTTAGAATATAACCCACAATTTCCTTTATTTCAGCGGGTGGAATTGTATGGTCAAATCCTTGTGTTGCATATTGTTTTTCTTTTACTGTGATTAGTAAGTTTGCACCTGCTTTTCCGTCAAAAAAACGTTCTTCAGTAGGCCCTTTCAAATTATTATACGTATTCAAATCTATCTTTGAATATAACAAAGCGAGTTTCGTCCATTCCGCGTCAGTAAGTGTTACAACAACAGGAGCGGCATCTCGTTTGGAAACAACTGTAAATGTCTTATTTTCAATCGTTATGGTTTTATGAAAACCTCTGCTGTTTGCTTCATAAACGATTTTTACATCTTTAAAATCTTGTTCTTTTACACAGCCTTTTGCTAAAAAAAGAGATAAGAAAATGGTTAATAGTGATTTCATTTTTTAAGTTTTTTGATTCGTAATTGCTTTTTTTTAAACTAACATTGTTTTTGCTTTTTTCACAGCTGCTACGAAAATGTCTATTTCTTCTTTTGTGTTATAAAAGGCAAAACTTGCTCTAATTGTTCCTGGAATTTGAAAGAAATTCATAATTGGTTGGGCACAATGATGACCTGTTCGAACAGCTATGCCAAGTTTATCTATAATCGTGCCAATATCATACGGGTGACAATTTTCGATCATAAAGGAAATTACGGAGGCTTTATTTTCGCTTGTTCCATAAATCTTCAAACCTTCAATTTCCAGTAATTTTTGCGTAGCATATTCTAGTAATTCATGTTCGTAAGCGGCAATATTTTCAAGCCCAATGTTGTTTAGATAATCTAAAGCTGTTCCTAATGCAATGCCGCCCTCGATATTTGGGGTTCCCGCTTCAAATTTATGGGGCAAAGCAGCGTACGTTGTTTTTTCAAAAGTTACTTCAGCTATCATTTCTCCGCCACCTTGATAAGGAGGTAGTTTTTCTAACCAAGTTTCTTTTCCATATAAAACGCCAACGCCTGTTGGACCACAAACTTTATGCCCTGAAAACACATAAAAATCACAATCCAATTCTTGAACATCTGGTTTTAAGTGTGGCGTTGCTTGAGCACCATCAATCAATACGGCAGCCCCTACTTGATGGGCTTTTTCGATGACAAATGCAATTGGATTAATGGTTCCTAATGCGTTTGAAATATGATTTACGGTTACTAATTTTGTTTTTTCAGAAAGTAGTTTTTCAAAGGCATCAAGTTGTAATTCTCCTTTTTCATTCATGGGAATAACAACTAATTTGGCACCTGTTTTTTCACATAAAAATTGCCAAGGCACAATATTACTATGATGTTCTAAGGCAGAAACGAGTACTTCATCACCTGATTTTAACAAACTTGCAAAACCATTTGCGACTAAATTGATACCAAAAGTGGTTCCCGCCGTAAAAATGATTTCGTGTTTGTGTTTGGCATTCAAGTGCTGCTGAATTGTTGTTCTCGAATTTTCGTAAGCATCTGTAGCCCATTGACTTAGTGTATGAACACCTCTGTGAATGTTGGCATTCATGGTGGTGTAATATTCCGCAATTGCATCAAGCACCACTTGCGGTTTCTGGGAAGTGGCCGCATTGTCAAAATACACCAAAGGCTTTCCATTTACTTGTTGTTTCAAGATGGGAAAATCGGCTCTTATTTTTTGAACATCAAACATATATCTAACTATTAGCGTACAAATTTACAACTTACTTGTTTATAATTGGAATAAATAAACGTTAAAATCAATAATTGCAATTCATTTATTGAAATCCTAATTTTTGGCGAACTCTTTTTAAAACGCCGTTTGCAACATCACTTGCTTTTGCAGCACCTTCCATCAAAAGTGTATTTACTTCATCTGGGTTGTTCATAAAATAGGAATAGCGTTCCCGTTCTTCTTTAAATTTTTGAGCTATGAGGTCAAATAAAGCTTGTTTGGCATGACCATAACCGAAATTTCCAGCTTCATATTTTGCTTTTAACGATGCTGTTTCTTCTGCGTTTGCTAATAATTTGTACAAGGCAAAAACATTGCAAGTTGTGGTATCTTTTGGTTCTTCAAGCGGTGTGCTATCCGTTTCAATTTGTTTGATTTGTTTCAATAAAGCTTTGTCATCAAGAAAAATATTGATAAAATTATTTCTTGATTTACTCATTTTTTGTCCGTCAGTTCCCGGAATATACATGGTTTCTGAAGTGGTTTTAGCTTCTGGCAACACAAAAGTTTCCCCCATCAAATGATTGAATCTTGAAGCCACATCTCTAGTGATTTCAAGGTGTTGTAATTGGTCTTTTCCAACAGGAACGATATTGGCATCGTATAATAAAATATCAGCTGCCATCAACATAGGATACGTAAATAATCCGGCATTTACATCTTCTAAACGATCGGCTTTATCTTTGAATGAATGGGCTAAAGTTAATCTTGTGTATGGAAAAAAACAACTTAAATACCAAGATAATTCGGCCGTTTGAGGCACATCAGATTGTCTATAAAAAACTACTTTATTGGTGTCTAAACCACAAGCTAACCAAGCGGCTGCAGTACTTAACGTGTTTTCTTTCAATTCGCTTCCGTTTTTTATTTGCGTAATTGAATGTAAATCTGCAATAAACAGGAACGATTGATTTTCTGGGTTATTTGCCATTTCAATTGCGGGCAAAATAGCACCTAATAAATTTCCTAAATGTGGAGTTCCTGTACTTTGAACGCCTGTTAATATCTTTGCCATAACCTAAATTATTTTTTTGCAAATGTAGGCTTTAAAATAAAAAAGTAAAAGGAATTGCTTGAAGTTTTATTAAATTCAGTACTTTTGGCATTTAAAATGAATCAAAAAAATGAAATTTCTAAAATATCCGCTTACCTTTTTATATCGAATTTGGTTTTATTTGTTGGTTTTATTGCCAATTTTGGTGTTATTTCCTTTTATTTTTGTAACAATTCTTAGTGAGAAAACCTATCCTTTATTTTTCAAAATTGCTCGTTTATGGGCAAAATTTATTTTGATTGGAATGGGTTTTCGGTATAAAATTGAAGGCGTTGAAAATTTAGAAGACAACAAAAGTTATATTTTAGTAGCCAATCACACCTCGATGACGGATATAATGTTGATGCTTATTGCCGTAAAAAATCACCCTTTTGTTTTTGTGGGTAAACAAGAATTGGCTAAAATTCCGATTTTTGGTTTTATTTATAAACGGGTTTGTATTTTGGTGGATCGAAATAATAGTAAAAGTAGGTTTCAGGTTTTTGAAAGTGCCCAAAAAAGGATTCAACAAGGACTTAGTATTTGTATTTTTCCAGAAGGAGGCGTTCCTGATGATGAATCAATTCTGTTAGATGATTTTAAAGATGGTGCTTTTCGGATTGCAATAGATCATCAATTGCCAATTGTTCCGATGGTTTTTTTCGATAATAAAGCACGATTTTCCTTTACCTTTTTCAGTGGTAGTCCTGGAAAAATGAGAGCTAAACTATTTCCAATTATTCCTACGCAAGGCAAAACCATGCAAGATAAAAACGCACTAAAAAATGAAGTTAGAAATTTGATTTTGAGAACATTAGAACAAGATTTAGCATAAGCAACTATTATTTTTGACCTAATTCAATAATTTCTAAATTTTGGATTTTATCTTCATGTATTTCAAAGCGAAGCATTGTTCGGACTTTGTGAATGCCATATTTTCCGCAAGCACCGGGATTCAAATGAAGGAGTTGTAGTTTTTTATCAAATTGCACTTTTAGTATATGCGAATGACCACAAATAAAAATTTTTGGTGGATTTAGTTGTAATTCTGATCGAATTGCAGGGTTATATTTATCTGGATAACCGCCAATATGAGTAATCCAAACGGAAACCTTTTCACACATAAATCGGTTATGTAGCGGAAATTCCATTCTAGTTTTATGGTCATCAATATTTCCATAAACCGCCCTTAAGGGTTTTAGTTTTTTAATACTGTCCGTAACATCAAGGTGTCCGATATCGCCAGCATGCCACACCTCATCTGCTAGTTTTACATATTTTAAAATCGACTCATCGATATAACTATGATTATCAGAGAGCAATAAAATTTTGGTCATTTTAGCGGTTTTATGATAATAATAATTGGAATTTCTCAACTAAAAATGCTACCATTTCAGTTGAAAATAAGCGTATTAAACTTCGTTACATTTAGTGTTTTTTTTACAAATTATGTGTTTCAGCAATTTTGTTTTCAGCAAATGCTTTTTTATTGAAAACTAATAAAATCCCTACACCTGTTGAAATGGCCACATCAGCTACATTGAAAATTGCATTAAAGAACGTGAAATGTTTTCCGCCCCAAACAGGAAGCCAATCTGGCAAGAAACCTTCCCAAATAGGAAAATAGAGCATGTCCACCACTTCACCATGAAACCAAGTTCCGTAGGGTTCATTAGAAAAAAGAGTAGCAATTTGGTGAGAACTATCATTAAAAATTACGCCATAAAAAACAGAATCAATAATATTCCCGATAGCTCCAGCAAAAATTAATGAGATGGCTACGATTAAAAAAGTAGAAAGTTGTTTTTTCACGCTATCCGCTAACCACCAAGCAATAAAAGAAACCACAACAATACGGAATAGTGTTAAAATTAGTTTTCCATAATTTCCTGGTATTTTTGCACCCCATGCCATTCCCTCATTTTCAATGAAATAGATGCGAAACCACTCGAATACTTTTATTTCATCGTGAATATAAAAATGCGTTTTAATATATATCTTTGATAGTTGATCTAGAACTAAAATGGCAATTATTAGTAAATATGCTTTTTTTAATGACATTATTTTTGATTTGGTTTGCAAAAGTAGTTATTTTTTCAAAAAATAAAATTATTTTTAACTTGTTTTTGTGCAAATTGATAAATAGAAATCGAAATTATCCCAAATTATGCTTTTTTATTTGCTTAAGTGGATAAATCGCAAAAAAAAATGGAGGACAATAATGAAATACCGTCCTCCTCAAAACATTAAAAAAAATCAAAAAAAAATCGTTTTAGCGTTGTAAATTTTTAGCTTCAATGCTCATCGTTGCATGGGGAACAATTTTTAAACGCTCTTTCCCTATAAGTTTTCCAGAAACTCTGCAGATTCCGTATGTTTTATTTTCAATACGCACAAGTGCATTTCTTAAATCTCGAATGAATTTTTCCTGACGGATAGCCAATTGTGAATTAGCTTCTTTGCTCATTGTTTCGCTTCCTTCTTCAAATGCTTTAAATGTAGGAGAGGTGTCGTCAGTCCCATTATTCAAATCATTCATATAGGCACTTTTAATTAATTCTAAATCACCTTTTGCTTTTTCTAATTTTCCTTGAATTAGAATTTTGAATTCTGCTAAATCAGCATCTGAATATCTTAATTGCTCTTCTACCATAATTTCAATTTGTTAATTTGTTAAACTTTTAGGCTCTTATTCTGTTATTTAGAAATTACTATTTTTGTAATGATGTCATCAAACTCAATTTCTGTGCCATTTTCTAAATTTGCCACAAATTCGAGTGATTTTGTCAAAGTTTCTGATTTAATGTAGGCTTCATTCGCTTGAATTGCGTCTTTTAAAGTTGCATTTTCTTCTAATTGTACCACTATTTTATCCGTTACTTCAAATCCAGAATCTTTTCTAATATTCTGAATACGATTCACTAATTCTCTTGCAATTCCTTCTTTTTTCAAATCTGCAGAAATGTTAATATCAAGCGCTACCGTGATCCCATTAGCATTTGCAACTAACCAACCTTCAATATCTTGAGATGAAATTTCTACATCTTCTTGTGATAAAGTTACGGTTTTTTCGCCAATTACCACAACAATTTCTTTGTTTTTTTCTAAAAAAAGTATTTGTTCTTGATCAAACTCTTGTATCTGTTTGGCAATCAATCCCATATCTTTTCCAAAACGAGGACCTAATGCCTTGAAATTTGGTTTAATTTGTTTCACTAATATGCCTGAAGCGTCATCTAATAGTTCAATTTCTTTTACATTTACCTCAGCTTTAATCAAATCTGAAACGGCTTCAATCTCTAATCGTTGCTTTGTATCCAACACAGGAATCATTATTTTCTGTAAAGGCTGACGCACTTTTATCATTTCTTTCTTGCGTAACGACAAAACTAAAGAAGAAATCGTTTGGGCTTTCATCATTTTGCTTTCTAACGATTTATCTATACATTCCGTATTACTTTCAGGAAATTTTGCCAAATGTACGCTCTCAAAATTTTCTAAAGTTGAAGCCTGTGTTAAATCTTTATAAAGTTTGTCCATATAAAATGGCGCAATTGGAGCGGCAAGTTTCGAGATTGTTACCAAACAAGTATAAAGTGTTTGATAAGCAGCGATTTTATCTTGTGCATATTCCCCTTTCCAAAAACGTCTTCTGCACAAGCGAACATACCAATTACTCAAATTTTCTTGAACAAAATCCGATATAGCACGAGCTGCTTTTGTTGGTTCATATTCCGAATAGGCATCATCAACCACCTGAATTAAGCTGTTTAATTCGGATAATATCCAACGGTCAATTTCCGGTCTATCTTGTATCGGAACTTCTGCTTCGCCATATGAAAATCCATCAATATTGGCATACAGTGCAAAAAATGAATACGTATTATATAACGTTCCAAAGAATTTTCTTCTAACTTCAGCGATGCCTTCCAAATCAAATTTTAAATTATCCCACGGATTGGCGTTAGCAATCATGTACCATCGCGTAGCATCTGGGCCATATTGGTCTAAAGTTGTAAATGGATCAATTGCATTTCCTAAACGTTTGGACATTTTCTGACCATTTTTGTCCAAAACTAAGCCGTTTGAAACCACATTTTTATAGGCAATTCTATCAAAAACTAATGTTGAAATGGCATGTAAAGTATAGAACCAGCCACGTGTTTGATCCACTCCTTCGGCAATAAAATCAGCAATTGGCGGAATTCCGTCTTTCGTCATTTCTTTATTTTCAAACGGATAATGCCATTGTGCATAAGGCATGGCACCGGAATCAAACCAAACATCAATCAAATCACTTTCGCGTTTCATGGGTTTTCCTGATGGCGAAACTAGTGTTATTTCATCTACAATATTTTTATGCAAATCCACTAAATCATAGTTGGCTTCGCTCATGTTTCCAATTTCAAAATGTTGATACGGATTTTCCTTTTGAAATCCTGCCGCAATTGCTTTTTCAATTTCTTGAACCAATTCGGCAACAGAGCCAATTAGAATTTCTTCCGTTCCATCTTCGGTTCGCCAAATAGGCAATGGAATTCCCCAATATCTGGAGCGAGATAAATTCCAATCATTGGCATTTTTCAACCAATTCCCGAAACGCCCTTCACCAGTTGCTTTTGGTTTCCAGTTGATGGTTTCGTTCAAATCAAACATACGTTCTTTGATCTCGGTAACTTTTATAAACCAAGAATCTAACGGATAATATAAAATAGGTTTATCAGTTCGCCAGCAATGTGGATAACTGTGTACATATTTTTCCACTTTGAACGCTTTATTTTGTTCTTTTAAGTGAATTGCAATTTCAACATCAGCAGAGCGTTCTGGTGCTTCCCCGTCGTTATAATATTCATTTTTAACATATTTACCAGACAATTCGCCTAACCCTTGAATGAATTTCCCTTGTAAATCTACTAATGGCACTGGATTTTCATTTTCGTCTAAAACCAGCATTGGCGGTACTTCTGGTATTGCTTCTTTGGCAACTTTAGCATCATCAGCACCAAAAGTTGGAGCGGTATGAACAATTCCAGTTCCATCTTCCGTAGTTACGAAATCTCCTGAAATTACTCGAAACGCATTTTCTGGATTTTGATAAGGTGTTGCCCAATCTAATAATTGCTCATATCGAATACCCACTAAATCAGCACCTTTACATTCCGCAAGGACTAAATAAGGAATTTTTTTATCTTCTGTTTTATATGTTTCTAAATCGGAATTAGCTGTAACTTCCACAAATTTTCCTGCAAATTGTTTACCAACTAAATTTTTTGCCAAAACCACCGTTATGGGTTCAAAGGTGTATTGGTTATAGGTTTTCACCAACACATAATCAATTTTTGGACCAACCGTCAATGCTGTATTTGATGGCAATGTCCAAGGTGTTGTTGTCCAAGCCAAAATATGAATATCTCCAAAACCTTGTAAAAATTCAGGTAAGGTATCATTTTTGGTTTTAAATTGTGCTACAATTGTAGTATCGGTTACATCTCTATAACTTCCTGGTTGATTTACTTCATGCGAAGACAAACCCGTTCCTGCTTTTGGAGAATACGGTTGAATGGTGTAGCCTTTGTATAATAAATTTTTATCGTAAATTTGTTTTAATAACCACCAAACACTTTCCATGTATTTGGATTTGTAGGTGATATATGGGTTTTCCATATCCACCCAATAGCCCATTTTTTCGGTTAAATCGTTCCAAACATCGGTGTAGCGCATCACGGTTTTTTTGCATGCTTCGTTGTATTCGGTTACCGATATTGTTTTTCCGATGTCTTCTTTGGTAATGCCTAATTCTTTTTCGGTGCCTAATTCAACAGGCAATCCGTGAGTGTCCCAGCCGGCTTTTCGTTTAACTTGAAATCCTTTTTGGGTTTTATATCTACAAAATATATCCTTAATAGCTCTTGCCATCACGTGATGAATTCCTGGCAAACCATTCGCAGAAGGAGGTCCTTCAAAAAAAACAAATGGTTCATTTCCTTCTCTTGATGTAACTGATTGCTCGAAAATTTGGTTTTTTTTCCAAAAATCAAGTACTTCAGATGCTACTGTTGGCAAGTCTAGCCCTTTATATTCCGTAAATTTTGTGTTCATTATATCTTTTTCTAAAATCAATTTGCGAAAGTAGTGAATTATATGAAAAAGTCAAAAAAGAAATACCAAAAGTTTAAAAATTTATGAAAAAACCTCTTTAAGTACTTCTAGTGATTTTGGTTTTTTGAAACCTTCAAGATGTTGGGCATAATAATCCAAAAGAATTTTCAGTAGGGAATAGCGTTCATTTGAAGTAAGATTATTGCTAGTTGCATCCCATTTCAGACCGATAATTTTTTTAAACAAAGAACTTTCAGCTTCATTCAAGGCATCTGTTGTTTGGTAAGGCACAAAATACCCTTCTCTTTTATCAAAAAACGGAAAATTTATAGTGTTTTCGTCTGGATAAAAGCCAAAAAACTTGGTCAATTCCAACATAAAAATAATATGAAAATTGGCATTTATTTCATGTGTATCTAACCATAATAAAGCGGTTTCTAAGAAAGCAAATAAGTTTATATTTTGCTCTTCTTCTTTAATGGAATGATATAAAATTTCAGATAAAAAAATAGCAATTGTACTTTTTAGAATTGAATTTGGAATACTATGAAACGGATGAGCCAATCGAATTTCTTTAAAATATTCAAGTGTATTTTTATTTTTATGAAAGGCTTCCACTTCCAAAATGGTAAGCGGTTGAAAATAGGCTATTTTTTGATTGCTTTTTTTGGAAGAAAAAACGTTATGCACCATATATTTTTTTATGCCATCAGAAGCCGTGTAACATGTAACAAGCAAACTTTTTTCTTGAAATTTCAGTGTTGAAATTACGATGGCTTTTGTTTTTACTTGCATTTTTTAGCGTATAATCATCACTTTTTTTACGGTTGAATCCAATCCGTCTTTTGAGGCCACAAATATTATATAAACTCCAGAAGCTACTTTATAACTTCCGAAAGCTGATGTATCCCATTCAATAGTTCCACCAGAGGATGTGGTTTCATAAACTAAATTTCCTTCTACATCTGTTATTTTTACGTTTGCTTTGTCCGTCAAACCACTAATTTTTACAGTATCCAAATAATCAGGACGCACTGGATTTGGATATACAAAAACGGCATCTAAGGTTTCACTTGGTTTAGTTGCTGTCCCAACAAATGAAACCATTCCTTTTTCTGTTGCAAAAAAGACTTCGCCTGAAACGCCATCAATTTCAATATCAACCACATTGTTACTAGGTAATGGTGAATTACTTTTGGTGAAATTATGAACTGTTTCTTGTCCATTTGCTGATACTAAAAAAACACCACCATCTAATATGGATACCCATTTTCTGTTTGCACCGTCAACCGCTATATCCAAAATGGATTGTTGATAAAATAATTCTTGTGCCAAATCGCCTTCTTGAATAATAATAGCATCTGCTTTCAAGGTTTCATTTGAAGTAACGAATGAACTCGTATTTCGTAAAACACGTAATCCTTTTGCTGTTCCAATCCATAATTGTTGGTTGTTGTCTAATGCAATTGTACGCACATCGGTATCAGGTAAATTTCCATCTTCAACATCAACAACTTGAGTTTTATTGTTATAATTTTCATTGAAAGCCACCAATCCGTTTCTATACGTAGCAATCCATTTTGTTTTATTTCGATCAATTTGAATGATAGAATAACTATCTGCTGCTGGATTTGTTGTTAAATTATTAAATCCAAATCCTTGCCAATTGCTATTTAAATTAAAGGCTTTTAAAGGTGCAAGTGCAACTCTACTCACGGTGAGCCATAGCTTATTATCCGAATCAAAAGCAGGACTATTAACACGAATATCATTTGGAAAAGATTCGCCCAAACCGCTATTAGAAGTTTTGTATAAAATTTCAGGAATCTTGTTTTTTACTTTCAATAATCCAGAAAAATAAGAGGTAAAATAAATTTCATTTTCATTTTTCGGATTAATGCAAATACCTGAAATTGCTTTAGTTTCCAATAAATCAGAATATGGAATTTTTTTCCAGCCATCGGTTTCATTGTAATAACTTATAGGGAATGTGTTTGGTGCTCCTGGTGCGAATGCATAAGGATTGTATGTTTTGTCATAGCCTCCATAAACAGCCCACAACTCCTTATTCGTCTTCTTTATTCTGAAAATAGAATTCCGTTCTGGACCATTTGGGGTTATATCATTAAATTGAGTAGGATTACTTAAATCCGTTTCAAAAAAACCATTTTCTGCGGTACCAATATACAGTTTTGAACCCAAAGTTGTGGCGGAAGAAAATACATTTGTGTTATTAGGAATCTCCGTAATATGAGCAATTTGTTGAAAATTTTGGTCTAAAACATAAATATGATTTGGTGTAGTAATGATTAAATGAGTTCCATTCGACTTAAATTTGATTGCATTTTGGCTTTGAGAAAAAACAGGTTGAAAACTACTTCCGTTATACGAATAGGTTATTGAACTGGTGTTTGTGGCCACTAATTTGTTGTTAAATGTGGTAATTCCTGCCCAAATGCCATTATCAAATGTTTGCCATTGACTAAAATCAAAAGGAGCTGGATTTGTTACACTTATTTTTTTGATGCCTTGATTTTGGGTAACGGCATAAAGATCATTATTAAAAATGGTGGTTTGCAAAACAGGTATTTCTTCTCCTGAATTCCCAATATAATAGGTAGCAATAAATTCGGAATTTGAAATATTTAAAACAGAAATTCCATAATTTGTGGCGATATATAATTTGCCATTATTTTCATAAAAAGAATTGATTTTTTTCTTTGTTGGCGGCACAGGCACTTCTGAAATGATGTCAATTTTGTTGCTAATTGAACCATTTGAATTTACGATTACGAGCAAACCATTGGTATTTCCGGCAAAGGTTTTGTTTGCAGATTCGGAATGATAAATGGCTGAAATATTCTCGGGTTTAAATCCGTTTATTGAATTTATTGTGGTAATATCCGTTGAAGAAGCGTTTTTTAGGAATAAAGCATTTGGGGTTGCAGCAAAAATTTTTTGTGTGGAATGAGCCACATCAACAATTTGATTATAGGCGAAATATCCTTTCCAGGATTGTGAAAAGTCTTGTGTATAAAGCAATTGACTCCACGCAAAAACAACTACAAAAAACCACTTTTTCATGTATAGATATTTAATTTTAAACTGCTAAAGCAAATTTTAGACAAATTTAATTCAATTCAGTGCTATTACAAACGTATTTTTATTTTTTTTGGTATAAATGATGGAAAATAAGTTTTAGGGTTGGTGCCTTTTCATTCCAATATTTTGAATAAAAAAGCTGTCGGAAAAGTGAAAAATTATCTAATGAATGGTTTTTGTTGAAAAAACCAACTGTTTATTCCAAATGTATTGGATAGATAATTTACTACCTTTCGGACAGCTTTATATATTTTAGCAAGTTATTACACCACTCCTTGAGCCAGCATAGCATCAGCAACTTTTACAAAACCTGCAATGTTTGCTCCTTTCACATAATTTACATAGCCATCTGGATCAGTACCATACGTTTTACATTGTCTGTGAATGCCCACCATGATGTCTTTTAGTCGCATATCAACTTCTTCACTTGTCCAGTTAAGACGGATTGAATTTTGCGTCATTTCTAAACCTGAAGCAGCAACACCACCAGCGTTTGCAGCTTTTCCAGGAGCGAATAACACTTTTGCATCTAAAAATTGTTTGATGGCATCAAGTGTGCAAGGCATATTTGCGGCTTCAGTAACACACATTACGCCATTTGCAATTAATTTTTTAGCATCTTCTTCGCTCAATTCGTTTTGAGTGGCACATGGAATCGCGATATCCACTTTTGCTTCCCAAGGGTTTTTACCTTTGTGGAACACCGCAGAAAGATATTTTTCAGCATAAGCCTCAGCACGATTATCGCCACTTGCTCTCATTTCTAGAAGGAAGTCGATTTTTTCACCAGAAATTCCGTCAGCATCATAAATATAACCATCAGGACCTGAAATGGTTACTAATTTTCCTCCTAATTCATTGATTTTTAAGGCAACACCCCAAGCCACGTTTCCGAAACCAGAGATAGCAACTGTTTTTCCAGCAATTTTTTCTCCTTTAGTTTTTAGCATTTGTTCGGTGAAATATACCACACCATATCCTGTTGCTTCTGGGCGAATAAGTGAGCCACCATAAGCGATTCCTTTCCCGGTTAAAACGCCAGTAAATTCGTTTCTAATTCTTTTATATTGTCCAAACATGTAACCAATTTCTCTTGCCCCCACTCCAATATCTCCGGCAGGCACGTCTAAATCAGGACCGATATGGCGGCATAATTCCGTCATGAATGATTGGCAAAAACGCATTACTTCAGGGTCTGATTTTCCTTGTGGATCAAAATCGGAACCACCTTTTCCTCCGCCCATTGGCAAGGTTGTTAAACTGTTTTTGAAAACTTGTTCAAAAGCTAAAAATTTCAAAACGGAAAGATTTACAGTATTATGAAAACGAATTCCACCTTTATAAGGGCCAATTGCGGAGTTCATTTGAATACGAAACCCTCTATTTACTTGGATTTCGCCTTTGTCATCCACCCATGGAACTCTAAAAATCACGGCACGTTCAGGTTCAGCTATTCGTAAC
>Ga0247722_10000914_pt1 | contig 16986 bp, 14 predicted proteins | sample MSEWelMarce3H_FC_FD_189094 | JGI IMG/M metagenome (GOLD analysis project Ga0247722, IMG submission 189094) | Subsurface sediment microbial communities from gas well in West Virginia, United States - MSEEL Well Study Marcellus 3H_FC | ecosystem: Environmental > Terrestrial > Deep subsurface >... | reverse complement strand
TTCTTATAGTTTACTATTACAATTACCCAATAATTCAATGTGTGGTATTTTTTACGTCCAGTGTTTTTTTAAAAATATAGATTCCATTACTAAACAGAAAATATCTGATTTGGAATTATTTCAAAATGATTTTAGCACTATGATTCATCGTGGTCCAGACAACAGTTCTTTTCTAAATGATACACAACCAGAAAAAAACTACGCATCTATATGGGGATTTCATCGTCTCGCTATTAACGGACAAACACCAGAAAGTAACCAACCTTTTTTCATCAAAAACTGTCGTCTTATTTGTAATGGAGAAATCTATAACTTTCGCGATCTTATAAAGGAATTTGAACTTGAAGGCGAATACAAAAGTCAGTCAGACTGCGAGATCATTATTCATCTATATAAAAAAATTGGTATCCACAATATGTTACAGCGCCTCGATGGTGTATTTTCTCTTGTTTTACATGACTATGAAACATCAACAACGTATATTGCGCGTGATCCTGTTGGTGTTCGTTCTTTATTTATTTCCGGCTATGATTATACATATAGTAACAGTATAGTTGTTTCCAGTGAATTAAAGGCAGTCAATGACTGTTATCGACAGTATGCGAAACAGTTTCCACCCGGTTGTTATGCTCAATATTCTAAAACCATGGAATTCGATAATGCGAATACCCCATTTTTAAATTTTTATAGTTACTACGAAAATGTATCAATATCTAAGGATAACGCAACATTAGAAATTAAAAGAGTATATAATTACCCTACTATCGAAGACACGGAAGAAAATATTTGTGCGAATATTGCCACCTTATTTGAAAAAGCCGTAGTAAAACGCCTCATGAGTGATCGCAAAGTAGGTGCGCTTCTTTCGGGAGGGCTGGATAGTTCATCGGTGGTCGCAATCATGTGTCGCCACATGCCCGCAAAAGATTTAAATACGTATAGTATTGGTCTTAAAGGATCTACGGATTTGGTATGGGCACGCAAAGTCGCAGATTACTTGGGCACAAATCATCATGAAGTTTGTCTTACCGAAGAGGAGTTTCTGGACGCAATTGAAGATACGATTAAACAAATTGAGAGCTATGATACAACATCCGTTCGTGCGTCAATTCCAAATTATTTGGTAAGCAAATATATATATAAAAATACTGACGACTGTGTTATTTATTGCGGGGATATGTCGGATGAGATTTTCGGATCTTATCGCGGATTTATGAAGGCGCAAACTGATGAAGATTTTAAGCGCGAAAATGAACGCATGGTTCGCGACGTGTGTTATTTTGATCTACTGCGATCAGATAAGAGCATTAGTGGCGCCGGTCTGGAAGCGCGTGTGCCATTCGCCGACAAAAAATTTCTACAGTATGTGATGAGTATTCCACCGCGATATAAGATGTTCAATGACGAGCGAATCGAGAAATATATTTTTCGAAAAGCATTTAATGGACTTTTGCCGGATGATATTTTATGGCGCAGAAAGGAAGCATTTAGTGACGGTGTAAGCGGACACGAAAGAAGTTGGTTCCAAATTATTCGTGAGTATATCGACACAAAGGTGACAGATGAAGAATATGAAAAATATACTAAATTTATTGAGTATACGAATCTATATAATGCGCCATACGATAAGGAAAGTTACTACTATAGAACTGTATTTGAGAAGTTTTACCCAGTGTGTGAAAAAACAATCCCTTATTTTTGGCGACACCCATTTTGCGAAGAGAAGGATCCATCCGCGCGACTGTTACAATGTTATAAAGCAGAAGAGTAATGCTTCGCAATAATAAATATTCCCATCAAAACAATAAAGTAGTAAACAATTTTATGGTGTTTTACGGAAATAGAAAATAAATTGACGTTACAAGAAATAGCAGAACATAAGTATCCTAGTGTAATCATGACAATAATTGGTATTGGTATTGTTACATCTTTATTTACTAGCAGTATAAAAAGAAAAATAATACCAAGAGTTATATTTATTTTGGCGAATTCTTTTAAGTTTATCATATAATATACTAAATATTTATTATATGATTTCAGTATAAGTAATGTATACTTTTATTAATTATTACGCATATTGTTTCAAAATAAGAAAAATACCGCCTAAAGATATTGCGTAGTTGTATAAGTTATGGTTTACAACTTGTGAATTGTTTTTAGACTTACAGAAAAACGCCAATCCAAGAGAACCAACAGTAAGAAGTAAGATCACAGACATAGGAATATTTACACTGTATGTAAACTGAAGGTAGAAAAGGTATAAAATACCTATAGTGCGCAAGGCCATAAAAAACTCTTTATAGTTCATCATTTTATATTATATATTATTAAAAAAATATTTAGGCATACTAAATTTTATGTTACAATACCATATTTATATTATAATAATATAGTTATAGTATATAAACAAAAATGGTTTGTGAATTACAACAACAACAACAACAACAACAAGCGTTAACACAAATGGGTGGTGGTTCAAGACGCAGAAAACGTGGAACGAAACGCCGTCGTTCAAGAGCTTCGCGTAAAACCTGTAGACACGGTCGTAGACACGCATGTCGCTGCCCTGGCGGTTGCACGCGTTCAACTTGCCCTTGCTACAAAGGTTCAAAACGTGGATGTTCTAATAAATGTCGCGGACGCGGATGCCGTTGTTAACCGCGTATTACAGATATTATACATTTTATAATTACCATCCAAATTGGTTATTATAAAAAATTGATAAACATAATAAACACTAATTGATATATACAATTAAACCAACAAGTAGAATCATTATTCAGTGTTCAACCTTTATCTTATCAAGTCAAAATGTCAATCACCTCATCTCTTCCAAATCATGATATTTCGTTTCGTCTATTCGACTTTAATATATTTGATGAAAAACGCGAAAATAATGATGACGCTGACGGAGAAGGCGATGAAGGCAGTGATAGCGACGCCACAAAAAAATACAAAAAAGACGAAAAGTTCACAACAATTCAGATGTTTGGTCTTAATGAAAAAGGCGAAACTTGTGCTATATTTGTTCGCGATTATCAACCATTCTTCTATATCAAGGTCGGCGATGAATGGTCGATCCCTCAAAAGTCAGCATTTATTTCTCACTTGAAAGAGAAAGTCGGTAAATTTTATCAAGATTCTATTCTAGATGTTGAGTCAAAACTGATACGGCGTAAAAAATTGTATGGTTTTGATGGTGGAAAGGAGCACAAGTTTATTCTTATTAAATTCAAAAACGTGGCGACGATGAATAAAGTAAAAAATATGTGGTTTCAGGTCAAAGCAGGAAAGCAAGTATTGCGCCGGGATGGTTATACATACTTTAATACAAAGACGGAGATATATGAATCGAATATTCCTCCGATTTTGCGTTTCTTTCATGTTCACGACATTAGTCCATCTGGATGGATCGGTTTTCAAACCAAACGCGCAAAACAACTTCACGGAGGTCGCAGTGTCCAAACAACAACATGTAAATACGAATATGAATTAGCATCGCGCGATATTATACCACTTAACGATAAGGAAACTATTGTGCCATATAAAATTTGTAGTTTTGATATTGAGGCGAGCAGTAGCCACGGTGACTTTCCAATTCCGATCAAAACATATAAAAAACTTGCTACGAATATTGTAGATGTTTGTGATGCGGTATGTCGCGATTTCGGAGTTAATAATGGCGCCGAAGCTATGGAACATATTACTCCCGCGCTTATGAAGCAACTTGTGTTCACTGCTTTTGGATATGGTGGAGAAAACAAACATCCTGACATTGACCGTATCTATACGAAGATTAAAGTGTCCGAGCAACGCCTTGCTACATTATTTGATGTATGGATATCATATCACATACCCGACATTAAAGTCAATGATGCTTTGAAAGATATTAACACAATTGAGAAAATGTTTGAAAAAATATCGGAGAGCAATAACGCGAACGCTGGTGACGACGATGGTGGCGATGATGGAGGCGATGATGGCAATGATGCTATCGAAGAAGAATATGAAGATGTCGAAGAGATTGATGCTGATGCTGATGCCGATCAAGATTGCGACAACGGCGATGACTTCACTCGCGACAATAATAAAGAAGATAAAAAGGCGACGGATTTACTTATGGCATATGCTGGAGCCACACCGAAAGCCGCCGCTGCATCGGCAACAACAAAAAAGTCAAAAAAAACAAAAAACTCTGAACCAAAGGAAATACCAAAAGAGACAGTGATTCATCTTCTTACTTCTTCACCTGATAAAATGGACCGTGAAACAAAAATAAATATGTTAAATATATCTCTACAAGAAATATTTCCTCCTGTCGAAGGTGACAAGGTTACGTTTATTGGATCAACATTTATGACGTATGGCGAAAAGCGCCCCTATCTCAATCACTGTATTGTTCTCGATACATGTGATACGTTAAGGGATGAAGTAGCAAATTCTGAGATCGAGACATATAAAACAGAACGCGAAGTATTGATAGCATGGACAAATTTGATACAGCGCGAAAATCCGGATATTATTATTGGCTATAACATTTGCGGATTTGATTACGAGTTTATGTTTCGGCGTTCGCTTGAAAATTCGTGTGAGAATGATTTCCTCAGACTGTCGCGTAACAAGGGTGAGTTTTGCGGGACACGCGACTATACTACAGGCAAGATATGTATTAAAGAAAGCAGTATTGTCATTGCGAGTGGTCAACATGATCTGCGATACATAGATATGACAGGGCGACTCCAGATAGATTTGTATAATTATTTCCGCCGTGATTTCAATCTGACGTCATATAAGTTGGATTATTGTGCTGGTTATTTTATAGGCGATGGCGTGAAAAAACTGGAGCATCTTCCGAATGGGAATACGAAAATTTACAGCTCGAATTTGATGGGTCTTGAAAATGGGAATTATATTAACTTCGAAGAGTCCAGTCATTCGACAGATACATATAAGGATGGTGCAAAATTCAAGGTTCTAAATGTTGACCTAACTGAAAGAACGTTCGAGATTGAAGGACATGAGCAACCGGACATGAAAAAATCAGTGCGCTGGGGTTTGGCCAAGGATGACGTAACGCCACAAGATATTTTCAGAATGACGAACGAAGGCCCCAAAGAACGCGCAGTTATTGCGAAATACTGTATTCAGGATTGTAACTTGGTTCATCATCTTATGAACAAAATAGATGTGATGACAGGATATATTGAGATGGCTAAAATCTGTAGTGTGCCAATTAGTTTCCTCGTTCTGCGCGGGCAAAGCATTAAGCTCACCAGTTTTATTGCGAAGAAATGCCGCGAGAAGCGCACACTTATGCCGGTTATTGAGCGTTCATTTGGGAATGAGAGTTATGAAGGCGCTATTTGTCTCCCGCCGAAATGTAATTTGTATCTTGACAATCCTGTAGCCTGTCTCGATTATTCATCTCTATATCCGTCATCAATGATTAGCGAAAATTTGTCACACGACAGCAAGGTATGGACAAAGGAATTTGATTTAGCGGGGCAGTTGGTTCGCGAGACTGGTGTGAAAGATCCATCGGGAAATTATATATATGATAATCTGTCAGGGTATGAATATGTAGATGTAACATATGATACATATAAGTGGGTTCCGAATCAGCGAGGGCGCGCAATCAAAACACTCAATGGCACAAAAATTTGCCGATTTGCTCAACCCAAAGATGGAATCAAGGCAATTATGCCAACTGTGCTTGAAGAGCTATTGGCTGCCCGTAAAGCAACGCGTAAAATGGCAGAAGCAACTGAGGACCCCTTTATGGCAAATATTTTAGATAAACGACAGCTTGGTTATAAGGTAACAGCCAATTCGTTATATGGACAGTGTGGTGCGAAAACGAGCACATTTTATGATGTTGATATTGCGGCATCTACGACGGCGACAGGGAGGAAGTTGCTTACATATGGTAAACGGATAGTAGAGGAGGTATATGGGGACGCAAAAGTAGAGTCGAAAAAGTTCGGATTTGTAAATACAAAGGCAGAGTATATATATGGTGACAGTGTTGCGAATTATACGCCGATATATATTAGAGTTAATGCTGGACAAATGAATATAATAAAGATAGATGAATTAGCAGAGTTATATGGGGATAAAAATGGATGGGTTTATAGCAAAGATGAGGGAAAAGAAGGAAAAGAATATTGTGAAATGAACACATCAATGAATGTAGAAACGTGGTCAGATAAAGGATGGACAAAACTTAATAGAATTATTCGTCATAGACTAGCGCCGCATAAAAAAATGATTAGAGTTTTAACACATACGGGCCTGGTTGATGTGACGGATGACCATTCTCTCGTAGATATAGATGGTAAGGAAATATCGCCTAAAGATATTAAATGCGGAACTTCATTATTACACAATAATTTACCGACGAATATTCATACACATTGTGAATCTAATATTACCGTCGAAGAAGCACAAGTTATGGGTTTCTTCTTCGGTGATGGTAGTTGTGGCATGTATAGTTGCGCCTCTGGAAAAAAATGTTCGTGGGCATTAAATAACGCATCATTAGATATGATTGATAATTATGTTAAATTATGTTCTATTTCATATCCAAATTTAAACTGGAAATATTTGAATACAATAGAAAGTTCTGGAGTATATAAGATTGTACCTACATCAAATAAACATGGAGATATTTCTAGATTTGTTGAAAAATATAGAAAACTTATGTATAATAACAAATCAAAAGTAATACCAAATGAAATATTATTTAACACAGAAGAAATAAGAAAAGCGTTTTGGAAAGGAATGTATGATGCGGATGGTGATAAAGACTCTAATGGATATATCAGAATAGATCAAAAGAATCAAATTAGTGCAGCTAATATTTGTTGGCTCGCTCAAAGTCTAGGGTGGAAAACATCTTTAAATACAAGAACAGATAAGGAAAATATTTATAGAGTTACAATGACAAAATTAGTTCAAAGAAAACCAGCAACAGAAGTAAAAAAAATACACGAAATTTCATATCCTTCCGAAGAATTTGTATATGATCTTACAACGGAAAATCACCACTTTGCTGCGGGTATTGGAAATATGATAGTCCACAACACTGACTCTGTATTCTTCACATTTAATCTAGCTACATCAGACGGAACACCGATTCGCGGAAAGGATGCGCTAGAGATTACGATTGAGTTTGCGAAGGAGGTTGGACACCTTGCTACAAAATTCTTGAAGCCGCCGCACGCGTGGGTATATGAGAAGACGCTTATGCCGTTTTGCCTCCTCTCAAAGAAGCGATATATTGGAATGTTATATGAAGACAAGCCGGAAAAACCGAAGCGCAAAAGTATGGGTATTGTATTGAAGCGACGAGATAATGCGCCGATTGTAAAGGATATCTATGGAGGCGTAATCGATATTTTGATGAAGGAGCAAAATGTCGAGTCGGCAATAAAGTTTCTCAAATCGTCATTACAAAATTTAGTAGATGAAAAGGTTCCAATGGATAAGCTTATCATCACAAAGTCGCTGCGGAGTGGATATAAGAACCCAGCACAAATTGCGCATAAAGTATTGGCTGATCGTATGGGCAAACGCGATCCTGGAAATAAACCAAGTGTTGGAGACCGTATTCCATTTGTATATATTCAGAATCCTGATAAAAAGGCACTACAAGGCGAAAGAATCGAACATCCCGACTATATCGTGGCAAATAAAATAAAACCGAATTATGCTTTCTATATTACAAATCAGATTATGAAACCGATACAGCAAGTGTTTGCGCTCGTGTTGGAGAATATTCCGAGTTATAAGAGACAGGTGCCGGCATTGAAGCGGTCGATTGAAGCGTGGACGGATAAGTTGATAGATGGCGAGGATGAGGAGAAAGTGAAAAAGAAGATAACAGAATTGCGGAATAAGGAAGTGAAGAAGATATTATTCGACGAATATTTGATAGAGATAGATAATTCAACGAAGGGGAATCAGAATATAATGAACTTCTTCAAGAAGAAGACGTAATGTTGTTTTATATTTACAGTCTAACATAACGCAATGCGCTTGTATAAATTTTTTTTTCACCCCGACTACTTGTCCCTATAGGAACGCCAGCTTTACGGTCCAAGCTGGCCAATGTATCATCTAGTCTAAAATTATAATCTTGTGGCCATTCTTTATCCCCCGTCTTTATCCATTTTCCATTATCAAAAGTATGTTCCAAGAATACTTCAGGTAAATAAAAAGCACTAGCAAGAATGCCATGCCATCCTCGTATAAAATTTTCAGGTATTATATTTGGATCTCTATATAAGTATGTAACTGTGCAGTATTTTATTGGCACATTCAGGTCATGACCCGGACCACCTGTAAGACGACTGTCAGATTGCCCTTTGCGAACAACATCGGTAATAAGTTCTTCTTCTTCCTTTTTTGTCCATTTTTTGCCGCCGCGTCCGCCACCATCCACATCAAACCATTTCCCCAAACATTCACGCGCAGTCATATTTGCGTCATAACATGTGACAAACATTCCATCCGGAAGTTTACTGTTGCCGTCGCTTACAATATGTTCGTCGCGCAACAAGAAAGACAAATATCCAACCCCTTTCACACCAGGACTTCGCGTCCGCCCTACCCACTGAAGCACAGGTCGCGCCGTCGAAGGTAAAAAAGAATATAACCGCGTAAATGTATCACGATGATCCACAACGTCGGTACATTTCGGGGGAGGGCTGGCGTTATGTATAATAGCATTCGCAGCACAATTCTCTGCTTCATATGCCGTTTGTAAATCCAAAAAGTGTGAAAAATCTGCTGATACAATTACAAGTGAATCGCGGTATTCATCGCGCGTTAATCTTGGTAATGTGGTTGTTACAATATTATATGGTATAAATTGTATATTACGCGTATTTATTTTCCATATTTTTGTAAATACAGTTAAACAAGATTTATATGGAACCTCATACTCATGGGCTGTATTGTGTGATTCGCTTGGGTTTGCTGGATAAAAAAGTATATACACTTTTGAGAATGGTTTTTTTGGTTTAAAACGCATCGTATGAGCAATAATTTGCCCTGTATATTCGGTGCCAGCGTGTGGGAGGACATAGCCATTTAAATCTGGTAACTCTATTATATTAAATGAAGTAGTAAAATGTTTTAATATATCTCTACCATTAAACCACATATTTGATATATAATACGAATATAAAAATATAAACAATATATCCAATATATTCAATATATCCAATATATCCAATATTCATAGATGTTATTCTACCTTCTCAGCATTGTCTGAATGGCATACGCCCCAAGAACCGCCCACATTGTTATGATTACATTCGAACCTTCTACCATAAGCCAACGCAAAGCAATACAATGTGGAGCAGAAGTCATAAAAGGTGAAAGTAATAATCCTACCATGGTTAATGGCATACAATACATTGGATATAAATGAGCAGCTCCATAGTGTAACAAAATCCACATAATATAGAATCCAAGTATTGAATATAATTTTTGTAATATAAATACTATACAGTTATATACTCCTTTCAAGAAACGCCCATACCATGAGTCCATTGTCAATCCCATTTTCCAGTCAAAATTGATGTCCCACCCAAACCCATAGTCATCATCATCCCGAGGATACATAAAGAATGAGCTTTTGGGCATTGTTATATAGAATGAAAGTTATGTATGTGTTACAATTTTACTTTATTGAATTATACAAAGTATTATAATTCAATTTTTCGTATATTTTATATTTTATATTTTATATTTTATTTTTTATTTTTTATTAGTCTAAATCCATATTATTATCGTTCTGATTATCTGTATTATTATTGGTATTATTGGTATTATTGGTATTATTGGTATTATTGGTATTATTGGTATTATCGGTATTATTGGTATTATTGGTATTGTTATTCGACGGTGCTGCCGTAGATCTAGATAACCCCCTAGATAATGTATTTGAAAACAGTTGAGATAACTGAGGAATAATATATGAGTTACTTAATTGATTTAAATCATTTAATTGTGCGTCATATGTATGAGAATTATGGGGCATGTCGAAAGAAAATACGATAGAATCATTATTTACATTATCTACAGATAGATTAGGTAACTGATTCAAAACATTATTTATATTACGTGCTCTATTATCGCTACTACTTGAATTTTCTTGTTCGGATGTCACTGGTGCTGGAGTGGGCGTTGAAGTTGTAGTATTTAAACCGTTTACAATATTATTTAATAAATTTGTAAAATCGGAATTATTAGTAGACGTAGGTTGTTCTATATTTTGAGCATTTGTATCACTCGCAGCTTCTGTATCAACAATTGAAACACGACACAAAGGACATGTTGAATGTGTTTCCATCCACGCCATCATGCGAAAAGGCACAAAACAATGCTTGCATCTTTTCAGTCTCAATACAACGGAATCATTAGTAAATGGGGATATTGAAATAGGACACTCGGTGTTTAATATATCGTTGGCTGGTATAGATCCATAATTTATAATTTCCGTATGCTCTTCAACTTGATGTATTGTTAAACCACTTATACCTCTGTTTTGAGATGAACTTCTCAGTCCTGTATTATTTGGATCTATAATTACAGTTCTTGGAATAATAGAATATATCATATCTCCCATATCGAATAATCTGCGTCTATTTGGTAATCTTTCTCCTTGTCTTTCTCCTTGTCTTTCTCCTTGTCTTTCTCTCTGTATATCGTCCTCATTAATAGCGTTATTTGATGAATTTTGTATTTCTCCCACATCTTCATCTTCTCGCACATGACCGACTTCTACTTCTTCTTCATTAGAAGATAGAAAAGCCTCTTGACTATTCCTTCGCCTTGATGTATAGGACCGTAACCTTCTTTCCCTCTGCATTTCCAACAATTCTGTAAACCCTTCTTGGATACGTAAATACATATCTTGTGTTCGTGATACAAAAGTGCTAAAATTAGTCATAATTGATAAATAGCCATATTCAAAATCCATATTAAAAGGACTATCATATGTAGAATGACGCATGCTATATCCCCTATTTGGACTATCGTGAGAAATATGACTTCTTCTTCCTGTATCGTTGCTCATGACTCTGCTTTACAAATAAAAATATCGGCAAATATAATATTATATATATTAAATATGTTTAAATATTAAATACTATTAAATATAAACCGTAGTAGAGATAACTATACAAACAATTCATCATAACTTTAATTATAATGACCGAATCACAAAAAAAAACAGAAGACACAACTAGATTTGAAAAATATAGTGGTATGGGTATAACGGGTCTAGCAAATCTTGGAAATACTTGTTTTGCGAATGCTTGTTTACAATGTCTTTCGCATACATATGAGCTAAATGACTTTTTATCAAAGGGGGATGCCGATTATAAAAAACATTTAAGCAATAAGCCTGAATCTGTATTATTAGTAGAGTGGGATGATTTACGAAAACTAATGTGGAGTCAAAATTGCGTCATTTCTCCAGGACGATTCATTAACACTGTTCAGCGTATTGCGAAAATTACAAATCGTGATTTATTTACAGGTTGGTCTCAAAATGATCTGCCCGAATTCTTACTCTTCTTATTCGACTCATTTCATAATGCTTTGACGCGCGAAGTAATTATGGATATTAAAGGAAATATTAAAACAAAAAAAGACGAAATGGGGAAAGCGTGTTACGAAATGATGAAAATACAATATACAAAAGATTACTCTGAATTTTTAAACATATTTTTTGGAATACACGTTTCCGTATTGACGCCTATTCCTCAACAAATACAAGGTCAAGCAAATCAGCCAAATTTTGATGACTCAACATATCTAAGTATACGTCCCGAACCATATATGTTAATACACTTGCCAATTCCATCAAAAGAAGAATTACATATTGAAAAAACAGATAAAAATGTTACATTATTTAACTGTTTTGATAAACATTGTGAACGAGAATCTTTAGAAGGCGATAATGCTTGGTTTAATGAAACCGAAAAAAAGAAACAAAATGTTCATAAACGTCTATTATTTTGGAGTCTACCGAATGTTATGATTATAGATATTAAGAGATTTATTCCGTCTTATGCCACTGGGAGAATGAAAAAGAATCAACAGTTTATAGATATTCCCATAAATGATGTCGATTTTTCAAAATATGTGGAAGGTTATGCCAAGGAAACATTTATCTACGACTTGTATGCGATTTGTAACCATCATGGACAAATTGATGGCGGGCACTACAGCGCAACTATAAAAAATTCCAATGGTAAATGGTATAACTTCAATGATACACAAGTAAAGGAGATTTTAATAAATGATAATATAATTAGTGGAAATACACCATATTGTCTTTTTTATAGGAAAAAAAAATTTAATTGAATTATATATATATATATAATAAATATAGAATAAATGAGTAGTATAAGTTATAATTCATTGTCGGGGTTACAAGGAGATCCCTTAACCTATATAAGCCAAATGGCCACTTCGGGTAAAAGGACTCTGGATTCTTCGTCTGTTTCTACACGTATTATTATTTTGCTTGCTTTTATTGTTATAATGATTTTATATTATATATTATTTTCATCTTTAGGAAATAATGGTGGCGGCACTAGCTCTGGTTCTCAGTCAGGCGTGGAAAGCGGAGGTAAAAGAACGCTTGAAGTTATATTATGGAGTATTTTTGTTATTCTTTTGATTATAAATGGGTTTCAATACTTTTTTAATGTAAATGTAACAGCTTCTATAAAAGATATATTCACAGATCAACCAAAAGTAGATATTACTGTTCAAGAACCTCCAAATGAGAGCGTCGTTCCGGAATTAAAGATAAAAAAGGAAGTCTATAATATTCCAGACAATCGATTTACGTATGAAGATGCCAAAGCAATTTGTATGGCATACGGCGGTGATTTAGCCACATACAATCAGGTTGAAGATACGTATAACAAAGGAGGTGAATGGTGTAATTATGGATGGTCTGATGATCAAATGGCGTTGTTCCCCACGCAACAAAAAACGTGGGACAAATTACAAACCATAGAAGGTCATGAAAACGATTGCGGACGCCCAGGTGTTAATGGAGGGCGTATTGATAACCCCCAAGCAAGATTTGGTGTGAATTGTTATGGATATAAACCGATCATAACCGGTGCTGAACAGAATGCGATGCAGAATGCACAGGTTTACCCCACAAGTATGAAAGATATTAACTTACAGAAGAAACTGGATTATTGGAAGAAACGTGTTCCTGAATTTTTGCTCTCACCATTTAATCACAAAAGTTGGAGTATACTAGGATAATATCGAAATATTAATTACTATATTTTAATATAAATTACTATATTTTAATATAAATTATTTTTATTTTATCATGAGATACCATTTGATATCATATGATAAATATTACTTATTCAGCAAATCTTACCTTTTTTGTTTTCTTATGTTGTTGCTTGATTTTCGCATTATCTCCCGCGCTTGCCGTTTCATCCTTTTTTCCAATCTTACGTTTTGAAGGTGTCGTAGGAACTTTGCGCGTCTTTTTGTCATATTTTCTTCGTGATTCCGGTGATACAAGTTCCAATAACTTATCATACAATGATTCATCAATAATACCATTATCACCTTCATGATCACTTTCGTCGCTATTATTACTTGATTTGCTTCCTTTGCTTCCTTTGCTTCCTTTGCTTTCTGATATGATCTTGTGATTGAAAACTTTATGCTTTGTTATAGGGTGGCAATAATATAACCCTGACGGAACTACTAAATCTTCCATCAGTTTTGCGGTTTTAATATCATACTCGCTTACTTTCTTTTCTTTGGTTTGTTGTCCTCCACCATATTGAACATTTAATGTCGAATTAAGAAGAGCATTGCTTATTTTATATCCACAGCTCATAATACCGTCGGATTTTCTATTAAATACAAGATCGCTTGCCCTTAACGGTAATATACTTCCTTTTCCTCCTGCTTGTTCCATTATATGTTAGTCGTATCTTATTTCTATTTACCTATATTATGTATATAAATAATGTTAAATATATTTTATATTATTTAACATTATTATATTATAAGGTCAAATAGGTCAAATAGGATAAATCTAGTTATAATACCTCTTTATCTCTGGGACTACTTTTTGTTCACGTTTATTCTTTATATATTCCATAATTTGCTTTACTTGTTGTTGGTTGGCAATAATCTCTCCTAAACATTTCTCTAAAAATCCTAATGTAATCGGTGAGGTCTGTTTCGTTTCACAGAATTTTAGTTTTCCATCTGAAATGTTAATAAAATTATTATTCATGTCATTCTCTTGAACATAATCCATTATCTTGTCCTCTAAATCATTTTTACGTGTCCTAAGATCTTTCACTTTGTCATTTATTTTCTTCAACTCATTATCTACTTCAACCCATGATTGAATCGATTTTTCTATATTGCTAGGATATTGCGCGGCCATTTGTATAATACTATACAAAATTATGATTATTATATTATAACAAATAATATCTAAATCTTTTTAAATATTATTTATCCGATCTAACAAAAATGTATTACACTAATAGAATTAATTACCGTCTATGCTTTCTAGTATGAGAACCAGAACTGCGGTGTTTCTTACCATAAGTTTTGCCATAGGTTTGCTGAACAGCTAACAAACCAAGAGGAACAAGCGCCTCCTTCAATAGCGCACCAAATGACGCAAACATACCACCGGTCTGTGCCTGCCCTTGTGTCTGCCCTTGTGTCTGTCCTTGTGTCAGCATCATTCCACCACGACGACGGCGCGTCCCTATTTTACCATGACGTCTACGTCTAGAACCACCACCGCTTTGACTACCTGACTGACCAACACCATTCAAAGCATAGTCGCTCACAGCTTTTGACGCGTCCATACCCGTGCTACCACTAGTAATCTGTTGTAAAAATGATTTAGATGCGTTCGAAGCTGCTGCTATCCCATTAGTTGTTGCGTTCCATTGTGGTCCATTACCGCCTGGATAGCTTCCGGCTTGTAAAGGAGCCAAAGAACCACCATGGCGTCCGCGTCTATGACCCTTACGTCTTCTATTTTGACTTTTTCTTGCCATTTTAAGTATTATATTATCTAATTAGAAAAAATAAAAATATATAAGTGAATATACCAATTATATGTAACTAGACTATACTAAATACTTTTACTTTTTACTAACATAAAAAATATGCCTAAAACCAAGAAGAAACTAATTACTACGAGTAATAGTGACAAATAAATATAAGGATATATTTCTTCTAAAATAAGACTAATAATTTTAGCTCTTTTTTAACCTCATCTTTTTTAATAAATTCTAAACAGTAATCGGATATTTTATCTTTCATGTCTTTCATTTTTTTACCAAATATATTATTTTATAAAAATATTATTATTGTCATATTTTTGCGTGTTATTATTATCTATATTTTCTCTTTATGGATTAAATGGAATTTAATTCATCGGCAAAAATCTGCACAACATATGATAATTATGACTTTAGCAAGATAGTTTTAACCGACCCCGAAATTTTAACTGGAGGATCTTTCTTTACAAAATTAAACATTGATAACAGTATGTTCTATATACAAACTCCTAAATGTGTGTCTAAACAAGGCATAACAACTACGGCGGGTAAAAAATCATACATTGATCTTATGTTCTCTAACGAACATTCAGACTTTATCGGATTCATTGAAAATTTAGAAAAGATATGTATTGAAAAAATATACTCTAAACGAAACTCATGGTTTACTAATGATATTGACCAAAGTGATATTGAAAACGCATTTACATCAGCATTAAGATCATTCAAATCAGGAAAAAATTATTTACTGCGCGCAAATATCGCTTCATCGAAAAATATGCTTAAACTACCATCATGTTTTGTTTTCGATGAAAATGAAAAACAGTTAACACTGGATGATATTAAACCAGAGCAAGAATTAATAACAGTTTTAGAAATACAGGGTATTAAATTCACATCTAAGAGTTTTCAGTTTGAAATATTAATGCGACAAGTTCTTATTTTATCCGATAAACCTGTGTTCCAAGAATGCGTCATCAAACGTAATCAAAGTAATAACATACAAAATAATTCTACACCTTCACCAATTATCACTTCTTCTACTGTATCGCAAAACTCAAGTATACCTGAAGATCAACTAACCTCTAATGTTAATACAGTAGTTGAAGCATATAGTAATACTAAACCAATTCCCGCTACACCTATTATGGTATCAATAGCTACAAAAAAAATAAATAATAGCGATTATGAAGAGAATGAAAAAGATCTAAAAGTAGAAATAGATAATGAAGTCGTAGATAAAAAAAATACCGTTGAAACATTGGATGATAAAAAAAAACAAGGAACTTTAGAGAAAGAGAAAGAGAATCAGCATGATAAACCAAAAATCCCAGAATTTACAGATATAATGGAATTAACAGATGCTGATTTAGAAATAAAAAATGATGAAAGTGTCAAAATAAAACCTGCTAATGATATTTATTATGAACTATATCGTGTAGCAAAAGACAAGGCGCGAACAGCAAGAAAGTTAGCATTTGACGCTTATTTAGAAGTAAAAAAGATAAAAAAAACATATATGCTCGATGATTCCGATTCTGATTTTAGTAATTCATCTGAATCCGAGAACTCAGGAGATTCAGAAGATTCGGATGAATCTGTCGAAGCTTAGTAAACATAAATACATAAATACATAAATTAAAATTTCATCTATAAAAATTTAAGGTATATTTGTCATATTTTATAATTTTATTTAATTACTTAAGGCAGTTATTTGTTATTTATAATTTGTAATTTGTTAATTGTTAATTAATATTAAAATTATAAAAATATTTTATCATTTATTTTATATAACGATGCTTCGAGAATTACAGAAAACTTTTAAGGCACATCACGTTCTTTTACTTTTAGGAGGAATTATTCTTATTTATGTGTTGTATAACTA
>Ga0247722_10000913_pt1 | contig 16997 bp, 16 predicted proteins | sample MSEWelMarce3H_FC_FD_189094 | JGI IMG/M metagenome (GOLD analysis project Ga0247722, IMG submission 189094) | Subsurface sediment microbial communities from gas well in West Virginia, United States - MSEEL Well Study Marcellus 3H_FC | ecosystem: Environmental > Terrestrial > Deep subsurface >... | reverse complement strand
AGATACTTTGTAGATACTACAGCGGCTAGAACTTTGACTCTTCCTGCTTCACCTTCAGCAGGAGATGAAATTATAATCTTTGATGCTTCAGGAACGTCGGCAACGTATAATATTACAGTAGCCTCAAATAGCAATAAAATTAACGGAGTAGTACAAAATTTAATAATAGATGCAAATTTTGCAGCAGTAGTCCTTATTTATATAGGTTCTACATATGGATGGAGAGTTAACTAATGGCATTATCATATACCAGCATAAGTGGTGGCGGCGGAGCAACAACAGGATTTGCAATCGACACTGGAGACGGTACAAAAACAGACGTAACTCTAACTAAAGAATACCCAGCAGGCGGATATCAAGTTTCATCCGCAAACGGTAATCAAGGTCTTTTTATATTCTTTGGAGCATCAGACGGAAGTCCAGCAGGCGGAACTTCAAGTAAATCTATTGTAGCAACTAAAGCCTTTAATAAGCTAACTATAATTGGTGTAACAGCAAACGACCTTATTACATTTACATATAAAGAAACAGCAACACTAAATGCAGTAGGAACATCATCATCTTATTCGGGAGCAGTTGTAACCTCATTTAGCCCAAATCAAATATCAGCAGTAAATGATACATTGATTTTAAATGGTGCAGCATTAGGACCAAATGTAACTGTCAAATTTACTGGAGCAAACGGAAATCCACTTAACGCTAAATCTATCACAAGAGTTTCAGATACTCAATTAATTGTAACTCGTCCAGATACTATGCCTGGAGATCAAGATCCATATAGAATTACAGTTCAAAATCCTGGAATTGAGCCAGCTGTTTCAACAAGTACTGCAACACAACCATTATATGCTGGATCAGCACCTACATGGTCTACTGCAGCAACTCTTCCAGCATTTACTAAAAATACATCTTATACTCAACAGCTAATTGCATCAGATCCAGATAATACATCAGTGACATATTCATTTGTTAGTGGTTCTCTTCCAGCAGGATTAACTTATGCTGCAAACTCATCTACAATTTCAGGAACTCCAACAGGATCAACTTCAGCCACCTTTACAATTCGTGCAACTGAAGTTTCTGGAAGATATACAGATAGATCATTTTTGTTACCCAATGCTTATCCAGTATTTACTACAGGTGCTACATTAACCCCATACACTAAAAATGTTTCTTATTCAGCAACAATAGTTGCTAGTGACGATTCAGGAGTTGCACCATCATTATCTGTTATCGGAACAATGCCAAACGGACTTTCATTCAATGCACTTACTGGATCTGTTTCTGGAACGCCAACTACAACAATAGCTCAGACATTTACTATTAGAGCAACAGATGCAAATGGATCTACTACAGATAATACATTTACAATTCCCAATACTGGGCCAACATGGTCAACAGCGGAAACACTTCCAGTATACACAAGAAATGTTGCATACTCTACAACACTGCTAGCAAATGATGACGGAGTTGTAACTTATTCATTAATTTCTGGCACATTTCCAACAGGCATTTCACTAAATTCATCAACTGGTGTTGTTAGCGGAACACCTACGGTTTTAACAAATCATTCTCCAGTTGTAAGAGCTCAAGACGATGCAGGAAATTATGTAGATAGAACATTTACTTTAAATCTTAATAGCCCTCAAGTGCCAGTATTAAATACTACATCTCTTCCAGGTGGAACTTTCGGTGCTGCATATTCAACCACTCTTTCAGCTACAGATGACGGATCCTACACATATTCTGTATCTTCTGGGTCTTTACCAACAGGACTTTCATTGAATTCATCTACAGGAGTTATTTCTGGTACACTCAATGGATCTTCAACTTTTACTATAACCGTTACAGATGCTAATGGACAAACAGCAAGTAGGTCTTTAACAATTACTGCAATAGTTTCAGTAATTTATACAGCAACATCTTCAGTCACACTACCATCTGGAAACTATAAGGCGTTACTTGTCGGAGGCGGAGGCGGAGGTAGATCTGGACATGATGGCGGCGGAGGAAGCGGCAGAGTGGTTTATGCAGACCTAGGATCTCGTGCTGCTGGAACTTGGACAGTAAACGTGGGCGGCGGAGGCGCAGGAGCTGGTAATGGTGCTGGTAATGGTGGTAACGGAGGAACATCTTCTATTGTTTTAAGTGGAAGCACTATTTCATCAGCAACTGGGGGAGATGGTTTTAATAGCGTTGGATCCAATGGTGGATGTAATGGAGGCTCTGGTGGTGGAGCTGGAGGTAACGCTGGAAGCGGAGCTAGCGGAGGCAGCAACGGCGGAAATGGAGGAAGTGCAACAGGACCTGGAGGAAATGGACAGGGATCTCCTTTCCCATTAGCAAGCGTGTCCTATCCAACAACAAATTATGCTTTTAGCGCAGGAGGCGGCGGAGGCCCAGCTGGAGGTTCACATGGTGGCGGCGGCGGAGGCGGAGGAGTTAACGCATCAAATGTAACCGTTCCTGGACAAACTACTAGTGGATTAGGTGGCACGTCTGGAGCAGGATTTGGCGGCGGCGGAGCTGGAGGTGGTTACAATGGTAGCTACAACTATGGAGGAAATGGATTATCGGGGGTAGTTTACATATGGAGCTATTAAAATATGCTGCAGTTATAAATAATCAAGTAGTAGATCTACATGTTTTTGAAAACAATGTTTCAAATGAATTTTTGTTATCTATTGCAGAAGCAAACGGTTTTGACTACTACATAGAAAAAACAGAAAAAATTGAAATAGGTTCGTACATTCACGAAGGAGTTTGGGTTTTATCAAAACCCTATGAATCATGGATATTGGATCAAGATTTTAACTGGGTTGCTCCAGTTTTAATTCCACAAGAAGGTGGACCTTACGCTTGGGATGAGTCTACTCAATCTTGGATTTAAAATACTAATACAGTTATATTTAATTAAAGTTGATGAAAGGCTCAAGCAAAAGGCTATAAAACGCTTATAAACCTGAGAATGGTATAATTTAAAAATGCCAGGTAATACAACACCTAAGACCTTTAGATATCCGACTTTAGATATGTCGCCAGATGTCCCTAGAGACCTTGGCTATTTAGCAACAGATATAGATAATTATTTAACAAACAATCCAGGACCAACTGGCGCTACAGGTCCACAAGGTCCTACAGGCGCAACAGGCGCAACAGGTCCACAAGGTCCTCAAGGACCAGCAGGTCCGCAAGGTCCGCAAGGTTTAACTGGTGCAGCAAGCACAGTAGCAGGACCAACTGGACCAACAGGTGCAACTGGACCGCAAGGTCCACAAGGTTTAACAGGACTAACAGGCGCAACAGGTGCAACTGGACCGCAAGGTCCTCAAGGATTGCAGGGCATACAAGGAATTAAAGGCGACACAGGAACTGGAATACAAATACTAGGTTCTTATGCATCACTTGCAGCTCTTCAAGCAGCACACCCAACAGGAAATGCGGGAGACGGATATTTAATTTCAAACAACTTGTATGTTTGGGATGCAGTAAATAGTAATTGGATTAATGTTGGAACAATTCAAGGCCCAGCAGGACCAACAGGCGCAACTGGTGCAACAGGCCCACAAGGCCCGCAGGGTATACAGGGCTTAACAGGTGCAACAGGCCCACAAGGTCCGCAAGGCCCACAAGGTTCAACTGGTCCACAAGGTTTAACAGGTGCAACAGGCGCAACAGGACCTCAAGGACCTCAAGGAGATGTTGGTCCAATAGGACCAGAAGGATCAAGATCAACTTTTTCTATTGCATCTGCAACACCACCTATTAATCCAGTAGTTGGGCAAGCTTGGTTTAATTCTGAAAATGGAAAAAGCTATACATACTACGACTCTTTTTGGGTAGAAACAGGATCTTCTTTATCTGGACCCGCTGGTCCTACAGGACCTGCAGGTGCAACAGGCCCACAAGGTCCTCAAGGAGTTTCAATCAATCTTAAAGCATCTTCTTTAACAGTATCTGCATTGCCTTCAACAGGAAATTCTATAAATGATGCAAGGATTGTAGAAGCAGACGGAGATCTTTATGTTTGGAGCGGATCTGCTTGGACATCGGCTGGTCAGATTGTTGGCCCGCAAGGACCTCAAGGACCTCAAGGACCACAGGGCGATGAAGGACCAACAGGCCCACAAGGCCCGCAAGGAATTCAAGGTTTAACAGGCGCTACAGGACCACAAGGTCTTCAAGGATTAACAGGAGCAGCTGGAGCAGAAGGACCAATAGGACCACAAGGCCCGCAAGGAATTCAAGGTACAACAGGGCCAGCAGGGCCTGCTACTCTTCCACAAAATGCACAATCTAGTTCTTATTCAGTTGTTGCGTCAGATAATGGAAAGTATATTGATATAACAACGGGCGGAATAGTAATTAATACTTCCACAGCAATGACAGCAGGACAAAACTTTGTTATGTTTAATAACTCTGCATCAACACAAACAATTACTGGAACTGGAGTAACATTAAGACTAGCAGGAACATCTAGTACTGGAAATAGAGTAGTTCCCGCTTATGGTTTAGTAACTGTTCTTTGCGTTGCATTAAACGTTTACGTTCTATCTGGCCCTGGATTAACTTAAGATGACATACGCTGCCGCAGCGCTTGGCATAAATCTTGATACATTTCCAGTTGTTAGCGGTGGAGTTTTATCATCAGATATAAATTATTATTATAGAAAATTTACAGCATCAAGCGCATTAAACATTTCTGGTAAAGCAATTGATATAGATGTTTTAGTTATTTCTGGCGGCGGCGGTGGTGGCGGATTCTTCGGTGGTGGCGGTGGTGCAGGAGGAGTACTATCTTTTTCTTTACCAAGCACAATAGGAAATAAAAATATAACAGTTGGTGGCGGCGGGAACTTAGGTTCATCATTTACTAATGGCACACAAGGAACTAGTTCAAGTTTTGATTTGTCTTCAACATCTGGCGGAGGATTTGGATCAGGTGGAAGTATTACAAATTATGGTAATCAGGAACAAGGCGGTACTGGAGGCTCTGGTGGAGGAGGAGCATCAAGTAGTTCAAATGGTTATACTAACGGAGGTCTAGCCACATCTGGTCAAGGAAATACTGGAGGAAGAGGATATAGATTTGCAAGTTCTCCTACAACTGGAGGCATTGGCTCTGGTGGTGGTGGTGGAGCAGGTGCAGCTGGAACAGATGGTCCAGTTGGACATGGTGGAAGTGGAACTAATTCTTATTCTGCGTGGGCAGTAGCAACATCTACTGGAGTTAATAATTATTATGCAGGCGGAGGTGCTGGATATCCAGCTTACAACACTTCTGGACAAAGTGTAACATCTGCAAATGGTGGCTTGGGCGGCGGAGGCTCAACTATTAGTGGTAGCTCAAACCCTGGAGTATCAAATACAGGATCTGGCGGAAGTGCTTCAGCAAATGGCGGAAGTGGATTAGTTATAGTAAGATATCTTAAATCAGTAGTCGGCGGATAATATGTATAATGATATAATAAAAAATAAGGAGAACCATGCCAGCAATAGACTTTCCAAATAGCCCAACAGTTAATCAATCATATACTGCGGGTGGAAACACCTGGATATGGGACGGCGTTGCCTGGACTCTTCAAAGAATTACAACAGGTGCTCAAGGCCCACAAGGAGAAGTAGGTCCACAAGGCCCTGCAGGTCCTACAGGACCACAAGGAACATCAATTAATGTTAAAGCATCAGTAGCAACAGTAGGCGCTCTCCCATCAACTGGTAATAGTTCAAATGATGCAAGAATTGTACAGTCTGATGGAGACCTTTATATTTGGGATGGCTCATCTTGGACATCTGTAGGTCAGATTGTTGGACCAGAAGGCCCACAGGGGCCACAAGGTATACAAGGTATACAGGGTGCAACAGGAGCAACGGGACTTTCTGGAGGAATAACTTTAACTGTTACAAACTCTGGATCTGGTTCATATACAATAAATGGAGCAACTAATCCAACTATATCTTTTATTCGTGGGCATAGATATGTTATCAATGTAAATGCTACTGGACACCCATTCTGGATTCAAACAGTTTCAGGTGCATACAGCGCAGGAAATGTTTACTCTAATGGAATAACAAATGGTGGAACAGATAATGGAACAATTATATTTGAAGTTCCATACAATGCACCTCAACTTTATTATGTTTGCCAATACCATTCCTCTATGCAGGGCTCTATTACAGTATCTGATTTAGGCCCTACTGGTGCAACAGGTGCAACAGGATCGCAAGGCCCGCAAGGTATTCAAGGCATACAGGGCGCAACAGGCGCAACGGGTTCACAAGGCGCACAAGGAATTCAAGGTCTTACAGGCGCAACAGGCGCAACGGGACCACAAGGTCCACAAGGTTTAACAGGTGAAACAGGAGCAACGGGACCACAAGGTCCACAAGGTCTTACAGGCGCAACAGGCGCAACGGGTGCAACAGGGCCAGCAGGTGAAACTTTCCCACCACAGTTTGGAAACTCTGGAAGATTTTTAACTACAAATGGAACATCTACTTCATGGGGTACCGTAACAACTACTCCTGCAGATGGATCAATTACAAATGCAATGCTTGCAGGATCTATTGCAAACTCTAAACTATCCAACTCTTCAATTACAATTAACGGATCCGCAGTATCTTTGGGCGGAAGCGTAAATGTTGCAACAACAGCATACTCAAATGGTACTAATACAGCAAACTCTAATAAAATATTTTATAACAATACTGGATCGATACCAAGCGGAACAGCAATCGGCGATTTGTATATTCAATACTAGGGCAATGCATGAAAATATATGACGGAAGTTCCTGGAATGAAGCAAAAGATTTAAAGATCTATAATCCTTCAGGTGTTTGGGTACCCGCATTAAAAGGTTGGGTTTTTACAGGATCGGGATGGGTTCAGCATTATCCTAATTTCCCACTTAATTATTCAGCACCAATTGTTAGCGGAAGCGAAGCTGTCGGACAAATTGCATCTGTTTCAAATGGGTTTTGGTTACTAGATGGTGCATACGCCCCATCATCGTATTCGTACCAATGGCGCAGAGATTTTGTAAATATATCAGGAGCAACATCAAATCAATATACTTTGGTTGCAGCCGATGCAGGCAAAACAATAAATGCAGTAGTTACCGCTATTAATCAAAGAGGTGTTACTGTACAAAATTCAACAAATTCTATTATTGCAAAATCTGCTAACCTTTCTGGCCTATCTCTTACTGATTCAACATCAACCCCATCGGCACCATCAACAGTTTCTGTTTCTGGCGGAACAAATACTTGGTCAGCAAGTTGGACAAATACTGGTGCTTCTACTTACGCAGTTAGAACAAATAACGGTGGTGTCAGCTACTCTGGCGGTACATCAGCAACTGGATTTAGCGCATCTGCTGGGTCTGCAACAGTATGGGTAAAGTCTATTAATACTAATGGTCTCGTATCAGTTTCCTGGAACGCATCTGCTGGAGCAACTCATTATAATGTTAATTGGACTGGTGGAAATAACACAACTGTATACGGAACATCCACTACTATATCTTGGCCTACTGGAAGTAACATTACCGTAACAGTTACTCCAATGGTTCAAGTTGGAGGAACGGCGTATGGAGGTGGATCACAGGCTTCAAGCATAACCCTATCACAAAAAGAATCTGCAGAAACTTCAGGATCAACGTCATCAATTGTAGATCCAGTATATGCTCCAAGTTATATTAGCTATACAGAAAATGGATTTTCTGGAAGCTATTTTATTATACCTAATAACACTTCAACTTATGTAACAACAGGAACAACATTATCGGTTACAAATGTATCAGCTCCAGGAGCAACTGCTCCAGTTACTTACTCATATCAATGGGAATCAAACGGAGGCGGAGGATTTTCTTCAACTGGCTCCACAGGTTCTTCGTACACAATTCCTACTGGCTATGGCCCAGGTGGAACAGAAATAAGATGTAGAATTACAGCATCAAATTCGGCTGGCAGTACATCAACGTATACTAGTTCGACTGGTGGAATTATACATGCAAATGGAACAACACTCCAGCCCCCAACTGGCATATCAATGAGTAATGACGTTTCTCCAACTGGAGGAACTTTATACTACACTGATCCCACTTTTACAGTAGGAGTAGGAAGCAGTTTTTCAAATTGGAGTTTTAGCCCTAGATGGGGTTCAAATATTCAGTGGTATAGGTCGACAACATCTGGAGGCACATACACAGCAAACGGATCTTTCCTTACTAGATCTGCAAGTACTTCACAACAATCCCTAACTAGATCTACAGCTGGATGGTTTTATGTAATAATTGAAGGTTACAACGGATCTGGAACTCAAGGTACAACAACAAGATTCCCAGCCAGTGGAGGGTTTCAGTTCACATAATGGATAAAAATTTAGAGCCAGTCGTATTAACATCAAAAATAGAACTAATAAACAATAGCGTATTGTCATATCAAAATGCTATAATTGAAGATAACGGCAAAGAGCCATTATCAGAAGAAACTATTGCTTTTTATCAGGAGCAGATAAATCAATTATCTCTGATGAAGCAGGCGTTAGAAATAATATAAAAGGGAGATAAACATGGCAACATATTCAGTACTATCAGAAGACGAAAAGAACTCAATTCGTCAATCAGCAGTTCGTTCATTAGAATTTCAAATGTACGCATTGGAGCTAGACAAAATTGCAGAAAATGCAAAGTCTACTCCAGACGCAGATAGATTGGCAGTTTTAAATGCTGCAATTGCAGAAAAAGAAGCACAAATAGAAGCGCTTTAATAAAAAGAGGAGAATGGAATGTCATATAAAAGCAGAGTCTTAAACGACTTTCCAAACTCATTTTATTTATTAGATGAAGTTCAGTCAGGTGTTACCGATACCTATACAGAATTACTAGCTCAGTATCCAACATATCAGGCACTGAAAGACAGCGGGCTTACTTACGGACAAATTAGCGGAATGGATATTTATGACTACTCAGGTAGTTTAAATAATGGAACCGCTTCTTTTGCATCTACAAAAGAAATTATGCCTTTAGTAACAGGGTCTATAAGAGGAACTGAGCTTTTAACATCAACAGTAATTAATTATAACCCAAAAGGAATTGCAACAAAGTATTACAAAGATAATTCATTTTCAATAGAGGCTTGGTGTGCACTTCCATCATACACATCTAGCGTAACAATAGTCGGTGACGACTCTATTAATACGGGTATATTTTATCAGAACGGCAATATTATATTCAAGGTTGGCTCTAATCAAGTACAGACTACAGTATCAAATTCTGAAGTAGTGTACATTGTTGGCATATTCCAAAGTAACCTATTGTCATTATATATAAATGGAAGACTTTCTGATGCAATAGAAATAGACTCGTATAAGTTTTCTAATGAAACAGTGGCATTTAAAACAGGATCTTCAACAGGTAGATTTGTAGTAGATTGTGTAGGATTTTATAGGTACGCACTGTCTGGCCCACAAATACTAAATCATTACTCTGAAGGAACACAGGAAGTAAATATTTCTCAAATTGTAGCAGCAGATAATGGCTACTTGTTTAGCATGAATACAGAATCAATTAGGCCTAAGTTTATATATTCTTATCCGTCCTCAAAGCCCTGGTCTGAAGTGGCAACAGGCGGGATTTCAATATCTGATGATAATTCGTTTATCTATATACCAAAAACAGAAACTTCAGGGGCTGCATCATTTACATTTACCGATTACTTTATTGTCCCAAATTATCTAGGAATTAATACCTCTCAGATCCATTGGAACAATGACGTAAATGGAATTCTTGTAGAAGCAAGCATCGATAATATTACTTGGCGGACATGTAAGAATGGAAGTCCTCTTCCATATATTAATAAGAACGATAATCAATTCTCAGATGTTGTTTATCTAAGGATAACTTTATCCTCTGCAGATACAAGTAAATATCTCCCAATACTCAGATCCCTAGAAGTAGCCTTCTATACTGGCAAGGAGTTCTATAGTGATAACTCAGGATATTATGTATCCTCTGCATATGACTATTCTCTACCCAAGGTAAATAGCAAGACCTTGTCTTATAACAAGAATAATGGATTGACTATGTACAATGGTCACGGATTCTCACTAAATTCCATTCCCGCCGTTTCTTGCATAGAGCTTATATATACCCCACAGTATAATGAGAATGTCCTGTTCTCAGGGGCTACTAAAAAGTATGAGTGGAATTCGGCGGGTACAGTAACAAAAACAGGTATATCATCAATCTACGTAAATGGGATAGATAGAACGGCGGACACAAATGTCTGGAACTTCCTAGTAATAGATACACCACACCATATTGTAATAAATCTAACATCATCTGATACAAGCATCAAATTTAATCAGAATCAGAATGATACAAAATCGGGCCTAGGGCATATGTATAATAACGTAGCCATATATGAGACTGCCCTGTCTGTGAATAGAATTCTAAACCATTACCAGCTCTATACTGGGAATACGGTAAATCAGATTAACGACACATCATTTTCGATACTTGAGTCTTCCTCTGGTAACGATTCTACAGCTTTCTTTCTAACAGTGGTAGAGCCAGAGTCAGTTAGCCTTTAATTGTGTCCAACCAGTGTGCAAACTCTGGACTTTGACACGAAATAATGGTATGATTTAGTTCTATGGATATGAGTAAAGCTAAATATAAAATTAATGACGAAGAGTCAATTCTAGGCATATATGTCTGGGAGATGCCAGACGGCAGATGGATTGGAGATGACGATGGCAACTTTCTTTCGGTCACGTCCAAAAAAGGCAATAGATCCAACATCGATGCTTTGGCTAGAGAGGTTCGCTCATTCGGTATATATGAAGGCGGGCCTAAATTTCTTTCAGCAAGACGCAAAATTGATGACGAAGAATTTGAGCACCAACAGCAAAGACTCAACTGGGGACTAATCCCTGATCCATATGATATTGGTAATTATAAAGATGAAATGAAGAAACTAGGTGGTTTAAAATGACAGTAGAATTCCTTAACGAAGATAACTCAGAAAGCATTATTGATATATCTAATACAGCTGACTGGTTCTCTTTCAAGAAAGACGAAAAGAGCAATGATCCATTTGCAGTAAACCTTGAAGAGCTAAAAAAGGTTAGAGGCCTAGGATCTGCATTTAAGCGTAGAATTAATAGAGAGTTCTCAAAGTCATTCACTGGTATTGAAGAAACGGGAACACAGCAGAATCTACTTGCACAAGCAATTAGTGGATATGCTATGTTTGACCTTATTGAGCCTCCATACAACCAAGAGTATCTTTCAAAGATTTATGAGATTTCAACATATAACTATGCGGCAATTAACGCAAAGGTCGCAAACATTGTTGGGCTAGGGTATGATTTTGTTGATACAAAGAAAACTAATGATGCCTTTGATGCAATCACAGATGATAAACAGTTAGAAAGAGCACGTAGAAAGCTGAACAAGCTTCGTCAAGACTTACACTCTTGGCTAGATACAACAAACTCTGAAGATACATTTACACAGACTTTGATTAAGGTGTACACAGACCTAGAAGCAACAGGAAATGGTTACCTTGAAGTAGGCAGAACAACAGGCGGAAACATTGGATATATTGGACATATTCCAGCAAAGACAATGCGTGTTCGTAGACTAAGAGATGGCTTTATTCAGTTGCTATACGGCAAGGCTGTATTCTTTAATAACTTCGGAGATACTGAAACAGAGAATCCAATTGCTGGACAAGAAGATCGCCCAAATGAGATTATTCATTTTAAGAAATATACTCCGATGAATAACTATTATGGTATCCCCGATATTATCGCTGCACAGGTAGCACTCGCAGGTAATGAATTATCTGGTCGATATAACCTAGACTACTTTGAAAACAAAGCGGTCCCAAGATATATTATTACAGTAAAAGGAGCAAAGCTTTCACCAGAATCAGAGCGTAAATTGCTTGAGTTTTTCCAAGTTGGATTAAAGGGAAAGAACCACAGATCTCTATACGTTCCGCTTCCAGCAGATAGCCCAGACTCTAAGGTTGAATTTAAAATGGAACCAATTGAGGCTGGTAGCCAAGAGGGTTCATTTGAGAAGTATCGTAAATCAAATAGAGACGAAATTCTATTAGCCCACCGTGTGCCAATTAATAAAATTGGAACTCCAGAAGGTGTAAATTTAGCGGTTGCCCGTGATGCAGACAAGACATTTAAAGAGCAAGTTTGCCGTCCAGCCCAGATGACACTTGAAAAGAAAATAAATGCAATATTTGAAGAAAAGACTGATGCCCTAACTTTGAAGTTTAATGAATTGACTTTGACCGATGAGGATACCCAGTCTAAAATTGATGAAAGATATTTGCGTATGCAGGTAATTACCCCTAATGAAGTTAGAATTAGAAAGGGTATGATTCCACTTGATGGCGGAGACGATATGGTCGATTTAAAAGGACAAGCCGCCGCAGAGCAAAGAGCTCAAGCAGGAAATACAAGACAAAGATCTCAAGACCGTCAGGCAGCCGCCCCAGATGTTGATGGGGAAGGCAGAAATGCTAAAGGCGACGGAAGACAGGTTGACTAAGTCCACTCAACTGTTATTTGCTTTATAGTCTATAACACTATAAAATTAAGCATATGAACATTGAAAAGTCTTTATGGACCAGTAACGGCAACGTTATTAATTTGTCGGTTCCTTTTACTAAAGTTAACCGTGAAAAGAGAACCGTATCTGGATTCGCAACCCTAGACAATGTTGATCAGACTGGTGATGTTGTAACAGCAGAATCAAGTCTCAAGGCATTCGAAAATTTCCGTGGGAATATTCGTGAGATGCACGGATCAAATGCGGTAGGAAAGATGGTTTCTTTTAAGCCAGAAACTTTCTACGACCCAAAGTCAAAAGAGTTCTTCAACGGAGTGTATGTCGATGCATACATCTCAAAGGGCGCACAAGACACCTGGGAGAAAGTTCTAGACGGAACTCTATCTGGATTCTCAATCGGCGGAAAGATTCTTGAGTCAGACAATGAAGTTAACAAGGCGAGTGGCAAGACCGTAAGATTTATTAAGAACTATGAACTAATTGAACTTTCTATTGTTGATTCCCCAGCAAATGAACTTTGTAACATTCTTTCTATCCAGAAGGTAAATGGACAATACATTGCAAAGGGAATTGCAGTCGGTGTAGTAACCGAAAACATATTTTACTGTGCAGACAGTGATTCTGTTTTTATCTCAACAGATAAAACATATGACTCTCCAGTATCTGGAAAGCCAGCAGAGTTAATCGGATGGGTTGAAAGCTCAGATGTTAACAAAGCAAAAGAGATAGATAAGATTCTTGATGCATACAAGCATTCAAGATTTACGTTGCCTGAAACACAAACAATTGCAAAACAGGCAAACGCAGAAGGAGGTAATGAAATGTCAGATAATACAGAAAACGTAGTTGTCGAAGATGTTGCAGTAGAGGCACCAGCCGAAGCAGAAACAACAGAAGCAGCCGTTGAAGATACAGCAGTTGTTGCAGAAGATGCAACTCCAGCTGAAGCTCCTGCAGATGCAGTAGCAGAAGACGTTCCTGCCGAGACTCTGGAAAAAGCAGCCGAAGTATCAGAAGATAAGGTTGATGAACCTGATTTTGCGAAGATGTTAGGCGATCTAAAAGGCTTTTTCTCAGAAACTCTAAACAAGGCATCTGAAGCAAATGCAGCACAAGTAACAACAATCCAAGAGACTGTTGAAACTTTCAGCAAGAGCGTAGATGCTAGAATTTCAGAGTTGGCAGAACAACACACAGCACTTTCAAGCGCTGTAAATAACATCAAGAACACGATTGATGGTGTACAAAAGCGTGTCGACGCAGTAGAATCAGAGACTGCAATCAAGAAGTCTTCAGATCTTGGCCGATCAGAAGAAGTAACAATCAAAAAATCTAAATGGAACGGTTCTTTCCTCGGTTCCGTAAACGAAATATTCAACTAAGGTAGGTATAAAATAATGAGCAATGAAACATTAGAAAAAGCAGTTGCAGCTGGAACTACAGCTACAGGCACATTTGCCTCAACAACTGGTGGAACAGGAACACACCGTGCATCAGAAGCTGGTAACGGTGGACTTCTTAACCCAGAACAATCAGCTCGCTTCCTTGACTATATGTTCGACGCAACCGTAATCGGTAAGGTCGCACGTACAGTTCGTATGAAGTCAGACACAGCCGAGATTGACCGTATGTCCGTTGGTGAGAAGCTTATGAAGCTTGCAACTGAGGCAGACGATACAGCATCTAACAATGCAGTAACTTTCTCAAAAATCTCTTTGACAACAAAGAAACTCCGCATGGACTGGGAGCTTTCAACAGAGTCTCTAGAAGACAACATTGAAGGCGCAGACCTAGAAGATCACATTGCCCGCTTGATGGCAACACAAGCAGGAAATGACATTGAAGATGTTATCCTTAACGGAAATGTTTCCCTAACAGGAGACGCTCTTTACAAGTCATTCGATGGCGTTGTAAAGAAGGCAAAGGCATCAGGTCGTGTCGTAGACGCAGCTGGAGCCACAGTATCTCGTGATGTATTCAACAAGGCACTTAAGGCTATGCCACGTAAGTACAAGCAACGTCGTGGAGACCTTCGCTTCCTTGCTGGATCAAACTTGATTCAGGATTTCCTATATGCTAACAGCATTGGAACAAACCAGACAATTCCACAGGACATCGCTTCAAGCGTTATCCGTGGCGGAGTCGCACCACTAGGTGGACCAGCAGGATATGTGGCACCATTCGCATTCGGTATTCCGATTGTTGAAGTACCACTTCTTAACGAGACACAGACTGGTGATTACACAACACCAACAGGATCACACGGAGACATTCACTTGTCATTCCCAAATAACGTAGTTATCGGAGTTAAGCGTGACGTAACAGTCTACCGCTTCTTCTGGCCACGTAAGGACTCAATCGAGTACACAATGTATACTCGTGTTGGCGTCCAGATCGAACAAGCTGACGCTTGGGTCGTTGTAAAGAACGTTAAGGTTGCTTCTTAATTAATTTAAGATAAAACCCTCGAAAGGCCCCCAATTAATTTTGGGGGCTTTTCATTTTAATTTATCAATGCTATAATTGAATAACCTAACAAAGGAGATAATATGTCATTCGAGACATTGAAAGTAGCAGAACTCAGAAAAATTGCAGAGGACTTTGCAGTTGATACTGATGGTATTAAGAGTAAGGCAGATATCGTTGCCGCCCTTGCAGAAGAGGGAGTCACATGGTCTGTTTATCAAAAGACTATTAAGGACATCGAAGATTCGACAGATGAATTCAGCGAGAACGCAGAAGAGATTCTTCCAAGATTTGATCCAAATGCTCAGCCAGAAGACACAGTACTAGTTAGAATGACTAGAGAAAACTTCAGGTATGATATCAATGGATTTACATTTACAAGAGAGCACCCGTTTATTGCAATGACAGAAGACAATGCTCAAGAAATTTTTGATAAGGAGGAGGGCTTCAGATTAGCAACTCCAAAGGAAGTTCAGGAGTATTACAACTAATCTAAGCCTATAACATGGCAGAGATATACGTAAACAGCAACTCACCAATTAGAACAAAGATCTATTGGGAGGGTGAACTAATAACACCTTCTAGCGTTGTAACAGCAAAGATTTATGACGTAACAAAAGATCCAACCAATGTCATACTACCGACAACTATATTGTTGACGATTAATGCAACGGCGGTAGAAACAGATATTGGGACCTATCAAATAGTGTTGCCATTTTCGTATTCGTCATATCCTAGAAACTTTAAGATTGTATGGCAGTATACAGTTTCAGGCGGGGCAGTAGGAACACATACCACATATGCTAATGTAGTATCTCCTTATATCAATATCAATGAACAGATAGATGATTTGAACTTTGGGGCAGACCCAAGCGATCCAAATTATAAGACATACGGAGATCTACAGGCAGCAGAAAGATATGCAAGAAAGATAGTAGAAGATTTTACAAATCAAGACTTTTATCTATATTCAGGAGAAGAATCAATCTACGGAGATGATTCAGACACCCTTCCACTTCCAGCTAAGCTAAACAAGATATATAAGATTTACTCTAATGATATCTTGCTAGTGGACAATCTTGCTACTCCTAAAGTCAATAATTGGTTGTACGATCCAATTGTTTCAGAGACTGGATTCGGAGTAAGAGTAAACAGAACTAACCTACTGGATAATACAGTGTATGTTGCAAATGGTTTAGTTCCGCCATCAATTAATGATACATTTAACGGTGTATTTTCTAAAAATATTAAGTACAAGATCGTAGGACAATTTGGATGGGAATCTGTTCCAGATAAGGTCCAGCTTGCTACAGTTGAACTGATGAAAGATTACTTCTCAAAGGACAAGGTCTGGAGAAACAAGTACATTAAGTCTATTAAGACATTTGACTGGAGCTTTGAGTATAATGCATCGGCATCAAAGGGAACTGGCAATCTATATGTAGACCAGCTTCTTAATCCGTATGTTATTACTCAAATGGTTCTGATCTAATGTATGCCATTATTGATTCAGTTTTTCCAATGCTTATGGATGTTTATAAGCAGTTTGACACACAGGATGAGTCGACTGGCGCATTAAAAAAAGAGTGGCAGTTTACTAGAACAGTACCATGCAGTGCTAAAGGTACAGTAAGCAACTCATCTTCAAGAACGGCTGGAGATAAGCAAGTCTTTTCTAATAAATATTTAAATGATCAGGTCCTCCAAGTAAGAACTGCAACAAAGGTTACCTTTAGAGAAAAGATTACAAATATCAGAAATCTAGATGGCACCGTAATATGGGAAGAAATTAACTTTCCAAATAACACTCCGACAGTATTTGAAGTAATGGGTGTTGTTCCAATGACAGAACCACTAGGTGGAATTGTTGGATATAACGCCACTATAAAAAGATCGGAGAGTCAGGTAATTGGACAGTAGCGTAGCATTACT
>Ga0247722_10000912_pt1 | contig 16999 bp, 11 predicted proteins | sample MSEWelMarce3H_FC_FD_189094 | JGI IMG/M metagenome (GOLD analysis project Ga0247722, IMG submission 189094) | Subsurface sediment microbial communities from gas well in West Virginia, United States - MSEEL Well Study Marcellus 3H_FC | ecosystem: Environmental > Terrestrial > Deep subsurface >... | reverse complement strand
GTTGTTGTTCGGCTTTGAGGCTGCTAAAAGGCGCGTCGACGTCAAAACCATAATGCTCGGCCAGCGACTTCAGCATCTGGAAATAATAGAAATTGCGTTTGTCCCAGCCACGAATGGCGCCGCCGGCCAGACTTAGCGCCGCATCAACAATGACTTTATTGGCGTCGAAATATTGTTTCACACCGAGGCCATCACAGGCGGTACAGGCACCGGCCGGATTATTAAAAGAAAACAGTCGCGGCTCGAGTTCTGCCATCGAATAACCACAGGTTGGGCAGGCGAAATTGGCGGAGAAAATCAGCTCTTCAGCCGATGGGTCGTCCATCGACGCCACTTTGGCAATACCACCGGATAACTCCAGCGCCGTTTCAAAACTTTCGGCCAGGCGCTGTTTGATGTCGTCGCGCACTTTAATCCGGTCAATCACCACTTCGATGGTGTGTTTTTTGTGTAAGTCGAGTTTTGGCGGATCGGATAAATCACAGACTTCGCCATTGATGCGGGCGCGGATGTAGCCCTGTGCCGCTAAGGTTTCCAGCGTTTTGACGTGTTCGCCTTTACGTTCTTGCACCACAGGCGCCAGCACCATCAGTTTGCTGCCTTCGGGGAATGCCACCACTTTGTCGACCATCTCGCTGATGGTTTGTGCAGCCAGCGGCAGATCGTGCGTTGGGCAGCGCGGCTCGCCGACGCGGGCAAATAATAGCCGCAGATAGTCGTAGATTTCGGTGATAGTGCCGACCGTAGAGCGCGGGTTGTGTGACGTCGATTTCTGTTCAATCGAAATAGCCGGCGACAGACCTTCGATATGATCCACATCCGGTTTTTCCATCAGGCTGAGGAACTGGCGGGCGTAGGCCGACAAGGATTCGACATAACGGCGCTGGCCTTCGGCGTACAGCGTATCAAACGCCAGAGATGATTTGCCTGAACCAGACAAGCCGGTGATCACAATCAGTTTGTCGCGCGGAATTTCCAGCGAAATATTTTTCAGGTTGTGAGTACGGGCGCCGCGGATGTCAATTTTGTTCATAAGGTTCTCAAGCAAAAATACAGTCAAAGCGGGCGAGCATCGAATGATGACCTGTACCGCAGCAGTTCGTTCTGACACTTGTGCTAGCAGCTATGCACAGAGCCGGCAAGCGGATCAGATTACGCGCTGCTATTCGTCAGAATACTGTATATAAATACAACCCTTTGAGCAAGTCTGATGTCCAATTGCAGTGCTTCCAGTGTGTTGCTTTTGCCGACAATGCCGCCTATGTTCAGTGGCTAGAGCTATTTTTGCGAATCGTATGACAACAGAACAAATTTATACCTTAGCCATGATGCAATTGGCGCTGGTGACCGTTATCGCCAGTAGCCGTGTTGCGCCACCAAGACAAGATTTACCCAGTTTGCGTTGGTTTCAGCTCGCGGTTGGTTGTGATGCCATCAGCTGGTTATTTTATCTGTGGCCAACGGATCCCTTGTTATTACTGATCTCCAGTCTAGCGTCTGCCAGTAACATGTGGTTGTTGTTGGTTTTTGCATTAACGCGCTGCGGAAAAACCGTGCCTTGGCTGGTCATTGGGCCGATGATTTTGGTGCAAGCTGTTGGCTATACGCAGTTGAATCTCAGTGGGATGACACACGCGGTCATGCATTTTATGTTGGTGATCACCGCATTGGTGGCGTTGCCAGCAGCTTGGTTATTTTGGTTTAAAAAGTCGAAACGCACCGTGTCAGATCAGGCGTTTGCCCTCATCATGTTAACGTGGTTATTGGTATGTATGTTACGTTCCTTGACCGTTGAGGTGCAGCAAAACTGGATGTTGTCTGGCTATTTAGTTTCGCAGGCGCTGTGGCCCGGTATTATGGCGGCGTATGGTCTGTGTGTGATCACGGGTTATCTGGAAGAAACTCAGCTGCGGTTAAAAGCGGAAGCGATATTAGATCCGCTCACTGGGCAATTGAATCGGCGCGGCCTGAATGAAACGGTGGCGGCCTGTCTAGCCTATTTAAAGCGGAATCGCCAACCAGCTGCTTTGTTAATGATTGATTTAGACCATTTTAAACGAGTCAATGATCAGCTTGGTCATGACGGCGGTGATGTGGTGTTGGTGGAAAGCGCAAAAGCGATTAAAGCCATGCTGCGGCAAAGCGATGTTTTGGCTCGTTTTGGCGGGGAAGAGTTTTTAATCTTTTTGCCATCAGCCGATCAACAAGTAGCAACTATCACCGCTCAGCGTTTGCTACAAGGTATTCGTGACCTGCATTGGCCAGCGACACTACCAGCCGATTTCAAGTTAACCTTGAGTATTGGCGTCAGTGTATTTGCGCAGGATTATGATTTTAGTCGTCAATTACGCTTGGCCGATCAGGCGTTATACCGCGCCAAACAAAATGGTCGAAACTGTATTGAATTCGCGCCGACCGATTCCGGCATCTAAGGTCATGTGCTACAATCGCCGCTCTTTTTTGCCCCACCGTTTTTCTGCTGCGGGCAACGTCTGAATCGACTTGAGATCCTCATTTATGCAACATTTAACCGCACTGGAACGGCGGGCAGCGATTTCGCTGGCGCTGGTATTCGCCTTCCGTATGCTGGGTCTGTTTATGCTGATCCCAGTGTTTGCCATTTACGGTGCGGACTTAATTGGTTTTTCTCCGTTGTGGATTGGCCTGGCGATTGGTGCTTATGGTTTAACCCAGGCGCTGTTACAGATCCCGATGGGCTGGTTATCGGATCGGATCGGTCGTATACCGGTGATGTTAATGGGCTTGACGCTGTTTGCGGTTGGCTCTGTTGTTGCTGCGATGGCTGATTCTGTATATGGCGTCACCTTTGGCCGGATTTTACAAGGCATGGGCGCTATCTCCGGCGCCGTGCTCGCGTTGGCGGCGGATGTCACCCGTGAAGAGCAAAGACCCAAAGTAATGGCGGTGATTGGTGCCACCATTGGCTTATCCTTTGCGGTGTCGATGATTGCTGGTCCCGCAATCGCTGCATTTGGCGGGCTCAGCGCGATTTTTTGGTTTACCGCCGTACTGGCGCTGGTTGGTATTGTCATCGTGCTGACGCTGGTACCAAAAACACAACAACAGGCTACGGACAGTGAAGCTTTGGCCCGGCCTGGTTTTATTCTGGAATTATTCTGCCATCCTCAACTGCGATTACTGAATGTTGGCGTGTTGGTGCTGCATTTATTGCTGACGGCGATTTTTGTGGTGGTGCCGTCGCTGCTGCTCGCTAATGGCTTGGCTGCACCAGCGCACTGGCAAGTTTATTTGCCGGTTTTTGTCGCTGCATTTGTCCTGATGGTGCCCTTGATGATTTTGGCGATGCGTCGCCAACAAGAAAAAGGTTATTTTTTATTCGCGATTGGCTTGCTGATTGTAAGTTTATTGTTAATGATAAATGGCGGGCTGTGGCCATTGGCAATCGCCTTGCTGCTGTTTTTTATTGGCTTTAACTATTTGGAAGCCAGTATGCCTGCGCTGGTATCACGTTATGCGCCGGCGGGGCAAAAGGGTACGGCGATGGGGATTTACGCCAGTTTGCAGTTTTTTGGCGCATTCCTAGGCGGCGTGCTCGGCGGTACTATCTCAGGTCAGTTTGGGGCTGCCAGTGTGTTTGCCCTTGCTGGCGGAATTGGTTTAATATGGCTTTTTTTGGCGTCGCGCATGCAAGTCCCGCCGCGGGCCCAACGCTTGTCATATCAGGTCGTTGGCGTTGATGACGCTGCGGCCAAAACGCTGGTGAGCCAGCTCAGCAGCCTGATCGGCGTGCTGGAAGCAACAGTCGTCGTCAATGAACAACGCTGTTATTTAAAAGTCAGTTCAGCTGATTTCAAACCAGCAACTGCGCTTGCCGTGATTGATGCGGCAAATGCAGCGGTGGCTGGTACAAGCAAGAGTGCTTCTTAAACTTAGAATTACGCTGCAGTTGATGTCTTCGAAAGCCAGCGGTTTTCGCCAGCGTGACGACTGCAAATAATGACATAGAACACTGGAACGTCCGTCGCGTAGACTGGCGACCAGACCCAGAACGCCTTAAGGGCATCGCCTGTTCGGCAAAGACAACAGAAGGTAAATCAGTCATGGCAACTACAGTAACAGGCAAATTGAATAAAGCTGCAACGCAATTTCAAGCCGGTGAATCAACCGGTTTTGGCTTGCGTTTAGGCGTGAAGTATTATGATCGCGAAATTAAAATGGACCAATGGTGTAATTACGAAGCCGTCGTTTTCGCCAAAGCACCAGCGCAAATTCAGTTTTATCAACAAGCGTTAGTGGAAGGTGCCATTGTAGAAATTAGCGGCGACAAACAGCGGATCCGTCAGTTCCAAGGTGCCAATGGCCTGAGCTTATCGATTGAACTGCTGGATGCGAAATTAGGCTTCATTGGGACGCCGGGTATTGCGCCACAGCAAGGTCGTGCGCAACAACCAGTACAAGCCCAAGCGCCAGCACCTCAAGCATACAATCGCCCAGCTGCACCGGCGCAGCAAGCGTATCAGCAACCAGCGCCACAAGCTTACAATCAACAGCCGCCGCAGCAACCACAGCAACCAATGTACAACCAAGCACCGCAGCAACCGGCGTATAATCAGCCACAGCATGCACCACAGCAAGGTTTTAACCAGCCACAACAAGGCGGTTTTGGTCAGCAACGTGGTCCAATGGATCAGCCAATCGACTTTGATGACGACATCCCGTTCTGACCCTCAGCTTTTATAATCTATAACGTATAGATATATTTATTAACGCTGGTAAGTAATGAATTCAAATACTTACCAGCGTTTTTTATTGGATAAAAGCATAAAGAAACATTTCGTTTCCATTTGTGGAGTAGCCGTTCACTCTGCGGCGTATTGACTAGCCAAATGAACAACTAAACACTTTTCACCACATTGACCATCGCAGGCGTGACTTTCCATTGTTTTTTGTCTTCGCTGACGATCACCACTGATTTTTTATTGAGCTTGATGAGTGTGCCGAACACCGGACCTTCTGGGGTCATGAAGTTCACCTGCTGACCTAACCATAAATGACTGAGTACTAGCATATCGTTGCGGGCCCCTGCACGTCAGTCCTAACAAGGTTTTATGCCGCTGAATGCGCAAGTTATGACAGACTTAAATACTGGTAGAATCAACAAATTCGATGCCAGTTGGTTCACTTTTTAGGCTGGAAAAGTAGCTGTCAATCCATCGTACTGACACTGACTAACCACTCAGTGAATGCGACTTCGCTGCCAATCTTTTTTCAGATTGCCATGAACAATAGAGATTTGGTCATTATAAAATCCTTGTCATACTCTTAATTATAGTATAAATACTATATAAAAATCCCCACAAAGGCCACCGGAGACGTTTTTTGTTTGAGATCAGCACCCCGCAGGGATTGTCGGTAAAAATCAGCGCGATTGGCGCCACGGTCTGCTCTATTAAGCTCGATGGTCAGGAATTGACGTTGGGTTATGCCGACGAATCCGCTTATTTGCAGGACCCGTTTTATTTGGGTTGTACCGTCGGGCCTTATGCCAATCGCATCCGCAATGCCAGTTTCTGGCTTGAACAACAGCAGGTTTGTTTAACTGCCAATGACGGCGCGCACTGCCTACATGGTGGAGATACCGGCCTGAACCGCCTGCACTGGCAATTAGACAGATATGAAATCGATCAGGTAACGCTGAGCTGCAGCGCGGCACACGGCGACGGTGGCTTTCCCGGGAATCGGCAGTTTCGTTGTTATTTCAAAGTGCATCAGACCGAACTGCAGCTGCGGTTTGAAGCCACGACAGACGCGGCAACCGTGTTGAGCCTGACTAATCATTGTTATTTCAGCCTTGATGCACAAGCACAAAGCATTGATACGCACAGTCTGCAGTCGCCGTTATTACAGGTGCTGGACAAAGATGCGACAGGTATCCCAACGGGGCGTTTACTGAGCTGTGCTGAGCGTTATCCCGGTCTCGCTGCCGGTGAGCAACTGAGCCAGATGTTCCGCCATTCCGGTGCGCTGGACCATTGTTTTGTCGTGCAGAACGCCGGCAACAGTCTGCAACCGCTGGCGACGCTGACGTCGCCTGATCAACAGTTGAGCCTGACGGTCCTCAGTGATTTGCCTGGGGTGCAAATTTATAGTGGTGACGCCTTAACAACACCTTTTACGCCCAGACAGGGCATCTGTCTGGAAGCACAATATTGGCCCGATGCGCCGAACCAGCCAGAGTTTCCGTCACCGGTACTGCTGGCCGGTGAAAAATATCAGCATCAAATCATTTACCGTTTTGCCCGCCAAAACGGCTTAGATTCGAATGATTAATCAGATAAAAAAGTTGCAGCGGGCGCAACTTTGCAGTATTTATATGATAAATATTCTAATAAGAAGTTTTCGTTAAAAACACAACAGTAAACATGACAGGGGAATTCGATAATGACCAGAGCGAATACATTCGCATTTAAACACTCGGCAGTCTGCCTTGCCGTAGCCGGCGTGCTCAGCACTTATTCGGTTGCGGCACAAACGACAACGGCAGATGCGGCCAAAGCACAGCAAACTGAAGTTGAAGTAATTGAAGTCCGCGGCATCCGCAGCAGCTTGAAAGCGTCGATGCAGGACAAAAAAGAATCCAGTCTGGTATCAGACGGTATCGCGGCAGAAGACTTAGGTAAGTTTCCGGATCTGAACGTGGCTGAATCGCTGCAACGGATCACCGGCGTGTCGATTGACCGCAGTGGTGGTGAAGGTCAGGCGGTGACTATTCGTGGTTTTGGTCCGCAGTTTAACACTGTGCTGGTCAACAACCGTCAGATCGCGACCGACAGTAACGGCCGTGAATTCAACTTTGACATTCTGGCCGCGGACCAAATTACCGGTGCGGATGTATTTAAAAGTAATAGTGCAAAACTGCAGGAAGGCGGCATCGGCGGCACTATCAACGTAAAAACTGCCCGGCCTTTTGATTATGACGATTTCCGCATCGCCGGTTCAGTCAAAGGCATGTATGAAAGCTTGTCAGAAAAAACCTCACCGGCAGCTTCTGTGTTACTGACCCGCAACTGGGATGATAAATTTGGAGCATTGTTAGCGATTAGTCATCAGAAACGTGATGTGCAGATCAACCAGATTGCCACAGCCGGCTGGCGCTCTGGCCAGACAATCTCCAACAAACGCGATGGAGTCTTGTTCAGCAATGCATACATCCCACGCAACTGGGACCAGATTATTGACCAGCAGGAGCGTACGCGTGATAACGCCAGCCTCGTGCTGCAATACGCCCCGTCAGAAGATGTCACTGTTACGATGGATGGTCTGGTGTCCCGTTTTGAAGTGGATTCCAATGTGACCGATCTGGCGTCTTGGTTTGAACCGGACCGCGTGGGCAGCGCGACTATTGACCCAGCCACCGGCACCTTGCTGACCTTCTCACAAGACGTTGGCCTGCATCAGGGCAGCGGCGACCCGGCGACCGATTTCGTGTCGCACACCCGTAACTCCCGCGACATCAGCACCAATGCCTTTGGTCTGAACGTCGAGTGGAAAGTGACCGAACAGCTGACGGCAAACTTTGATGCTTCTACGTCGAACGCTGAAAACGACCGCGCTGGCCGTGACCGTTTTAATGTGGTGGGGATGATCAACAGTTATGCCTTTGATGGCACCGGTTCAGTACCAACCGTCAAACATAACGGTTTTGGTGGTAGTACGCTGCCAGCTGCCAACCTGGCGCGGATGCACTATAACGAAAAAGGTAACCAATTCTCAGATGAAGATGAAGTTACTGAATTAAAAGCAGATTTCGAATACGTTGCTGAAAAGGGCGTGTTCCAGAAAGCGAACTTTGGTGTTTACAGCCAGGACCGTGAAAAATCCAGCTTCCAGATTTTTGGTAATCAGTGTTTCTACTGTGGTTACGGTTTACCTGCTCCGGTTGATACCATTCAATTTAAACCTTTTACCGCGAAAAACTTCTTCCCGGGTCTAATTAACACTTTTTACAGTTATGACGGCGACGCTTTAGTGAAATATCTCGCTGATTCAGGCCGCCCTATTACTCCGACATTGCAAAATAACCGGTATACCATCAACGAAGATGTTACCAGCCTGTATATGGATTTCACGCTGCAGTATGACTTGGGTGATATGCCATTGACGGTGAATCTGGGGGCGCGTTACGCCGAAACGTCGGTCGACGTGGCTGCGGTGCAAAGCTTTGTCGTTGATATTGTGCCGACCTCGGATGCGACGCTGTTTGCCAACGTGTTAGGCCCTGCAACTAACATCAATCAGGGCACCAAATACGCCAACTTATTACCAAGCCTGAATATAAAGCTGCAGGTGCAGGACGACATGATCGTGCGTTTTGCCTCTTATGATTCACTGACCCGTCCGACCATGGGCCAGATGTCGCCTGCAACGACGTTCAACGAACCACGCCGGCAGAACTTGACGGCTAGTGGAGGCAACCCAGCGCTGAAACCGTTCCGTGCGGAGAACTGGGATCTGGCTTACGAATGGTATTACCAAGATGCCAACATGTTCAGTTTCACCGTGTTCAACAAAGAAGTTGAAGACTTTATTGTGACGCTGACCGGTCAGGAAACCTACAACATGACCGCGCGGAAAGGCCCGCTATTCAATTGTGCCAGTTCAACGCTGTGTAGCAGCAGTGTGGTACCGACCACAGCAGAGCTGAATGGCGCAAGCGAAGTCTATACCGTCAGCCGACCACAAAACGGCGAGTCTGCTCGCATCACCGGCTATGAAGCTGCTCTGACGCATATGTTTGATAACGGTTTTGGTGTGACGGTGAACGCGACGGTAGTCGACAGCAACTTGAACGTCGGCGCTGATACCACACAGAGTTTTGCGCTGGAAGGTTTAGGCGACTCACAGAACTTTATTATGTTTTACGAACAGGGTGACTGGCAGGCTCGGGTGGCGTTTAACAATCGTGAAGGTTTCCTGCGTCAACTTGATAACGGCTTTAACGGTGAGCCGATCAACACTGAGACTTTTGGCCAGTGGGATATCAGCGCCAGCTACGACGTCAATGACTATCTGACGGTGTTCTTCGAAGGGATCAACATCACTGAAGAAGAACTGGTGCAGACCGGACGTTTCAAAAACCAGATTTACTCTGTCGAGGATAACGGCTCCCGCTATGCGGTAGGTGTGCGAGGGGCATTCTAAGTCCCGTTCCTGTGGCTGGGTCTTGTTGACCCAGCCTTTTTTTCGCGGTAAGCCAAGCTGGTAATTCAGTGTTGGCTGACGCGCAGGATCGCGCAATACTGCTGTACTCGCGTTTTAATCGGGTTACCTATGACACAAGCTATCACCAATATTGTGGTGGTGGGGGGCGGCACCGCCGGTTGGCTGGCGGCTGCACTCATCGCTTCTTATCATCAAAAGCCGGATGGCCCGGCGTTATCGATCACCGTGATCGAATCGGCCGATATTCCTACGATCGGGGTCGGTGAGGGCACCTGGCCGACGATGAAAAATACCCTGCAGCAAATCGGCTTGTCCGAAAAGGACTTTTTCCGCAGCTGCCATGCCGCATTTAAACAAGGCGGAAAGTTTGTTAACTGGTGCGAAGGCACCGGCGATTTTTATTATCACCCTTTTACTGTACCGCTGGGTTATGGCCGTCTCGATGTGGCGCCTTATCTGTCGGACATCCGCGATTATGCCCGTCAGTCCAATATGCAGCATGAATTATGCGAAGCCGGCAAAGCGCCACGTCCGGTCAGCGAAGGTGAGTATCAGGGCCCATTGAATTATGCCTATCACCTCGACGCCGGCGCTTTTGCGGATGTACTGAAACAGCATGCCAAAACCAAGCTGGGTGTGTTGCACCGCGTTGCCACCGTCGAGCAGGTGCTGTTGACCGATGATGGTCAGATCGCTGCGTTAAAACTGCATGACGCTGCCACGCCGGTCATCGCCGATTTGTATATCGATTGCACCGGCATGGCGTCACTGCTGCTTGGCAAAACGCTGCAGGTGCCGTTTATGTCGGTTGAACATCAGCTGTTTAACAACAGAGCGCTGGCGCTGCAGGTGCCATACGATCAGCCGGATGCTGCAGTCGCCAGTCATACCATTGCCACTGCACAAAACGCCGGCTGGATTTGGGATATCGGCTTGTCGCATCGTCGCGGCACCGGCCATGTCTATGCCAGCCAGTATTTAAGTGATGATGAAGCGGCTGCTAATTTGCGGCGCTATCTGGGCCCGGCCGCGGCCGAGTTAGAACCCCGGTTGATCAAGTATCAGACTGGCTACCGCGAACGGTTTTGGCAGGGCAATTGTGTCGCCATTGGTTTATCTGCCGGTTTTGTTGAACCGCTGGAAGCGACGGCCATCATGCTGGTGGAAGTGTCGGCCCGTTATGTCGCCGAAAATCTGCCGGCAGACCAAAGCCTGATGCCGCTGGTGGCCAAACGCTTTAATACCCAGATGCGCTATCGCTGGCAGCGCATCATTGATTTCCTGAAGCTGCATTACATGCTAACTAAACGCACTGAGCCTTATTGGCAGGCGCATCTGGATGTGGAAACCTGGCCTGAGTCGTTACAGGAAGATCTCGCGGTTTGGCGTTATCGTGGTCCGGCGGTCAGTGACTTTCAGGGCCCGCTGGAGCTATTTCCTGCCGCTAGTTACCAATATGTGATGTATGGCATGGGCTTCAAGCCTGATTTTTCCCGTCAGGCCCATCTTTACCGGCAACAGGCGCAGGCGGAGCAAATCCTGCGGCGCAATCAGCAACTGACCCAACAATTGCAGCAAAGCCTGCCATCGAATCGCGAATATCTGCAGCGCTGGCTGGCGCAAGGGAGTATGACATGAGCCGTTTTCTGACGCCGCAGCAACTGGCTGCGCAGCGCCTGGGTTTAGTGCCGGATGCTGGTTTGGTGTACGCCGCACGCGCACATTTATTGCCGCTGACGGTGGCGGATGTCAGCAGTATGGTCTGCGATTTTCCGGTCTTGGTCAGCCGCAACAGTGAGGACGGCACGCTGATGCTGTCTGCGCTTTGCAGCTTTGTGCCGGGGCACAATCTGCTGGCGGACGCACAGGGCTGGCAGGCGGTATACCGGCCTTTGGCGTTGCAGGCTTATCCTTGTTACTGCTTGTTGCAAGATGGACAACGTCAGTTTGTGTTTGCGGCTGACCCGCAAGTACTGCAACCAGCCGCGACGCCATTGTTTGCGGACGACGGTGCCGCCGATGCCGCTGCGCAGCGGCTGATGCACAATGCGCAGGAACTGTATGAACAGGAGCGACGCACCTATCTCAGTCTGCAGCAATTGCACACGCTGAAATTACTTAGACCCGTCGAATTGCAGTTACAGCCGGAGCAAGGCGAGTTACAGCGTATCCGCGGTCTGATGACGATCGATGAAGACCTGTTGCACAGTGTGGATGCAACCACGCTAAAAACGCTGCAGCAGACCGGCAGCCTTCAGCTGGCGCAAAGTCTGCTGAATTCGTTGTTACAACTGAACCGGCTGATCCAGCGGCACAATCAACGTGCCGCTTTGGGACAACCGGGCTTTCGCCGCATCCAGCAATTAAAAATTGAAATAGATCGCGATAGCGGATTTTTGTGATATCGCGCGAAGTCGCCGGTATTTTTTGCCTGTTTTTCTCGGAGAGATGTTATGTCAGATGGTATGTTGCAGACTTCGGTCTTTGTGCTGGTTTCTGCACTAATAGGGTTGTTGACCTACTTGAAATGCCGCGGTAAATCAGACCGTAGCGGGTCGCAAAATCGTGAGTATTTCTTGGCCGGTGGTGGCCTTAGTTGGGTTTTTGTGGCGGGCTCCATTACGTTGACCAACTTAAGTACCGATCAGCTAGTCGGCATGAATGGTAACCAGATGGCGCTGTTGGCGGTGTGGGAATTCTCCGCGATCATCGGCCTGATTATTCTGGCCAAAGTGTTTATTCCGGTTTACTACCGTTATGGCTGTACCACGACTACAGAACTGTTAGAGCGGCGTTATCATAACAAGCACATCCGCGCCGTGATTGGTGGTTTGTTTTTTCTCGGCAACGCACTGATTTATATGCCGGCAGTGATTTATTCCGGTGCTTTGCTGATGCAGACGATGTTTAAAGTTGATATTCCGCTAATTCAAATTGCTGCCGTGTTTGCGCTGGTCGGTGCGGCTTACGCATTTTTCGGCGGTCTGCGCGCGGTGGCGGTGTCTGATACTTACAACGGTGTGCTGGTGCTGGGCATGGCGTTACTGATCACTTTCTTGGCACTTTATGCCATCAACTTTGATTTCAGCGGCATTCCGCAGGAGCGTCTGACGCTCATCGGTGATGAGAATTCGCCGGTGCCATGGCCGACCTTGCTGACCGGGATGATTTTTATTCAGATGTATTATTGGGGCACTAACCAGACTATCACCCAACGGGCGATGGCGGCCCCGACGATGGAAGAGGCACAAAAAGGGGTGTATGCGGCGGCGGCGATTCGTCTGCTGATAGTGCCGGCGATTGTGGTGTTACCAGGGATCGTCTCTTACAAGCTCTATGGCGATATCGGTGATACCGCTTATGGCCGTCTGGTCGGTGATTTGCTGCCACCCGCGTTAATTGGCTTGTTTGCCGCAGCGATGGCTGCAGCGGTGTTATCGACCTACAACAGTCTACTGAACTCAGCCACTGCACTTTATGTTTGTGACATTCACGAAGCCTATGTCAGCGATAAACCCAATGTGGTGAAACTGAGTGCCTGGGTGACGCTGCTACTGAGCGCGCTAACGTTGATCCTGGTGCCGGTGTATCAGCAGGCCGACAGTATTATCAATCTGCTGCAACAGTTAAACGGTCTGCTCAGCATGCCAATCCTGTCGATTTTTATCGTTGGTTTGTTGTTTAAAGATGTTGATGCACGGGCCGCTATTATTGCGGTCACTTTTGGTGTGTTGTTCTATGGCAGCCTGACCTTTGAATTTTCGCCACTTTATACCACTGTGCACTATATCCACCTGATGGCCATTACCTTATTCAGCTGTGTGGCGGTAGCACTGCTTAGCAACAGATTCATCTTCGGCAAGCAGCATCGCTGGGCCGGCAAGTCCCTGGAACTGCCTGCGTCTTCGTAGGTATAAGGCTCCGTTAGCCGGCTTAGGCCGGCTTTTTTATGGTGCCAGCGATAGCCGCCATCTGACTCACTATTCAAGAGCAATACAGCGCCAAATTCGCTTATTCACTGAGATTCTATTTAATCGGCGCTTTTCACTGAAAGCGGACATTCGCCACATACGTTTGCAATGAGCTTCTCGAAAATTTCGAGACATGCACGAATTGTCAAAATTCTTAATTGAGAGTTCGCTTCAAATTTATGTCGAGCTTGTTATTAAGGCCAAAGAAACCTCTAACCACAGTGTGCTCATTCAAACTGCAGATAAAAACAATCACAAAACGACCGAATCATTTAAAAGCCCCTTATTTTTCAGATGTTTGAGGACTTTATAAAGCCCCCTAAATATATCTAACTGATTGCCACCAAAAACATATTTACCAGAAATAAAATCAGTATTCGATACATTGGCTGGGACAGTATGCGTTTTAATGACGTTTTCACTACTAGTTTCAAACGTCAATGGATAACGAAGTCTTTCACAAGTTGGATCTAGTACACCCCACCTGCGCCATGGTTCTGCCTTATTGATGTTGAAACATTCATTTCCAACAATCTGTTCAAGCTCTATAAGAAGATCCTTGATAGGTCCAATTTTTCTATCAATCTCTTGCTGATTCATTAAGTGCTGATACTGAAAAGCAATTGCACTGTAATCCCGCTCGTAATTTTTATGTTTAAGACATTTCGTTATAGTCGCAGTCCAAATATCATCATCAAAAGAGTTGGAACTATTCGAGTCACACAAATTAAGCAAGATACGCTTCGCTTCTAAATCCATCTTTAATCGCTCACAAAGCTCCACCCAGCTTTTAGAGTTCAACTCTTTCCAATTGACATATAAATACAAGGGTATAGCCCCATTGGTTTCACACAACTGAAAAACTTCATTAACAGCTTTGCTTTCCAACCAATAATTATTCGTTGCTTGCTCCGCAGCTTTGTCGGAGCAGTTTTCTTGTTTTAGCTGCTCAAGATACTGTGACTTATCCATGCTTACCTCAATGTTTCCATTGTTCTCAAACCCACTCTTCCCCAAGGCTCTCCGCCTGCGACAACACCAGCTGCACGGCATCATCTGCCATATCAGGTGGGTACTTGTACTTACGCAAAATCCTTTTCACCATCAGCCGCAAACTGGCGCGCACGCTTTCGCGTTTGCTCCAGTCGATGGTGATGTTTTTGCGTAGGTTATCGGTTAGCTCGTGGGCTATTTTCTTCAGTGTTTCGTCGCCGAGCTGCAGCACTGCTGCTTCGTTGTTGGCAAGTGCGTCGTAGAACTTCACTTCGTCATCGGAAAGGCCCAGCTCTTCACCGCGCTTGGCGGCTTCTTTGAACTTTTTGGCCATCTCTACCAGCTCTTCCATTACCTGTGCGGCTTCAATGCTGCGGTTCTGGTAACGGGTGACGACATTGGTGAGCAGTTCGGAAAACTTCTTTTGTTGAACGATGTTGGTCGAGAAACGCGATTTGATTTCGCCTTCTAGTAACCGCTCTAGCAGTTCAACCGCCAGGTTTTTCTCTGGTAAGTTTTGCACTTCTGCAAGGAAATCATCGTCGAGTAAGCCGATGTTCGGTTTATCTAAGCCTACTGCCGCAAAGATATCGACTACTTGATCAGAGACAATGGCCTGACCAATGATTTGCCGGATGGCGAGGTCTTTTTCTTCATCGCTGCGTTTTTTATCGGACACATCCTTTTTGGTGAGGATGACTTTCACCGCCTGCAAGAACGCCACTTCTTCACGCACTGCTTTGGTTTCATCCATAGTGCAGCACAAGCTGAAGGCTTTACTCATGGCCAAGGCGTTGTCGGCAAAGCGTTTTTTGCCATCTTTCAGACCAAGAATATGGTTGGCTGCACCGGCCAATAGTTTATGGCTACTCAACTCAAAATCGCAGTAATCAAAACCATGCATCAGGCCGCGCAAGATATCGAGTTTTTCTTCAAGCACCGCCCAGGCTTCAGCGGTATCGACCGTTGGTTTGCCACGGCCATTACTGGCGGTGTATTCCTTCAACGCTGATTTCAGCTCGTTGGCAATACCGATGTAGTCAACAACCAAGCCACCTTGCTTGTCTTTAAATACGCGGTTTACCCGTGCAATTGCCTGCATCAGGTTGTGGCCTTTCATCGGTTTATCGACATACAGCGTATGCACACAAGGTGCATCAAAACCGGTCAGCCACATATCGCGCACTATGACTAATTGCAGCGGATCTTTCGGGTCTTTAAAGCGCTTTTCCAGCCGCTTTTTCACTTGTTTTGGGTAGATGTGCGGGCGCAACAATGCTTTGTCGCTGGCAGAGCCGGTCATGACGATTTTAATCGCACCTTTCTCGGGGTCTTCATCGTGCCACTCGGGTTTGAGCGCCACTATCGCATCGTACAAGTGCACACAAATCTCGCGGCTCATGGCCACTACCATGGCTTTGCCAGATTGCGTCTGCTTGCGCTCTTCAAAATGGGCGACCAAATCAGCTGCTACTCTGGCAATACGTGGCTCGGCACCGACTACTTTTTCCAGCGCCGCCCAACGGGTTTTTAATTTGCTTTGCTGCGATTCTTCTTCATCTTCAGCCAGCTCATCTACTTCGTCATCGATGTGCGGTAACTCATCGGCTTTTAAGCTGAGCTTGGCCAAGCGCGATTCGTAATAGATGGCCACAGTCGCGCCATCTTCTTTCGCCTGCTGCATATCGTAGATGTGGATGTAGTCACCAAACACAGCACGGGTGTCGCGGTCTTCACTGGAAACCGGTGTACCGGTGAAGGCCACAAAAGTGGCGTTTGGCAGCGCATCGCGTAAATGCTGGGCGTAGCCGACTTGGTAAACATACTTGCCGGTTGCTTCGCCAACAGATGCGGCTTTCTCTTTGAGCTTGGCTTCAAAACCATACTGAGTGCGGTGGGCTTCGTCGGCGATCACCACAATGTTATGCCGGTCGGACAACACAGGAAACACGTCTTCATCTTCGCCAGGGGCGAACTTTTGAATGGTGGCGAATACGATACCACCGGATGGCCGGTTACTTAGTTTTGCCCTTAAATCTTGCCGCGTTTCCACTTGCACTGGCTGCTCACGCAGCAGGTCTTGTGCCAGTGAAAACACGCCAAACAATTGGCCGTCCAAATCGTTGCGGTCAGTAATGACCACAATGGTCGGGTTTTGCATCGCCGCTTCGCGCATTACTCGGGCGGCAAAGCAGGTCATGGTGATACTTTTACCACTGCCTTGGGTGTGCCATACCACGCCGCCTTTGCCTTTTTTCGCGGATTGATTATCAGCCCGCGAAGCGGTAACAACTTGGGTAATGGCGGCACGAACTGCATGGAATTGGTGATAACCAGCGATCTTCTTTACCAAAGTACCGTCGTCTTCAAACAGCACAAAGAAGCGCAAATAATCGAGGAAATATTCAGGCGCAAACACGCCGCGCACCATGGTTTCCAGCTCGTTAAACTGGCCAAGCGGATCGAGCGTTACACCATCAATGGTGCGCCACTGCATATACCGTTCAGCGTTACTCGAAAGCGACCCCATTCGCGCTTCCGAGCCATCCGAAATCACCAGAATTTTGTTGTACTGGAACACATCGGGGATTTGTTCTTTGTAGGTCTGAATTTGGTCGTAGGCTTTCCAGATATCAGCGTTCACATCGGCTGGGTTTTTCAGCTCTAGCAGCACCAAGGGCAGGCCGTTGATAAACAGAATAATATCCGGCCGACGCTGATGCTTCGGTCCTTGCAAGCGGTATTGATTGACCGCCAAAAAGGATGTGTCCGATAAAAAACGCAGCGATGAAGAAAAAGACCTCGCCATCCGGCAAATCATTGGTCAGGCC
>Ga0247722_10000911_pt1 | contig 17000 bp, 23 predicted proteins | sample MSEWelMarce3H_FC_FD_189094 | JGI IMG/M metagenome (GOLD analysis project Ga0247722, IMG submission 189094) | Subsurface sediment microbial communities from gas well in West Virginia, United States - MSEEL Well Study Marcellus 3H_FC | ecosystem: Environmental > Terrestrial > Deep subsurface >... | reverse complement strand
TGGGTTCTGTGCTAACGTACATGATGAATGGCAGATTGAAACAAAGCCTGAGTATGCAGACAGGGTTGGTCAACTTGCTGTACAATCCATACAAGAAGCAGGTAAAGAGCTTGAGCTTTTCTGCCCAGTGTCTGGTGAATATAACGTTGGTAAAACATGGAAGGAAACACATTGACATACGAAGAACAAATTGAAAAGCTTTACAATGAGTGTGATACAATGGTTCACATCTTTGTTACTGGCAATCAACTTACACTGGTACACCACCCTCTCGACAGCGAGGAAGATGTATTAAACATTTTGAATAGTGCTGCTGCTAACATGGTTATGCGTGTAGCACTTGACAAAGCTAGTGGAAATCGGTTACAATAATGGTATGACAGGGAGGAAAGACTCTCATTTTTAAACAAAGGAAATCAAAATGGCACAAGTAAAATTGGTTGGTAAACTCTTCTGGGCTAAGCACATGAATACCCCTAACACAGAGTTCAACCCTGCTGAGACTCGTTATGAAATTTGTATTGGTGATCTGTCTGATTCACTGGTTGCACGTTTACAGAATGAGCTTAATGTGAAGGTTAAAGAACGAGCTGATGACAAGTATGGTCGTGGTAAGTTCATTGTTATCAAGAGCAAGTACATCATTCGTGCTGTCGATGACACTGGTAAGGAAATCAAACCAGAAGAAATTGGCAATGGTACAACAGCTGAGCTGACAGTTGGTAGCTATGCACACAAGATGACATCTATGCATGGCAATGCACCCACCTTGCTGCAAAGCGAGAAGTATGCAGGCATCACTGTTAAAGAGTTGCAAGCTATCCCGACAGCTGAAGAGCAGGCTGAAGAGAACGAAGTGGTACTGTGATGATTGCTCTTGTAGACGGAGACATGATGTGCTATCGCATCGCCTTCGCCTGCAAGGATGAGACACAAGAGGTAGCTATCAAGACGATGGCTACCTTTCTTGAAGATGTCTTGATGTCACAGCTAGACCTTAACAATTGGGAAGTCTTCCTAACTGGTAAGGGTAATTTCAGGAATGAGATTGCTGTGACTATTCCTTACAAGGGCAATAGGAAAGATGTTGAGAAGCCGGGCCATCTAGAAATCTTACGTAACTATCTAGTAACCGCTTGGAGTGCAACAACCAGTGAGGGTGAAGAAGCAGATGACCTCATTGCTATTCGTGCAACAGAACTTGGTGATGAATCCATCATCGTTTCATTAGACAAAGACTTTGATCAGGTGCAAGGATGGCATTACAATTTTGTGAAGCAAAAGAAATACTATGTATCCGAAGAGGAAGGCTTGCGTTTCTTCTACAAGCAAATCCTAATGGGAGACAAGGCAGACAACATTGTGGGTATCAAGGGAGTGGGTCCTGTGAAAGCAGAGAAGATGCTTGCAAAAGCTACAACCCCCGAAAGCCTATATGCAGTGTGCTTGGAGGCTCTGGGCGCAGAACGAACACTTGAGAATGGACAACTACTATGGCTACGAAGACTACCAAACCAAATGTGGCTCCCGCCTACAGAACATTTTATCTAGCAGGCTGTAAATGGACAGTGATCTTGAACAAAGATATTACAGAGATGGGGACATGTAATCCCATGACGTATGAGATTGTTCTTAAAGATGGAATGTCACAGCAAGCAATCGAAGCAACCTTCTTCCATGAGTTGGTACACGCTATTAAATTTACAATGGGAGAAACTAACCACGATGAACGAGAAGTTGAAGCCTTCGGAAACCTCCTCCACCAAACGTTTGTACAACTGTGGAGAGTGGACCCCTGCAAGGTTTAGAAGCTTTGTAGTGTCTGCTCTGCGTACAGCTACACGTAGGTGGCCTCCTAAATACAAGGCCTTGAAAGAGGCTTACGTAGGCAGGAAGACCAACAAGAAGACTAACAAGCTGGCTATGCATTACAAGTGTGCATGTTGCAAGAAAGAGTTTGTAGCCGCTGATGTACAGGTAGACCACATCCAACCTGTTGTTAATCCACAGACAGGGTTTACAACGTGGGAGGAATACATCAACAACATGTTCTGTGAGAAGAACAACTTACAAGTGTTGTGTAAGACCTGTCATTCTGTTAAGACACAAGAAGAGAAAGAAGAAAGGAAAGCATATGGCAAGGCCAAAGGGCAGCAAGAACAAAGCGACACTAAGCCAAGAGCAAAGCGAACAACCAGAACAGCAGCCAAAACAATTAAGTGAGCCTATCAAAACTCTCTACCTTGTTAACTGGTGGGTTCCATTTCCTGCCAGTGAGTATGGTGGTTTACAAGCTGTGCTTGCTGCTGATGACGATGAGTGTTATGAATTGATCAAGCAGTATAGTGAACACTTTGTTGATTATCAAAAAGACTTTGACTCTCTTATTAAGACACGTATCAAGAAGGCAACACGGTATGAGATTAAGGGAGACAATCCATCTGGTATCGTTAGGAGTTTTACAACATGAACATAGACTTGATTACAGAGAATGAGGACGGTAGTGCTGACTACTCCATCACTCTAAGCAATGAAGAGAAAGAACAGCTCATACGTTTTGCTTTCATTGAGATGTTGAAACGTGGAATTAAAGAAGGAAAAGAATATGACACAAGTGAGTCTGGTCTGGGTGACACCAGAAGCAGAGAGCAAGATTGCGTATATGGCCCGTGTTTCAAATCCGGCAAATCAGAACTCGCCTGCATCTGCGACCAAGTTACTAAAGTACCTTATTAACAACAAGCATTGGTCGCCTTTCGAGATGGTCAATGTTTGTATGGAGATTAAGACAACACGTGACATTGCTCGACAAATCCTACGTCATCGTAGCTTCTCCTTCCAAGAGTTTAGTCAACGCTATGCTGTAGCCCAAGGCTTTGAGATGAGTGAACCTCGTTTACAAGACGAGAAGAACAGACAGAACAGCTTGGAGACAGATGATAGGCAGCTTGCTTATTGGTGGGAAGGAGCACAGAGGCGTGTGTTACAAGAGGCTCAGTTCATGTACGAGAGTGCATTGGCTAAGGGCATTGCCAAAGAGCAGGCACGTAAGCTGCTACCAGAAGGCATGACACAGAGCAACATGTACATGAATGGAACCTTGCGTAGCTGGCTGCACTACATTGAAATCCGTTGTGATAAAGCAACACAAAAGGAACATCGTGCAGTGGCAGAGCAATGTCGTGATATAATATATGAACAGTTTCCATCATTGAAAGATATGGTAACTAGCTAGTAACCTCTGCCCTTAGCACAATGGATAGTGCAGCAGCCTTCTAAGCTGTAGATATAGGTTCGATTCCTCTAGGGCAGACCAAACAAAAGGAAAGAATATGGGAAAGAAAGTGTTAACGTTTCAAATGAATGAGTATGATGATGCATTTAATCAGAGCCAACATACAGAGGTTACAGTGCATCTACCTGATGATGTAGGTTGGGATAAGATGTTGCCAGTCTTCTTGCACTTCCTTGAAGGTGCTGGTTATGTTGGTGTTGTAGAACGTATGGAAAAACTTTTAGGTGGAGATGTGTATGCGTATGAGACGTTTTTCGATAGCCGAGTTGAGGACTTCATCAATGAGTAAATACTATTCACGTAAGTGGCTCAACAAACAAGGCACTGGCTTCATGGAATGTTCCTTTGATGACAGCATGGGTGGTACATACAAAGATGCTTGCGTTAAGTTTGCTGACTGCCATCGCATTGTGTCTCTTGACCTGAGCATGGCATCCAAGAAAGACAAGGCTACTAAGATACAAAAGATTAGCCTTATGATTGATGAACTCATTGCTTTGAAACTGGTGATGGAGAAAGTTGAGATGAATAAATGAGACACTTAGTTATTCCCGACACGCAATGTAAGCCCGGCAATAGCTTCAATCATCTGACATGGGTTGGTAAGTATGCAGCAGACAAGAAGCCTGATGTAATCATCCATCTTGGTGACCATTGGGACATGCCTAGCCTATCCATCTATGACGTAGGTAAGAAGAGCTTTGAGGGGCGTACCTACCATGCTGACATTGAGGCTGGTCATGCTGGCATGGAAGCCCTTCTAGCCCCTATTAAAGAGGAACAGGCACGGCTTAAACGTAACAAGGAGAAGCAATGGAATCCACGTATGGTGTTCTTGCTTGGCAATCATGAAGAACGAATTCAAAGAGCGATCGAATCGGATAGGAAGTTGGATGGGCTTATCGGCTATCACGACTTTAAGCTGGATGAATATGGTTTTGAATGTTATCCTTTCTTGCAGCCTGTTGTTATTGATGGGGTTGCTTACTGTCATTACTTTACTAGTGGTGTTATGGGAAGGCCTGTCTCAAGTCCTGCGCTCATGCTTTCAAAGAAACACATGAGCTGTGTGATGGGACACGTACAGGACAGAGGCATTGCCTATGCACGTAGAGCTGATGGTAAGCGTATGACAGGCTTGTTCGGCGGCATCTGCTACACACATGACGAAGGCTACCTAACCCCTCAAACCAATGGTAGCTGGTCAGGCATCTGGATGTTTAATGAGGTGGAGGATGGGGCATTTGATGAACTTCCTGTTAGCCTTAGCTACTTGAAGGAACGCTATGAGCCTAACCATTCATGACATTGCAGACTTGCTAAAACGTGAAGATTGTGTTACAATATTAGAACTGTTAGACATTGACAGCGAAGAGCTGGTCAACAGGTTTATGGATGTATTAGAAGATAGAGCAGATAAAATAGAAAAGGAACTGGAATGACAGATGATGTAACAAAGTTCTGGGATGCTGTTAGGGCTAAGTGGCCTGAGCCTGTACTCCCATTAAATAAAATACCTCTGCATGAACAGCTCATGTTGATAGAAGCTATCAATACAATCTTAATTATATTAAACAACAACAAAGGAAAACAATGACAACATATATGGGTAGTTACGAGGAATACATTGCCAAGAGTCGGTATGCTCGTTACATGGATAGTGAACAACGCCGAGAAGATTGGGAAGAAACAGTGGCACGTTACTTCGACTTCATGACAGCGCAGCTAAAGAAGAACCAAGACTACACACTCAGTGACGCAATGCGTAATGAACTGGAGAGTGCTGTGGTAAACATGGAGGTGATGCCCTCTATGCGTAGTTTGATGACAGCAGGGAAGGCTTTGGAACGTGATAACACAGCTGGTTACAATTGCAGTTATTTGCCTATTGATGATGTTAAAGCCTTTGACGAGGCTATGTATATTCTTCTGTGTGGCACTGGTGTTGGTTTCTCTGTTGAGCGTCAGAGCATACAAAAGCTGCCCGACATTCCAGAAGAGTTGTATGAAAGCAACACCACTGTTGTAGTGTCAGACAGCAAAGAAGGCTGGGCTAAGAGCTTACGACAGATCATTGCCTTGCTGTATGCAGGTGAGATTCCTAAATGGGATGTGTCTAAGGTGCGTCCCAAGGGTGCTCGATTGAAGACCTTTGGTGGTCGTGCCTCTGGCCCTGAGCCATTGGTTGAGTTGTTCCAGTTTGTATCTAACATCTTCAAGGGTGCTAAGGGACGTAAGCTGAACAGCCTTGAGTGTCACGACATCATGTGTAAGATTGGTGAGGTGGTAGTCGTAGGTGGTGTACGCCGTAGTGCTATGATTAGCCTATCAAACCTATCAGATGATCGTATGCGTCATGCTAAGAGTGGTGCATGGTGGGAGAAGAATGGTCAACGTGCCTTGGCTAACAACAGTGCCTGCTATACAGAGCGTCCTGATGTTGGCATCTTCATGCAGGAGTGGAACTCTTTGTATGAGAGCAAGAGTGGTGAGCGTGGTATCTTCAATCGTGAAGCAGCTAAGAAGGTGGTGAAACAAAATGGAAGACGCAATAGTGACTTTGATTTCGGGACTAATCCCTGTTCTGAAATCATTCTTCGACCATATCAGTTCTGTAATCTTTCCGAAATCATTGTACGTGCTGATGACACAGTGGATAGTCTGAAACGTAAGGCACGTTTAGCGACCATCTTAGGTACATTCCAGAGCACATTGACTCACTTCCCATATCTACGTAAGGTGTGGCAGAAGAACACTGAGGAAGAGCGTTTGCTGGGTGTATCAATGACTGGTATTCTTGACAATGCTTTGTTGAACAACCCTGATAGTCCTAAACTAGAGAGCATCCTAAATGAACTTAAAGCTGTATGCGTGGCGACTAATGGGATTATGGCTGAGCATCTTGGTATACCTGCTAGTGCTGCCATTACTTGTGTTAAACCTAGCGGTACAGTTTCTCAACTTACAGATAGCGCTAGTGGCATCCATGCTCGTCATGCTGAATACTACTTTCGCCGAGTACGTGGAGACAAAAAAGACCCACTGACACAGCACCTGATTGATGCAGGTGTAACAGCTGAGCCATGTGTTATGAAGCCAGAACAAACCGTTGTATTCACCTTTCCTAAGAAGGCTCCTAAAGGTGCTATGCTTCGTAAAGACCTGACAGCTATGCAACACTTGAAGCTGTGGCTTGCCTATCAGCGTCACTGGTGTGAGCATAAGCCTTCTGTTACCATCTCAGTGAATGAGCATGAGTGGCCTGAAGTTGGTGCATGGGTGTGGAAACACTTCGATGAGATGTCTGGTGTATCCTTCTTGCCTTATGATGGTGGCAGTTATCGTCAGGCTCCCTATGAAGACTGTACTAAAGAACAGTATGAGGCTTTGTTAGCTACAACACCATCTAGTATCAATTGGAATAGCCTGATTGAAGTGGATGATAATGTTGAAGGTGTACAGACCTTGGCTTGTACAGCAGCAGGTTGTGAGATTTAATAAAGTAAAAAGAATCTCTGTCATTTACTTAAGGTTAGATTGTCTTAATCTTTCATTAAGTGAATGGCAAAGAAGAAAACTAAAGAGATTCTTTAAACAATTTGAAAAGCTGTACACTAAGCTTTATTTTGGAGGAAGGGCAGAAATGATTGTGTATACTAAGGACAAATGTCCTGCATGTGTAACTCTTAAAGCAAGGCTTACATCAGAAAACATTCCGTTTACAGAAATAAAAATTGGTACTGACATTACGAGAGAAGAGTTTATGAAGAAGTTTCCTAATGTTCGTACTGTTCCACATATGGAGGCAATTCATGATAACATTTAATCCACGCTTAGGCATTGGCCTTGACATTGAATACAACGAAGACATCTGTCACATTGTTGAGTTTGGTGATAGTGATAAAGAAGAAGTGGTTGGCTTTATGGGCATCATCATTAAGCTACCATTCTTATCAATATACATTGGTGACTTCTTTGAGTTAGACTAAAAAGAAAGGGGACTATTAAAGTCCCCTTTTTTATTGTCTATACCCTACGGCTTCTTGTGCTCCATACTTCTCAAGGTAGGCGTTATACCATTGCCTTGCAAAGTCTGGGTTGTCTTTGTATAGTTCCATAGTGAGCTGCTTAGTGGCTGCACTGCGTGACATACTGACAATCTTCTGTACTGCCACTTCTTTCTGATACTTATCAAGCTTCTCAAACTGTGGATTACTAAATGCTTGGCTCAAGCTGTTAGCCAATACACCACCAGAGATTTGTTTATATCTAGAATATTGTGTACTGTCTAACTCAACACCACCAATCTTCTTATTAGCACCGTTAATCTCTACACCAATCTCTTCAAGCTTCTTCTCAATGGCAGTGGGTGTAGTCACCTTAATACCAAGCAAAGCATTAGACAAGCTGGCCTGCTCTGGCTCACCTGTCTTGGTATATTTAACTGGAAGCTCTTCACGCATACCGGGGATACGGCTCTGTGCCTTCTCAACAAACGTCATAGCTTCACGCTCTGTTGGGTCTAACACCTTGGCTGTAGTGGCTGCAATGGCTGGTACAAGAGCGTTAGCATACTGAGCAAAGAAGCCACCACCGTGTCTCTCTGGGTCATACATAGCAAACAAGGCCTTGCTCAAGCCTTCCATAAAACTCTTCTCAAGAATGTTGTTCTTAACAGCAGCAGCATATGCCAACAAGAAGTCTTGTGCATTCTTATCTGGGTTCTTATTCTCTTGATATTCCTTGAGAATAGATGAAGCATCAACAGCCATACCAAACACTGTCGCTAATGGTTCAATACGTTGATAGCTCACCCACTGATCACCCACCTTCATAGAGAACTTAGGTCTGCCATCCTTTGGGTCAGAGCCTGTAATCAGTCCTTGATTAACAGCAGCATCCAATGCAATGGCAGCACCCATACCTAGTGCCTGCTTAGCAATGAGCTTGCCACGTTGTTCAGGCATGTTCATAGCGAAGTCAAACTTACCTGTATTACCAATCTCTTTCTTACCTGCCAAGCCAATACCGGGAATGTAAGACACACCTTCTTTGATGATGTTGTATGGGGTTTTAATAAACGGTGTAATGAGTGCAGTCAATGGGTGCTTAGACCTGAACTGAGCAGCAGCCTGTGCTATACCTGTAAGCTTCTCTTGGAATACAGCTTCTTTAGCAAAGTTCTGCACGTTCCATAGGTTGTTACCACCAAGCTTATCTGTCAGCTGTTGTTGCCAGTTATCCACAGTGAGCCTGTCTTTGGTAAGCTTTGCATAAATCTCACCTGCATCACCGCCTGTCTGCTTAGCCATACGTGCAGCTTCTCTATAAGCAATGGCATTAAACTCCATGCGTCTAAAGACAGCCTTGTTAAACTCGTCAATGAAGATACCAACACGTGTAGGAGTTCTAACAACTTCACCGAGTGTGCCACCCAATGCTTTGTTATTCACATCATACAAGTCACCCTTCAACATCTCTGCTCTTTCTGCTGAGATGAAGTTCTCATTGATAAACTTCTGGAACTTAGCGTCTGTCATACCCATAGCCTGAGCAGACATGTTAATATCAAGAGGGCGACCAGAGACAAAGCCTTGCTTAGCAAAGGCCATAGCCTCGCTAAAGCCCTGCATAATACCTCTGAGCATAGCTACCCCTTCACCAGTGGTTTTATCGCTCTTGCTGAGGCTTCTAGGCAGTGCTGCTTCGATCTCTCTAAGCAACGGCTGCAAGAACATCTGTGTGCCAGCAGACAAAGCGTTAACAGCAATAGTGCCGGGGCCTGATACATAACTGTTCACTACATATTCAGAGGCAATACGACCAGCAATGTGTGGTTCCTTTGCCATCTTGGTTTGTAGCTCAGCTAACAGGTTGGCCTTTTGTTGTGGTGTGAGGTCTTCAAACTTATCAATGAGTAGTTTCTTGTCTGCTAGTTCTCTGAACCAGACAGCACATGCTTCTGAGTATGCCATGTATATCCTTATAAACAAGTACGACCGGGAGTAGCAAAACCTTTTACTTCTTTCCCTTCGCTTATTCTATTATACGCTAATTTAAAAGCATTCAGTTGATCAGATGCTCTAGTTCTTTGTCCTTGGAAAATAGACATAACACCCAGAGGAACTTGTGAACGATGCATAATGGTCTGCTCTGCTTCTTTGGTAAGTTGACCAAGGCTTCTCAGTCTGTTATACTCATCAATCTGAGCACCAAGGAAAGCCTGAGCTTCTTTGTATTGAGGCATGAACGCTGCAATCTCTTCTCTGTTCCAGCTCTTGTCAGCATTCTGTAATGCCCAATCAAGGACACCACCTTCTTCTGCTGTCATACGTGCTGCTTGCTTCTCACCCAAGGCAGCTGTAGCTTCTAGGCTACCACCCATACGGCCTCTGCCACGCAGCTCTCTGCCTGTCCTGCCTGTAGCAGCAACGGCCTTCATGTGCATGTCATTGATGGCTGCATCTACAGACACAGGGTCTGCATCAATGCGACCACGATAGGCAGGATTGAACACCTTCTCTGGGTTTGTTTCAAATGGAACATCACCAGCCAGCTTTAGGTAGGGGTCAGTACGCATAGAGCCTACAGAACCAGCCATGCCTGATCTGTCTAATGGACTCTTACCCAGAGCAGCGTTAGCTTCTTCCATTGTTCTAAAGCCATTACGCTCTAATGCAGCCTGCACTTCAGGAGTAACCTGTTGCGTAGAAACAACATCAGCTCTAGGAGGAGGAGCTAATGCAGCAGGAGGAACTTGTCCTTCTCTGGTTATCACTGGCTGCTCAGTAAAGCGAGGAGCTGTTCTTGTCTCCACTTGTGTGAGAGGCTCAGGTAACTTGCCAGTAACTTGTCTCAGCTTAATCTCTTGGTCTTGAGCAAGCTTAGCTTTGAGCATATCAATCTCTGCTTGCTTAGCCTTGAGGTCAGTGTCTAATGAATAACCCTTGAACAGAGAAGCAACCTGTGGAGCTTCCTTAACGTCAACTGTCTGCTTCCCTTGGAACAAAGCTGGTGTTTGTTTTGTTTGTTGTACTTTAGTAGGGGACACCAAGCCTGTCATCTTTGATGGCAAGTTATCAGCTGTCTGTACTGGAGCCTTAGTTTCTCCTTGCAACAAAGAAGCAACTTGTTTCTCTGCTGTCTCTGTGGTGTCAACCCTTGTTCTTTCTTCTGACAGCTTTGCAATGTCTCTCTCAAGGGAGGCAACACGCTGGTCAATCAGTGTCTTCTCTAAGACAGACAGAGGTGTATAATCATACTGTGCATCTCTGAACACACGCTCATTAGTTACTGGCTCATCAATTGCTTTAGCAACATCTGACAAGGCTGCATCTGTAGCCTGCTTGCCTTGAGGAATATCCACCAGAGGAACTTCAGCCTTCTTGGTTAAATAATTAACAAGAGACTCAGCACCCTTACCGAGTACACCACCCAGAGCAAAGCCAGCAACAGTGCCTACACCGGCTCCTTTAAGGCGGTCTAAAGACAGAGCACCAGTGTCAGCACCTTCTTTAAGAACAGGCTCTAGATAGCCACCAAGAGCGCCTTGTGCAGCACCTTGTCTAGCCATAGTGCCAACGAGTGTAGCCCCACGTAATGGAGCAAGAGCCACAGCAGGCAGGTTAATAGGATCAGCAATAGCACCAGCAATCTCAGCCGCACCCCCAATGTATGGGTTGTTAGCAGAAGCAATCTCTGCTGCTTGTCTCTCAGCACGTAGACGTTCTGTGTCAGCAACGCCAGCCATTTGAGCCAAGCCCTTGATGCTACTACCAGCACTCTCAACAAAGCGTTTAACACCAGCAGAGAAGCCAGTGTTGCCTGTTAGTTCTGATACAATTTGTTCATCTGTTACTCCAGCTTGTCTTGCAGCTTGTACGTTATATCGTTTAGTTTCTGCAAGAAAGTCGGCAATCTCAGACAAAGGAACACCAGCTTGTAATGCACCTGTGAGGTCAAAGCGAGAAGAAGGAGCTACCGAAGTAGCCCCCACTGAACTCATTACCTCTTCTTCTGGACTAAGAGGATATGCCATTACTGTCCTTCTGTATAATAGAAATCTCTAGCTGTTGGTAAAGGGCCTGATCTAGCTTTTGCTGCTGGCTTAGTTGTATCAGGAGTAGTAGTTTGACCAATGCCTAAACGTGCTTTAACTGCATTCTCTTCTGTAATCATGCCACCATTAGCCCACTCTTCTTGCGTATATTGCTTGCCAGTTCCTTGACCTACAATCTTTCCGTTAGCAAGAGGAGCACCAATACGTGCTCTAATAGGAGGACTGCCCGGCAAGTTAGGATAGGTTACTTCTAAGTTACCAGAAATCTTATCACTAGCAACTCTTTCAGCATTAGCGCCAGCATTCATTAACTGAGCTTTAGCTGTAGCTTCTTGTGCTTTAATCTGTGCTTCAACCAAAGCAGAGGCTCTTTCCTTAGCTTCCAGCTGACGTTTCAATCCTTTAGCCCTTTCAGCACCTGCTGGCCCTAATGCTTCTGCTTCAGCAATTTGTACTTCAAGCAACTTAGCTTCTTCCTTAGATTTCTCTAAGTTGAAAGTGGCTGTCTCAAGATCAATACCACCCTTCTTCATTACTTGCTCTTCACGCATAGCTGCTCTTGCTTCTTTGTTAGCCATGAAAGCATCTTGTGTTAAGCCACGAGCAGCCAGCTCTTTAGACAAGGCTGAATACATTTCAGCATCGCTATTAAAGCCCATGCCTTGTACCTTCATCATTGATTCCTCAATGCCTTTAGCTCTCACCTGCTCTGGTGTAGCACCACCAAGGAGGCGACCAGCTGCATAGCCTAAGCCAGCACCAGCATTACCGCCTAAAGAAACAACCTGCTGCAAGAGGCCTTGATTACCCATCTGTGCAGGGCTAATCATTCTGCTCTCAAGATAGCGTTGACCCAGCTCTTGTTGAGAGGGCATATTGAATAGTGTCATTACATCGCTTGCCATAATTGTTCCTTACATGTCTAAGCCAGCATAACCAGCATTAAGTGCTCCAGCTCTATTAGCCGTATAAACGTCTGTATAATAAGGAGAAGCAGCAGGAGGAGGTTTAGGTTTACCAAACAAACCAGCAGCAGCTGTTCCTGCACTACCAATCAGATTAGCCGTACTTAAGCCACCAGCCAAGTTAGCATTAGCTGCACCCATGCCACCAGCTAAGAGAGCTTGAGCTTGGTTTCCTCCAGCTGCAACACCTGCTTTACCAATGTCAGCACCTGCTGTCAATGCACTCATGCCAAGTTGTTCAATGCCTGCTCCTGTTTGGAATAGGCCTGTTCCTCTTGAGAGGAGTTTGTCATACACGCTCTGACCATATTGCGTACCTTGGGCAGCAATGTTTGCATTAGCTATCTCTCTAGCCAGTTGTGTTTGATAAGAGTCTGGGTTAATCAAACCTTCTCCACCACCAACATAGCCACCAGAAACACCTAAACCAATACGGCCTGAACCAAGCTGTCGTTGACGCAAGGCCAAGTCTTCAGCAGCTCTTGTAGGCTGTAGCAAGCCCATCTGTTGTTCAACATACTTAGCTGCCTCAGCTTCTGGGTTTGTGCTACCAAGCTGTTCAAACGCATTAGATGCTTGACCATAGAGTTGATCTCTAAATGCTGCAAGCCTTGGGTCTAGTTCATAGCCAGCTGTTTGATTCTTCTCATCAAAGAAGCTTGTACCATATCCTGATGTAATACTGTATGGTCTAAACTTAGCTGCATCTGCTGCCATCCTAGCTGATTTCAACTGAGCATCTGCTGCCTTACTTGCTGCTCTTGACCCCATCATTCCACTTACGAGGGTGCTTCCTCCTATAATTGCTGCTGCTGCAATAGGCATTATACTTCTCCTTTAATCAATACTTCATCTACTTTAGATGGGTCTTTTTCGTCTGTTGCATGGATACAAAACCATGTACAATCTGTCAATGCTGTTACACCATGATAGATGTTAGCTTTAATTTCAATACAAGCTGGCGCTGTAAATGTTCTTACATCTCCACCTTCTAATAGCACTTCTACTTTACCTTTAGCAAGAATAGACAAGTGACTAAAATCATGCACATGTTTAATAATGGCATAACCTGCTGGAAAGTCCATCTCTTTAGCATATAAGCCATCAGAGAAATGATGTACTATATTACTCATACATAATGTTGATAAGACCAGCATCAAAGCTGTCTGCGCCTAATTCTGTGGTTATTCGGACGCTAGTGAGAGTTCCTGAGAGTGTTTTACCGCCTGTTCCCATGTTCATTGAACCGCTACTATTAGCCACTGCTCCGAAAAATGTCCAAGTATTTCCAGAAACTAGGTTCAATGTGAAATGTCCGGAATAAGGTATTGAATCAACAGTTGAGTTACCGACAAGAAATCCAGAAGAGCTTGTAGCGGTGTTGAAGGCACCACCTGAGAAATATTTACCAGAGGATATATAATTCGTAGTTTCAATACCGCCTGAATCGCCTAATTGAATAAAATAAGTGCTTGTTCCGTTTGTACTTACTCCACTAAACATTACAGTAATACGTTTTACCCAAGGAGGGATGTCTGTAAAGTCAACCGCAGTGCCTGATGTAGTAGCTACGGCTGTGCTAGCACCTAATTTAGTAGTCTGGTATACATAAGGAGTAATCGCCTTATTAGTATTAGTACCTTCAAGGACTTCAGCTGGAGAAGCTAGACGAATCTGACCGAGAGTGCTGTAGTATTGTGTTACGCTACCAGATGTTGTTATAGAAGTTCCATGCGTTACTGTATAAGTATTCGTATTGATAACTGATGCAATAGCATATTCACCATCAGCAGCTGTACCAGAAGTAAAATTCAAATAAACTAAATCACCAACCAACCGTCCATGTGAAGACATGGAAACAGTGATTGTTGAAGAACCTGCGGCTGCATAAGTACCTGAAGCAGAGGTGATAGTTGCAGTATCAATATCAGAAGTAAGAGCTAAAGTGCCTGTCTTATCAGGGAAAGTGATAGTACGATCTGCTGTTGGATCAGTGATTACTAGTGTTGTTTCAAAAGCATCGTCTGTACCTTCATACGAAATGCTAGAACCAATCGACAACACACCACCTACAGAAGCAGTGCCAGAGAAAACAGCTGTTGTTCCTGTTACATCTTGCAATGCAGAGGAACCAGAAACAGTTATATCATCACCTACAACTAAATCAGTAACTGTTGTTGTACCTGATAATGTAGGGCTTGTAGTGTCAGCCTTTGTTGCAATGGCAGTGGAGATGGCATCAAACTCATCATCCAGTTCTGTGCCTTTAACACGCTTCAAAGGGTCGCCTGTTGACAATGCATCCTTTGTATCAAAAGCTGTTAGCTTAGTATAGTTAGTCATCTTTAAAAGTCCTTACCTTGTTTAACAAAAACAGCCATCTTCTGAATGCTCAAGGGAGCACCATTAACTTCTGCTTCAAATCCAATTTGCATCACTCTACCTTGACCGCCAACAGGAACAGAGGCATCGTCAATAAATATACCAGAACTGTATTCAGCAATGTTATATTCAGCAATGTTATACTCTGCGTATGTCTTGCTAGTAATTCCAATTGGATAGGAAGAATAGCTATCAGCATAATCAAAAGCAAGCTTAGCAACCAATCGTTGACCACCACCACCAATAAGAATAATGTTAATCTTCTTGGCTATCTTATTAGTGTTAGGAGCACCAAAGTCAAAGTTGTTAGTGTAATAAGAGAATAGATATTTACTACCGTTGTCTTGATAGCCAGCATATTCACCAATACCATTTTCCTTACCAATGTATAATGTTCCGCTTCTACATGAACACAATGCATAAGCTTTATAGCCTAGCCAGTTTGTGATACGTGCTGCACCGTCTTGCAAAGGTTGTCTTGTATCTATAGAATAGACAACAGGAGAAGCAATAGAATAAAGACTAAGCAAATAGCAAGCATACTTCTCTGAGTAGCAGCTACGAACATCATCCATATCTGTAGATTCAATATAAGCAAAGACATCATCTCTGACATTCTTTGTTAAATCACGCATAGGCATACTCTTCTCTTGAATAGTACGGCCTAAGCTACGAACACCAGAAGCTGACAAGAACAAGATGTCATTGCCTGTCTTTTGAATGGAGTCTCTAGCAATGCAGCCTACACCGGGCAAGACATCTTGCACATACATGGTGGAAGGGTCAGAGAAGTTATCATCATTACCACGAAGCATGACAATGTTCTGCTTAAAGAATACTAAGATGTATCCGTTATGAGCAGCAATGCCTGTAATCTCATCTACGTTATTAGGCAGCTTAGCAGACATGTTTACACTGCCAGACGATCTACCCGAACCAGTATTAAATGTAGGAAAATGTGCATCACCAATGTCAGTAGACCAATAAAGAGTCACTCTATTATTGTTTGTACCCGCAACCCAGAAACGTCCATAAGCAGCCAGCACACAATTAGGGCCATTGTCTGTACCTGTACCAAACACTGGACTGCTAAAAGAAGCACCACCATGTCCAACATGGCTAACCAACTTATCAACACTCAGTGTTCCTGTTTCTCTTGTAAAGACAATTGGTTCATGGCTCTTTTGTACAATAAGGCAATGGTCATACAGAGAAGCCATCTGCCAGTTATTCTTTGTGATGGTATAGGAAGCAGGAGTAATGTCTGTCAATGCACCAGCTACACCAGCTCTAAACAGTTTGTTATTACCACCACTGATGTAGTCAATGGTTCCATCAGCATTAACATATTCAAAGATGCTCTTGATTGGATTGCCAGCAAGTGGAGTGCTGCCGCCAGTTGTACGCATAACCCATCCCTTACGAGCACCGAGTCTGCCATACTTATCAATTACACAGTTGTTAGCAACAAGAGCAAACCCTTCATCCAGCAGAGCACCGCTGTCTTGGGTGTTAAGTCCAAACCAGCCGGGAGCTTTAATTGTTGCTGAATCTAGTTTCTTCATACTGGATACCAAATAGTGTCTTCAGGTCTACGAGCAGCATCATAAGCAATCTCATCAGCCAAGGCTCTCATACCTGTACCATATGCATATTGACTAGTGTTACCACCATCTTCACCACGTTCTTCAATTGCCTTAGCAAAAGCCAAGAGAACAACAGGACGATGAGGGACGTTAATAACATCAGCATTAGCTGTAAGTTCTGTGTTTCTTAACAACACATTGAAACGAATGTTATACACACCATCAGGGATTGGATAGATGTCAACCTGTGTGTCACCATCAGCACTTACACCGTTCCAGTTGTAGTCACTAGGAGAACCCTTAGCTACTGGGTCTTGTGTCAAGAACAGTTTATCAAAAGCCTGTCCACTTTTGTATTCCATAAACATGTTAGAGGTATCGTTGATAACATCAATAACATTAAAATTATTCTTGCTGCCATTCAACTCATAGTTGAAGACATCAGCAGTTGTAGTGAGAGACAAGGTTGTACGGAGACTGCTCCAGTTCCAAGCATTCTCTACTTCTGCTCTAGCATCGTTAACAAAATCACCAATCAGTCTACTGTAAGAAGTTTCAGAGACAGAGTTTACTTCTCTTTCCCTTAGTCTTCTAAGTACACTGTTGACAGCTTCTAAGTATGTCATCTAAGTTCCTTATATGTATTATACATAATAATATTATAACTTGTTATGTACATATATGTACTATTATAACAGCTATTGCCATCAGTA
>Ga0247722_10000910_pt1 | contig 17005 bp, 17 predicted proteins | sample MSEWelMarce3H_FC_FD_189094 | JGI IMG/M metagenome (GOLD analysis project Ga0247722, IMG submission 189094) | Subsurface sediment microbial communities from gas well in West Virginia, United States - MSEEL Well Study Marcellus 3H_FC | ecosystem: Environmental > Terrestrial > Deep subsurface >... | reverse complement strand
CTATAAGGAGGGATTTAAAGGGAACGTAGTTCCCTTTATTATAATGGATTTACAAACATATTATAAAACTACGGTGGTTAAGAATGAAACAATGACTGGCGGATGGGCACCCAATTATTATGGTGTTTTTAGCGCCATAATTAATGAAAATAATTACAAAACAATTGCAGAGATTGGAATTGGATACGGCACCCACGCAAAGTATATTTTGAAAACGACCAATGTGGATAAAATATATTTGATTGACCCAATGAAGTTTTACGAAAATGATTTGTTTGCAACTGATATTATGGCAGCAACCCCCGTTATTCCCGGAAACAATTTCAACGAATTGTATGGTCTTATAAACGATTATTTATCTGAATATAGCGAGAGATACACCTGGTTTCGCAATGAAAGTCTTGCAATCCAGGATAACCAAATCGCAGATGAAACATTGGATTGCATATTTATTGACGGCGACCATACATACAATGCGGTATTCGCCGATTTGGAGTTTTGGTGGAAAAAACTGCGGGTCGGTGGACAAATCTTGGGAGATGATTACTGGATGGAATCGGTTTCGTCAGCAGTAAAAGATTTTTCAAAAAAATACAATCTTCGTGGCGACCTGTTGAAAAAGGAGGGAACCAATTATAGTATTTATCGGTTTCATAAGTAGAAAATGTAGAGAAACCAGAAACCATATAAACATTCGTTCATTAGTGAATCTAATGAACGAAAATATCCCCTGGACCGAAAAGTATCGCCCCAGCAATTTTGACAATATCGTGCTTGATCCATACAACAAGACCCTTTTTATGAATATGATTGAAAACAAGTATTTTCCAAATTTGTTGTTGTACGGCCCTCCCGGCACCGGCAAAACCACCACCATCATCAATTTAATCAACGAGTACCAGCGAATCAAGAAAAACAAAAGTTTGGTCATTCATTTGAACGCGTCCGACGAGAGAGGCATTGATATTATTCGCAACCAGATTTACCAATTTGTGAAAACCAAAAACTTGTTTGAAACTGGGTACAAATTCGTCGTTCTAGACGAGGTGGATTATATGACCAAAAATGCGCAACAAGCGCTGAAGTATTTGCTGCAGACGTGCGGGAACAATGTGAAGTTTTTCTTGATTTGCAACTATATCAGTAAGATTGAACTTTCTCTGCAACATGAATTTGTATGTATCCGTTTCAACCAGCTTCCGAAACAAAAGATTCGCGAGTTTATCCGAGAGATATGTGTCAAAGAGGGGGTTGATTTGACCGACCAGAACATAGACACCATCCAGAATTTGCACAAATCGGATATCCGGAGCATGATTAATTTTATTCAGCTGAACCAGAATATCATTGTTCAGCAGAGTAACATTGTGGACGACACCATTTGGAAACGTCTTTACGAAATGTTTGATGGAGAGAAAGATGAAATCAAGATTAAAGTGTTCATTAATAAGTTAAGCATTCATTACAACATTGACAAGAAACAGATTATCAAAGATTATTACAACTACTTGATTCTGAATCATCCGGTCACGCCGGAAATCATAGAGAAAATGGAAATTGTTATCCACAATTATGATTGCAACATTGAGGTTTTGATAAATTACTTTATATTAAAGGAAACCGACGGTTCAACAAGTTTACGCCTTTGAACCTTCCCTTTTAAGTATGGGATTATAAGGGAACGACGAGTTCCCTTAAAGGAGGGTATAAGCAAAGCAAAAAAGGGAACGTAGTTCCATTTAAGGGATTTAAAGGGAAATTTAATTCATTTTATATAATGAATCAAATTGATGGGTACTTAGAACTCATTTTGGGACCGATGTTTTCCGGGAAAACTACGCGCCTAATCCAGCATTATAAGGCCTACAAATTCATAGGGAAGAAAATCGTCGTTATCAATTATTCATTGGATACTCGGTACAGTGAGACCGCATTGTCGTCGCACGACCGCGTAGAGATACCGTGTGTTTTTACAAATGCATTGGCGGACAAAACACTGTGGATAGATGCGGATGTTATTTTGATTAACGAGGGACAATTCTTTGATGACCTAGTGCCAACCGTCATTGAAATGGTGGATACATACCAGAAACAAGTACATATTTGCGGGTTGGATGGCGATTTTCGCAGACAACGATTTGGAACATTGTTGGATTTGATTCCTTATTCGGACAAAGTAGAGAAGCTGTCCGCATTTTGCGGAATGTGCAGAGACGGGACCTTGGCAGTTTTCTCTCATCGTGTTTCAACCGAGTCGGCACAGGTAGTCATTGGAAGTGATAATTATATGCCTTTGTGCCGAAAATGCTATAGGGAACTCGTCGTTCCCCTATGACCCCATACTTAAAGGGAAGGGGTTGCAGGGGAAACCGTAGGTTTCCCTTCTTTGTCGGCATCCAAATCATTGTATTGCACCTTGCCTTTCAGATACGCACTATACAAAATGTTCTTCTCTGTTTTCACGGTGGAATAAACGTCTGCCATTTTGGTAATCATGAAAAGAACCGATGTAATAAATGTGGACGTGGTCTTGTCATCCAAATAGTATTTGTAGACAACGCACCCAGAGAGAGCCGTGTTCACTATAAAACACGTCAATGCAAAATACCCGGTCTTCTGGTAAAGGCCGTCGTAAAACAGAATGGTCGTTTTTCTGTACTCGGGAAGGCGCGCCAGAACCTCACCAACTGAATCATTGTCCGATTTACACCGGGGATTTACGTCTAAATACGCAATCAGCTTCCCTTCTCTCTTGATTTCTGCAAAATACATTGCCATAAATGCAATCAATGTGATGCAGTTAAACGAGAATCCGGCATTATACAAGGGATCCGAACCAGTTTGCGCATTTTCGGAGATGGAGCAAATATGGTCTCCGCACGTTTGGGGGACAAACAGGATTAGAAAAGACGCGATCAAGACGCGATAAAGCTCTAACGCAACAGTAATTGTAACGCCGGTCTTTTGTTGGAAATCCTGGTCTCCGAGTTTTTCTTGGATTTTTGATACAGATGTTGTTGTTTTTGGAACAACAACAATATCTACACTTTGTTTGGGGGTTTGTATTTCAATATCAACGAGAGAATCATTAGAACTGGGACTTTCCATCATTGCTATACATTTCATAAAGACTCTTTTTGGCTCTTCGTTTACTTTTGCAGATGCATTTGCAATTTCTCATTTTAGCCTTGGTTTTTTTACTCTTGCATTTGGAGTTTTTCTTACTCCTTCTGTGCTTTCTCTTTTTGCTGGGGATTAATAATTCGTTTACAGGTTTAACTTCTTCTTCTTCTTGCATGGGTGCAGTAGCAGTCGGCATGGGTGCAGGTGATTCCGGCATTTGAGCATTATCCATCGGTTCAATTACAGGCTCTTTTTGTTCTAACGACATTATACATTATTAGAAGAAATAATACTTGTTTGGTTTATTTTCTGTTCTCTCAATCTGATTCAAATTTTTGCGAAAAATCTTGGAATCAATTTCGTATCCCTTGTAACAAACTCCATCATCTTTGTCTGAAGATTTATCTACACTTCTTTTGTAAAAATCCGCAGTTGACCCGTCCAAAATCCAGTGCCGGCGTTTAATCCCTAAATGCCGATAATCTTTGTAAATCCGGCAAAGTCGGAACAAATAAAAAAACAGCTCGGTAATGTAATTGACGTAATCCACTGTTTCTTCCACATATTCTCCATTTATTTTGCAAATGAGTTCGTTGTAATTTTGCAGTTTTTGGGCAACATCTTCGTTTTTCTCTATGGGTGTGAAATAGATTTGTTCAAATGTTGCCGCGTAAAGTTCCCACGATTTCGCGGAATTATAATTGATTTCCGCCTTTTCTTTCAATTTGAAAAACGTGTTGATAATGGAGAGAATGAATGTGGCCAACAAAATATAGAACAATTGGTCCGCGGTTAAGAAATTGGAACCCGACCCGGTTTGGCCCGCGGAAAGCGCCGTGAACAAAGTTATTGTGAAATTAATGGGTGTTGAAATGTAATTCCAGAACCCGGCGTTGAAATATTTCTTTTTGAGTTGAGTTCCGATGCGCAAATTGAGATTATCCTGCACCGTCAACATGATTCCCCATATTGGAGAGAGATTGTCAATCACGTATTCGGAGTTTAATCCCTCAGAACTGATAACGGACGTGTTTTCCTCTAAATCCGGCAATTTTGGTTCAATTTCACTAATGTCAAGTGCAAATTTTTCTGAATTTTCCATTTAAATACGTTAATAAATTATTAACGTATTTTTTACAAACATTTATCGTCCGGAGGACCCAATCCCCCTCTCTCCGCGAATGGTGTCTGCGCCTAAATCATCCACCTTGTCCACCAACTCCACAAAAACTGGCATCAAACCAGGCGCACAAATCTGGATAAGACGATCATATCTCTCCACCAAATACCGGAGTCGTATGCAATCAAACATCCCAATCAGGGGTCCGCGATACCCAGAATCCACAATGCCCGTTGAATTCGCTAAGCGCAAAGGAGTCTTTGAAATGCTGGACCTAGGATGCATATAATAACCTGTGTTATAAGAGCAAATTAGACCATTGTTGTCCTTCTCTACGATTTGTGCGGAACACTTGACCTTGAAATCCAACTTTGATACGTTGTCAGAAGTGCACACAAACTCGGCATAAGGCGAATACAAATCAAACCCCGCATCAATATGGTGCGGATTGTTGTTCAAATTGGAGTTGTGGTTGTAAATCGCCTCGTAGTATTTGGCGTACATTTCGGGATCCGTTACGAAAATGCGCAGATGCATATACCTGGGGTAAAACTGGAGCAAGTTGTGATTAATGAACATTTATAGAAACAATGGTAATATATCTTTAAATCACTTTAAAGGGAACTCGTCGCTTCCGCTTCGCTTAACCCTTTTGAACCCATACTAAAATTGCATCAAATGGAAGGGGGATGAGCAAAGCGGAACCGTATGACGTAAGAGAAGCTTCGCTTTTCTGAATACCTTGGTTTTCTTTATTCCTTTATTAAATCCGTTCTAAATCCGATTGTTTTTTTTATATAGTCACAGCTAAACTCCTGACCTTTATGTTCTAGATTTATATCAAATATTACGAGTCTATTTTCTTTATTCTCTACTAATATTTCTTTACCGTCTATATAAAAATATGTTCCACCACCATTATTAACAGTATTTAAATAGATTAGAATTTTATGTGTTTCTCCAGATACTTTATTGTCTCTATGCTTCTGAATGGGTTTATTATTTTTAGATATTGTAATCTCGTCACTAAGACCGAATATACCGAATTCTTTAAATTTATCTTCATAGTTCGTATATATGTAGTTAGCTATATCTTTTGATTTATATCTAGATTGTGCGGAACCATTGTTGTCTACATACACGGATAACATTTCTAAGTCTTCTATAGATAAAAAATTGTCTATAACTTTATAGGCTTCTTTCATATATATACTGGTGAATAATTAAAATGTTTCATTACGCGCCCTTTTTTATAAAAACACGCATAAAGGAGGGGTTAAAGGGGAACTGCGTTCCCCTTGCAGTAAGTGGGGCTGTACCTGTAATAAAAGAAGAACAGCGGTCCCAAAAACATTGAGAGAATGATGCCTACCATTTTTTGGAAAATGGTTCCGGCTTTTCCAAAACAATAGATTGACCATAAAAATGCAATGAGACCAATCATAACCCACGCAAACGTAATTAGACCAAAAATTTGAATGGTGGTTTCTGTTTCAGTTTCTGTTTCAGTTTCTTTTTTGTCCATTATACAATAGACAAAAAATATTTATTTATGCAAAATGTGATATTAGGAGGGGTCTTACAGCCGTCAGGTTGCACCTTTGGGGCGGAAGCGTGCTTTGCACGCAGGACACGTAGTTCTCCTAACGTCGGCGCTCGCGCACCTTACGCATCGGCGCTTACGCGCCTTACGCATCGGCGCTTACACGCCTTATCCATTCATCAGCTTACTTGATTGGCACGCCGTAACCTCGCCTCTGCTCACGGTCGGCGTTCTGGCAACCGGATACCCAACTTTATCCTTAATGGTATATCCAGGAGAAGCAACACCATAAGCCAACGCATTGGCCGTCTGTTTTCCATAGGCAGTCATAAATGTATTTGCTGAGTTGGTCACTGTATCATATTTCAACCGGGTTAATCGGGCGCTAGAATCCACCCCACCTTGCGATGCGAATTTGCTGTTACTCGGCTTGTAATAAAGTGGAACATAAGGTGTACCAATGGTCGGGTTGGCAGTTCCAGTGTTAAATTGGTTTCCTCTAACATAGCCTGGATATATTGCGTTATATCCATTTATTACAGCATTCTCTGTATAAGTGGAATTGTAAATATTATAAATAGTACCCGCATACCCGCCTAAACGAGCGGATGGCTGTGTTTGATTCCTTTGTCCAACGGTATTTCCACTAATATCCGCCGGAGGATAATTACCCACCGATATTCCTAAAATAGCCTGGAAAGCGTTATTCAAAATGCGTATCACCGGAACAATGGTTCCACTCGGTTTTACCCACGAAACACCATTTGGAAGTGTGTATCTATTATCCGGATGAATTGTAGTATCTGTTGCAAAGCACTGGATTTGCGCCTTGGCAGACAGCGCATCATAGGCAAAATTAAACAAAAACACTTTGCTGCCATTGTTTATGTCGTTGTAATAATAACCTTTGTTCATAAGTGTAGTTTGAAAAAGCAAATTGAGTTCGCCCATATCGTAGTTACCATCGGCAATGGTGAAATCGTTCACGGTTGCGTCAACCCATTGATATTGGAATAACGGCGTTGAGCTAAAGCCTTTGATAGAGACCTTGGCGCAGTGGTTGATTCCATTGGGCGTGTAAATGTTGGGAATACTGTTTGGTGAACCAGGTTTGTAAGTGGGATCGCCGTATCGGATACTGAACACCTCGTTCTGTTTCACGGTTCGGTTTCGGCTTATCAAATACTCGTTATTGGAAGTATAATAGGTGTCGTTGGAAGCGGTGAACTTTCGCTTAATATTGCCTGAACTTCGGACCCGGCGTCTTGCGTCGGCGGATTTACTGCACGCCACAGTATCACATCGGTCGGCGGGTCTCTCGGTATTATTCACGGTCAAATTGAATTCGGCAACATAGCTAGGAGGCACAGAAGAAGCACTAGTGTTGTCAATGGTTCCACCGGGTTGAAAAAAAGCATCGCCGTTCACATTGGCGCGGGTTTTACAATTCGCATTTGTATTGGCAATTTCTCTACGATAATGTTTTATAGGAGGTGGTAAAAAGAACCCTTGTGTAGATGTTGTGCTGAATGTGTTGGTGTTCATTTTCAGACCGGCAACCACTTGGTTAAATGTTTGGCCTTTCCACGAGATGTTTCTTTTTTCATTCATATTTAGTCTAGCGGACATTATATATTTTATGAATACATTAAAGGAAACCAAGGTTTCCTTTTAAACCTTCCTTTTCTTAAAGTAATTTGCCTAAAAAGCAATTACAAATCTTTGTCTCCAAAATCAAACAAATCAGTAGTTTCATATTCATCAATAATTATGTATTCTGGTTTTTTTGTTCTTCTTCTAAAAAAGGACCGGATATACAAAATCAAATCGTCTAACCACATTATAGAATATAGCAAAAAAGTTTTTGTTGGTTCCCTATAGGTCTTTGACTTTCCCCTTTATAAAAGGAGGGGTTATATGGCGTAAAAGATGAAACCTTACTGTTTATAGCTTTGCTGAATACCTTGGTTCCCTATTATGCATTTGGAATCTACTTGGAAGGGTTTCTCTTTCTCTTCTTGCGGCACAATTCGCAACAAGCATTTGGCTTTCTTCCCATAAAGCGGTCTGGTGCATCCACTCTCTTTTTTTTTCAAGGTTCGTTTGGGTTTCTCGCCCTTGATGCATCTAGAGCGAAAATTCTCATAAGTATTTCGGACTTCTTCATATGTCAAATCGGATTTCTTGCTTAACATGGTATTTATCAGCTCGTGCAAATTAAACATATATTTGGAAAATGTTTCCCGATTCTTCATATCCGCCATTCGCAAGGGCAATTTCTTGAAATTCTCTTTCAAATTGGCTCGGCATTTACCGCACGGCAGCACATTTTTCAAACTCAAAATGAAATTGCGGTAATTTTCTTTGTCCTTGGGTTTAGGATTGACGGGATAATTGAAACTAATGGTGTGGAGTAAATGCCACGCACTGTTGCCCCAAATAGATGTGAGAAATCCGTCGTTGCTATCATAATCTTCTTGTGTGAATACGTTTTTCCTGGTCTTGGACATCTCTCTTTTACATAGCCTTGATAAATAAATAAATTAAAAAAATATAATTTGATAATTAGTTTTATTCTGGATTGATTAAATGTTCGTAAACAATATACGATGGCAAATATTTACGAAACTATTTCTCAATACATCCGACCTTACTACAGTAAACTTGTTATCTTAGTACTTTTAGGCATATTTGGATGGGTTGCTTATTATGCTTATGGAAAATGGGGACAAACCAAACCTAAAGCCAATGCTGACATCTATCAGCCAAGCGGTTCCAAGGATGCAACCGTCTACTTTTTCTTTGCAGATTGGTGTCCCCATTGCAAGAAGGCAAAACCAACCTGGTCGCAATTCACAAACAAGTATGATGGTAAAGTAGTCAATGGTTCCAAAATCATTTGCGTGGCGGTTGACTGCACCGATCCGGATAAACAGGAGACTGCCCAAATGATCAGTCAGTTCAACGTAACGTCTTACCCTACGATCAAAATGGTGAAGGACGACAATACCTACGAATTTGACGCCAAGATTACCGATGCAAATTTGGAGGAATTTGTAAAGGCATAAACAAGTGATTATACACATTTGCGTAAATCAGCAAATGTGTAGTTAAGTGGTTTGACTGAAATCATCCGCCCCTTTTTTTATCAGCGCCTCTCTCTCCGCCGGATTTTTTGCCAAAGTCCAAATAGATGAGTAGTCTATAAATCCAGTATTCAATAAAATTTCGTATCCAGGTTTTACCGTGGTTTCGCATTGACTTTTGTTAACCATCATATTTAGTATATACGAGAGATACTCAAAAATGCTTTTCACTTCATTGATGTTTGCACTACTTTCCGAATACGCGTTCCGAACTCCCAGAATTGTCGCAGGTTCTTCCCGACACTTTGCCAATGGATAATTGAGAAGGAATCCGCCATCTGTATAAAGCTCCCCTGCATATTCGGCGGGTTTAAATAAAATTGGTAATGCCGCACTGGCGTGTAATGCAGTCAGCACCTCCATATCTGGATGCGTGTGGTGCGAAAATTCTACAATTTCAAATGTAGAAAGTTTCACTGAGTATAAATAAATTGTTTTTCCGGTGGCTTTGTAAAACTCTTTTAAACTAACTGTAAGTTCCAAATCCTTGCCCTTTAATAATGGTCCAAATGTGTCTTGCAACACTTCAATTCCATAGATACCGCGGTTCTTGTAATAATCAAAAACATTCATCACATTGATTTTCCAGACATTTTGCCAAGGGCGTTTAATAATAAAATCGTCCAATTCGTCCCAGCTATATTGTAGGGCTAGCATAATTGCCAAAATACCACCCGCGGATGTTCCATAATAAGAATGGATAAAATTATGGGACCAAATGCCGGCCAAATTTGCCTGTTTTAGTGCGCCATATGCATTGAAGAACATAGTTCCGCCGCCGTTAATGACAATATTAAGGGGGGGCTCTTTGCTCATCCCTCCTTCTAGGACATTTTTTGTATTGGTTTTTTCATTTATCTCATTTTTTCCATTTGAATTTTCAGACATCAGTAGTTTAAACATTTAAGCAATAATTGTTTATATCATTAGTTATAAAACTGCACCGAAATGGGGTGCAGTTTTATTAAGAATGTGTGGGGTAAGAGAATCTTAACGTAGTTTTATTAAGGAGGGGTCATAGGGCGGAAGCGAAGCGAAATACGTAGTTCCCTTACTTATAATAAAAATCCCGTTTATTATATAATATGGCTTTTTTACTACCTACTGAAGAAGAAACCAACGGCAAAATCAATATTGACGAATTATACGAAAAGCAGCAGAAGAAGGATTTGAAACAGGTCTCTATCTTCAATAAGATTCTGAACCGCATCCATAACAAAATCAAAATCACGGCGCGCAGTCGCAATGGAGAGAAATACATTTGGTTTACAGTTCCCGAGTACATTTTTGGCGAACCGGTTTACCAACAGTCTGATTGCATTGCTTATTTAGTGGATAAGTTGGAGGACAACAAGTTCCATATTCGGTATATGCACCCAAACTCTCTCTTCATTTCATGGGCGCATTTTGTTCCGTCTTATGTGAGAAGTGAAATCAAAAAGAAAATGGGGTTAATTGTGGATGAGAATGGAAATGTCATTGAAAAGATGGAAGATGTTCCAGATGAAAAGTTGAATGATCGGCTTTTCCAGAAAGAGAAGAAAGAGACGAAGACATTTACGCCCATTTCAAATTACAAACCTACCGGGAAGTTTGTCTACGACGCCGAGTTTTTTGAGAAACTGGAGAAGAAAATTTCCGAGTAGTTCCGCCAACAACAATTGCTTTTTTTCGTGCTTCTTCTCCTTTTGTTATTAGGTCATTTTCCTTTTCCAACTTTTCTTTAAATATTTTGTCATTTTCTTTTGTTTTTTCAATCATTTCGTCTTGAATTGTCTTTATACTGCGATTTGCTTTGGCATCCATTTGTTCTTCTAAATATTTTGTACGATTGTTTTTTATGGTCTGTAGTCTTTTTATTTCTGCATTTTCTTTCCTGTTTCTTAAAATACGATTTTCTTCAGTTTTTTTTCGCGCTTCTTCTCCTTTTATTATTAGGTCGCCTTGCTTTTCCTGCTGTTCTTTAAATTTTTTGTCATTTTCTTTTGTTTTTTCAATCATTTTTTCTTGTTCAAGCCAAACATTGTTTCTATCTGCTTTTTCCATCCGTGTTGCTGCAATCTCTTCTTGCTTTTTAAAATTTTCGGCTCCTGTTTTTAATTCAATCGCCAATTCTGTCTCTCTTTTCTTTTGTTCCTCTTTCTCTTTTTCCTTACCCGATTTAATATACTCTTTCAACCGTTTTTCAGTATCTAAAGCTTTCTGGATTTGCTCTTTCAAATCTTCTATGTATTTTTTAATTTTTGTAACTTCATCTAGTTCTTCAAATCCTTTCTTCAACTTTTTCATTAATCTCTCTTTTTCAAAAACATCGGTTGACCAGATTTTAACCAGGTCTCTCAATTGTTCTTTTTTGTCAATGAAAGCCGGTTTCACAATATCTTTGAAACGTTGTGTATCAATCTCGGATTTTTTCTGAATTTTGCAAATAAGTTGTTTGGTTGTGTTGGCAATTGTTTGTTGAAATAAAGGATATTCCGAAGAAACAAAATCAACACTTTTATCTTCACCCTCTTTCAAGTATTTGTAGTCAGAAAAATCTTCATCGTCTCTGATTTCATCGCCGTTAATTATATTTTTGGTGTTTGCAATGTCGTAGAGTCTTTTTATGATTCTGTTCAGGATTGTAGAGAGTTTTTGTTTCAGGAGTTTGGATAAATTGCTTCTACCAGTTATACACATTTTCAACAAAGTATTGTAAAAATCATCCTTTGCTTCTATTCTATTTTTTTTCTCTTCATACATTTTTTTTAGTTTATCCATTTTTATGGATGATTCGTCAACACAATCTTTATTTTTATCAGGTTCATAGAACAGAGACTGTTCTTGGAAATCTTCTTTATCAGACGGCATTGTTGGTTCTTTGCCTTCTGATAAACAGTATGAACCACCGCGCATATTGCTTGTATCAAAATTGTTAAAAATTGCATTGATTAGTTCAACTGCTTCGTCGGATAATTTTCGGAAATCCTCAAAATACTTTTCAATATCGTCTGTTTTTTCAAGCAATGCATTCATTTTGTTTCTTATATTTTTGTATTTTTCAATTGTTTTTCCTAGGACTTCAAATATGTTTTTAATTACTGGAACACCAATTATCATTGCATTTTCCAAGAATTCTTCTATATTGGCATCATCCAGAATTTTGTCTACATTTAATTGTTTCAATTCTTTGTCTATAACAGGTTGTTCCAATAACATTGTGCAGTCGGATTCAACATCTTTGTTAATCGGACTGGCTGGGAATATATTCAAATCGGAATAGAAATCTAGGTCGTCGTCAAACATACTGGCTCCAGTGATTTCAACAATTTTCTCTACGGAGTCTGAATATTTTTTAGAATATTCGCCAAGGGTTGCCAATATCTTGTAAAATTCCGAAACCATAATTTTGTTAATTGCGTGTTCAAAATAGTTTTTGAAATCGGTATTTGTACTTAGATTGACCAATGCTTGGCGGAATTTATCCCCGGGTGTAGGAGGCACCATAATTTTTTGTATTGTGGATGCAACACTCAATGCCGTGGAAGCACCAGGAACCATAATGAGTGCTTTGTCGGTAACCTCACTTTCCAACCTTTTTGTAAGATTGTTACCTTCTTTTTCCAAATCTTTTGTAAAACTGTCGCCTTTACTTTCCAAATCTTTTGTAAAACTGTCGCCTTTACTTTCCAAATCTTTTGTAAAACTGTCGCCTTTACTTTCCAAATCTTTTGTAAAACTGTCGGCTTTGCCTTGAAATTTAGATTTCAAGCTATTTGATAGGTCTAATCCACCCCTTATTTTTTTAGTTTTTATATTTTTGTTTCTTAAACGTTTTTTACTCATTCTTATTATATGCTTACATAATTTTCAATATAAGTATTGAATTAAAAGGTAGTTTCCTTTAAAGGAAGGTTCAAAAGGAAACGTAGTTTCATTTAAAGGAAGGTTAAAAAGGAAGGTTCAAAAGGAAACGTAGTTTCCTTTAAAGGAAGGTTCAAAAGGAAACGTAGTTTCATTTAAAGGAAGGTTCAAAAGGAAACTACGTTTCCTTTAAAATTGAAGTTTAAGCCCCAGTACAAATGCAAAGAATATAAAAATAACCTACGTTCAATACCAGACTAAATACTATTCAACACATATAATGGAAGAAGAACATCAACCTGAAAAAAAATCCAAATCCAAAACTAAAAAGAGAAAAAGCCAGCTAACCAGTTTAGAAAAAAACAAAATCTGGGAAATTCTAGACAATGACTGCGAAACGGCTCCATCAACCGTGGAATGCGTCTACGAATCCAACCCCGACATGTGCACCAATTGCAACTCCATATTAATGAATGTGGACGACGGATTCCCCACCTGTGTGAATCCCGACTGCGGTAGAATATTCAAAGACGTTGTTGATTTAAGCCCCGAATGGCGATTCTACGGCGCCGACGACAAAAATGCGACGGACCCTACCCGCTGCGGAAACCCAATCAATCCATTATTGCAAGAATCGTCGCTCGGTTGCAAAGTGTTGTATACTGGCAAATCCTCCTACGAAATGCGCAAAATCGGCAAATGGACCGAGTGGCAATCTATACCCCACCGCGAAAAATCGCTTTACAATGAATTCATGTACATAAGCACAATGGCGCAAAACGCCGGTATTCCTAAAATATTCGTGGACGACGCGCTTTCCATCCACAAAGACATCTCCGAACAAAAAATGTTCCGAGGTTGCAATCGCGACGGTATCAAAGCCGCATCCATCTACATTTCGTGCAGACTGAATGGTTGCACCCGAACACCACACGAAATTGCCGAGGTATTCAATTTAGACAATGCAAGTGCTACCCACGGATGCAGTCTAGCTTTAGAGATTCTGAATAACGTGCAGCGCAACAACGGAATAGAAGTCGCCAATTTAGGCATCACTTTGCCCAGTGCATTTATTGACCGATATTGCAGTAAATTGAACATGAACAAAGACCACACAATGCTTTGTAAATTTATTGCATCCAAAGTGGAAAAAGCGAATATCATCCAGGACAACACGCCTCATTCCATTGCTGCGGGAATAATTTATTTTGTGTGCCAGTCATTCAATATGAGCCAGTCAAAAGCGGACATTGCCACTGTGTGCAAAGTGAGCGAAGTAACAATTAGCAAATGTTATCGCAAATTGGAGTTAATCAAGAACGATATGATTCCACCGTGTGTTATGAAGAAATTTACCGGAAAATAAGGGAAACCTACGGTTATTCCGCGAAGCTTACGCCTTATAATCCCATACTTAAAAGGGAAGGTATAAGCAAAGCAAAAAAAGGCGTAAACTTGTTGAACCGTAGGTTTCCCTTTAAAAAAATAAAAAGATATAGTAATAAGTAAAATGTCCGGCGATGAACCAATTTCTCCCAAAATTATTTTTATTGTTCCGTATCGCAACCGCGAAGCTCATTTAGAAAATTTCAAGAACCATATGAAAATAGTTATGGAGGATTATCCTGCGGATTCATACAAATACTTGTTTGTACACCAGCAAGATACGCGCGAATTCAATCGCGGGGCGATGAAAAACATTGGTTTCATTGTTGCATCCAGACTTTACCCAAATGATTACAAAGATATCACGTTTGTCTTCAATGACGTGGACAATATGCCCGCGCGCAAAAATATATTGCCATTTGCAACTAGCGCCAATAAAATCAAGCATTTTTATGGATATACGTATACGCTTGGTGGAATTATTTCGGTGTTAGGCCGCGATTTTGAACGCATTGGTGGATTCCCCAATTTTTGGGGCTGGGGATATGAAGACAATTTGTTGCAACAACGGGCCATTAATGCCGGGATTGGGATTGACCGTGACGTTTTTTTCAAAATTAACGATACTGAAAACATTGTGCATTTTGAACATGGAACAGAACGCATAATGAACAAGTTTGATTTTGAAAAATATTCCCAAAAAACAAACGAGGGGCTTTACACCATTTATAAAATGGATTACATCATTGATGAAAAAACGGATTTTGTCAATGTCACCGATTTCAAAACGGGGTACGAAGAAGTCAAACAGGCCAAATTTGTATATGACTTGAAAAATGGGAATCGGCCGTTGCAGTATAATAAGCGCAAATCAACAATGCCGATGCGGTTCCTCTAAAGGAAACCGTAGGTTTCCTTTGGAACCTTCCCTTATAATAGAAGTTTCACTTACGGTTTTTGTTGCATAACTTACGGTTCAGCAGAACTTTGTTTATGGATTTATACTGTTAGTGGTTTTATGTGAAGGAGGGGTCATAGGGCGTAGGCGAAACTTTGTTTCGCTGAACACGTAGTTCCCTTAAGTAAAACTGATTGATGGTGTTGGCAAAATTAACCGATCCAAAAAACGCTTCGGGTCTTTTTGATTTTATGTATTCAACCACCTCAATCGGCGTCATGTTATAGTACTTAATCAAATAACACGCGACAACAGCACACGACCTTTGTCTGCCTGCATGACAATGTACCAGAACAGGGCCCGTGTTTTCGTGAATTTTTTGCAAAACTTGGGTGGAATCCAGCAGTTGTAAAAGATGTTCAGATTCGTCTGGAGTATCATCTACTGGAATGCGGATACAATTTGTGCAGTTGGGTGGGAATTCCACGTCGGTTTTTGTGCAATTCACAATGAGTGTAAAAAAGTTTTCGGTCTTGATTGCATCTTTATTTCCTAAATACAGGTTTTCACCAATTTTATCGTATGCGTTGAAATACATCGTATACGATAAAAAATACATTTTTTAAAGGAAACCTACGGTCAACACCTTTTTTTGCTTTGCTTAGGGTCGCTTTGCTTAGGGTCGCTTTGCTTAGGGTCGCTTTGCTTAGGGTCGCTTTGCTTAGGGTCGCTTTGCTTAGGGTCGCTTTGCTTAGGGTCGCTTTGCTTATACCTTCCCTTTATTTTTTTATAATTAATTGGAGGGAGTTGTGTTAATCCTATCATATGCATTGTAATTCATTTTATAACATAAAAAATAAATTTATTTATGTTATGTTTAGGGGAACTACGTTCACCAAAGGCACCGCTTTGCTTAAAGCCTGATGGCTTTATACCCACCTCCTTCATAAAGGAAGGTTCAAAACTAAAAGGGAAGGGGTCATAGGGGAAACCGTAGGTTTCTCCTAATTGAATACAGGCTTTCCGTTCTTATAAACACCCGCTTCAATTGTGATTTCGCCCTCCTCGTCCGCTTCGTAAATGGTACTGTCAACTTCATTGGTGACATAGTATGTTTTTCCGTTGATTTGGATTTCGTAGACGTCCTCGTCTTCGCCTTCGCCTTCAACAACCTCTTCCTCTTCCTCTTCTTCTTCTACAACTTCTTCTTCTTCCTCTTCAACAACTTCTTCCTCTTCAACAACTTCTTCCTCCTCCTCTTCCTCTACTAAAACCTCCTCTTCCTCCTCCTCTTCCTCCTCTAAAACAACAACTTCTTCTTCTAAAACTTCTTCTTCAACAACTTCTTCTTCAACAACTTCTTCCTCCTCCTCCTCTTCCTCTACAACAACCTCCTCTTCTAAAACCTCTTCCTCTACAACAACCTCTTCCTCCTCTTCCTCCTCCTCTTCCAAAACCTCTTCCTTAACTATTTTTTCTTTTTTAATAACAACTTCCTCTTTGTGTTGTTGGTAGTCCGGATACTTTGTAAGCAACTCGTCTAATGCATTTTTCTTTGTATTTTCTACAATAACGATTTCGTCGTCAAATACAATGTGGTCGTCGGTTTCCTCAATGACAATGGATATGTTGCCTTCATCGTCATCTGACGACAAATCAATAATTTGGACAGCCTTCTGCTTTTTACTGAGTTTCTTCTCAAGCTTTGCGTTCTTGGATTCCAGGTATTGAACGGCGTACTCCAATGACCGAATGCGCTCAGTCAATGACTTGTTTTCCTTTGCCAGCTCCTTGTACATAGGCATCTTCATGAGCAACTTGAAGGTCTTTTGCATTTCTTTGGACGACGACATTTCTTTGGACGATGACATTTCTTGGTTATAATTAATTGTTTGGATATCTTTAATATTTTTAATAAATTGTTTTGTAAAAAGTTCAATTTT
>Ga0247722_10000909_pt1 | contig 17027 bp, 15 predicted proteins | sample MSEWelMarce3H_FC_FD_189094 | JGI IMG/M metagenome (GOLD analysis project Ga0247722, IMG submission 189094) | Subsurface sediment microbial communities from gas well in West Virginia, United States - MSEEL Well Study Marcellus 3H_FC | ecosystem: Environmental > Terrestrial > Deep subsurface >... | reverse complement strand
CGACTACTGTTTAGACATTATAAAACGGGAAGATGTAAAAAATGAATTAAAACAATTATTTAAACCAGTTATTCAGTTAATTTTACAAGAAATATACCCATATATCTATTTATCTGTTTTATTTTTATTGATTAGTTTTTTTTTAGTTTTAGGAATATTTATTTTATTATTGCGTAACAATTATATTTCGCAGGTTTCACAAGTTTTACAAACAACTACAACCACAACCAATTAATTTAATTTATGATAAAGGAAAATATAAAATAAAATAAAAAATTTTATATTTTCTCTATATATATATACAACATATACTATAAAAATACAAAAAATGGCAAAACGAGGACGAGGGCGAGGACGAAGCATTCGAGGCGGTAGTAATTGCACCGCTTGCACCCAACCAGACGGTCAGACCGGCGGTAAAATGTCTGGATTAAATCCCGTATCATTAAGCGGAGATTCTTTCGATAAATCGGGCAATTCATTGGCGAAACAAGCATTTAGCGAGTATTTAAAGGGAAGTGAAAAACTCGCATCTTTAAAGGGTCAAAATGCAATGATGGGAGGAGGCCGCAGCAAAAAACGAGGACAACGACGAGGTAAAGGAAAAAGTGCAAAAAAATCTTCGCGCAGATCCAAGTCCCGATCCAAGTCCCGATCCAAGTCCCGATCCAAGTCCCGTTCTAAATCCCGATCCAAGTCCCGATCTAAATCCAAGCATTAAACTCACCTGTGTTTTCTAACAGTGGCTGCAAATGAATATTATACCGCCGTGATCGGCATGAGGGGCGTTTGATTGTTGGTAGAGAAGAGAACGCGTTGTGTGACCGTGAATGTGGAATTTGCTTGAAAGTTCACACAACCTCTGTACTTGTTCTTCTTGTCCATTTAGCAACAAATCTTCATGAATGTGTGCAATCATTGCATCACACAAATCTCTTTCCAATCTTGAATACATGGCCGTTTTTTGTTCATGGCCAAAACATGTTCTGAAATATGTATTGTTTTCAGGATCATGATATTCATCGCGATCGATCTTATATTTCATTTGATATTTTCCAAATGTATCACATGAAACGCGCAAATCCAAAGTAACCGTATTTCCATTTTCATTTGTATTTCTGTCATCAATAGCGGTTTCTCTTGCAGTAGACATTTTATAGTGGCTTGATTGGTGGGGTACTACTACAAAATAACATATAACATGAACATTTTCAATTTTTATTTATAGTCGAAATATTATTTATTCATTTTCTGTAATTAAATATTCATCGTCGCTCACGGCGGCGTTATTCAAATCTTCTATTTTATTAGAGACATGCGGTGCATTATGACGGCTCGTATTGACACCAATCATTTTTTGCACCCTGTTTGAAATATAATGCAGCGGAACTTTTACAGTATCGTAAACATTGTTTACAAAATCAATATGTTCGCCCATTTTATCACAATTTTTTATAATATTGTTATCCAATTTTTGCATTATGGCGTCGAGCTTTTCTTCCATTCTCTCTACCTGATTTTTTAAAATCTTAATTTCATTGTGAATGCAAGTTGAACTGCAGCTACAAGATTCGTATTCTTCCGGGTTTACATTTTGAGAGAAACTGGCTAAAAATTCATTCTCTTCATATTTATTCTCATTCTGACTCTCATTCTGATTCATCTTAAATCAAAAAAATATTTTAGTATATATACAATATATTAAAATAATATTTATTATGCTTCAAACGAAGAAAAAAATAAGACAAGGACCTACGGAAAGTGCAACACTGTTTAGTGAAGGAACTACTAAACTGGGAAATGATGGAAACATGTGGATCATCGTCGTAACAGAATCAGGGGTGCATCGGTGGTCGCGCATAAACAAACAAACAACTGTAAAAAATAAAACCGTAAAAAATAAAACCGTAAAAAATAAAACCGTAAAAAATAAAACCGTAAAAAATAAAACCGTAAAAAATAAAACGAGTTTCTATGAACCAGTAGAAGACATCTCTCAAGAAGCGCTCGTAAAAATGACGAAAAAGTATAATGTAACTTCGTCAGGGTCCAAAAAACAGCTGGCAGAACGGTTATGGTGTATTTCCGGTTCGACAATGTCGACTAAAGACCTACATAAAATTGTGAATTTACTTTCAAAAGACGATCAAAAAAAAGTGAATAATGAAATAAAAAAACAAATAGAAGAGCCAATTACGAATTATATGGGAATGTGGTATCCTCAGCCGAAACCGTTGAACGATATGTCTAGATCCGAATTACTGAAACATATTCGAAAATTTAGAGAGAGTTATGAAAAGATTACGACCAGAAATCAAGATTTAAGCGACGAGCGATTACTAAAAGAAACAGACAAGGAGCTGAGAGATCATTTGAAATGGTATTTTAGTGATGCCGCAAGAATACAATCGGAGGGATGGTTGCGGGATTATAAGCCGTGACGAAAAATAAATGAATAACAAGAAGAAATATATTTGTGAAAGGATATTAAACAAATGAACATGTATATATTTAGCATACATACATATCGAAATAGTAACGAAGCCAATGGATTACATCAATAAAAATTATGTAAATCTTGCAGGTGGTGGATTCAAAGAAACGACGAGAGAAGTTGGTTGGGTTATGAAAAATGGAGAATGGTGGGCAGATTATGCCGATAAATTGGAATGGTATCAAAAAAGTGACGGATTATGGATTCAAAGATATAAAAGATCGCTTTGAAACAGGTTTGTTTCTTAACGGTTGATAATGATGTTTTAGTTGTTTTATTTGATCATGTTTCAAATTAAAATTGATTTTTTATACTTATAATTAAAAAATCAATAATAAAACAAAACGAGTGGTCAGTTGAAATATTTTTTACATAATTCAAACGTCATGAAAGCGGTTGCGTGTAAAGGTATTGCGCGCATAAGCGCATAATGAAATCCCCTGTAAAGTCCTCGGTATCCTCCATCATTCAAAACTTCTTTTAGTCCTTCTTTAAATCCAAGTTGTCGTTCTTTGCACGCTTGCAAGTGCGTCTTAATTCTATCTTGCGGATATATGAATATCCAAGATGCGCATCCGGAAAATGCGCCAATAAAAAATGAATCGAGTGGGTGTATTTCTTCTTTTTTTATTTCTTTTTGTATTCCGTTTTTTAAATAATTATACGTTGAAAAATAAATGGCAAATCCAGGTGTCTCTCGATAAAACGTTGCACTCAATCCTTGAAATAAAAACCTTCGATTCCACATTTGTTTTTCGAGGGTTTGATTTGTTTGAAGCAATATTTTAATTCTCTCGAATGGTGTAACAACGAAACTTGCAGTTAGTCCTGCGAGCCCTCCGCTAATAAAATCGCTATTGGTGTATTTTTTACTCGTTTCATAGGTTCCAAATACAATCGCTTTTTCTAGCCCGACGCCGAAAAGCGGAGCCGCAACACCTTTATACAAATTTCGTATGTTATAATTCACAATTTGTTTTTTTTGTATATTTGTTTTTATCGTATCAAAGGGGTGGCTCGCGACAATTCCCGCCATTCCCGCCATATAACCATATCCAAAGTTTCGCATGATACTTTCTTGATTTTTACAATGATTATTGTTAGTATTGTTAGTATTGTTACTATTGTTACTATTGTTAGTATTGTTACTATTGTTACTATTGTTAGTATTGTTACTATTGTTACTATTGTTACTATTGTTACTATTGTTACTATTGTTAGTATTGTTACTATTGTTAGTATTGTTACTATTGTTGTTATTTTTCATTATATATCTTGCAAGTATAAACATATACTAGTTTATAAAAGTGTCTTTAATATATATAGTAAATATAGTAAATAATTTCTTTTTTATACAGCCACTAAATACTTTACCAGATTCAATAATCCAAAACTAAGAGTTAATGAGAATAGAAACGATAGAGCTCCCCCGTTTCCAGCACCCACTTCACTATAAAATGGCTCCAAGTCATCAAATACATTCATTCTGTATATAAAAACATCCAGCGCGTATCCAATGAAATATGCTAAAATAAAAAATATAAAGTAGACCATGAATGTGCTTGAAAATAAATGGTGCGATTTTGTGTTTGGCAAATACGTGTTGAAAATGATGTTATATAAAATCATTAAAATGATTGTCGCGGCTGCTACCGTGAGTCCTGCATAAATCCCGGCACCAACAATTGATTTTTTTTTAAAGTAGGGTGAAAGCGACGTGAATGCTTTTATTTTTGAATATTTCGACAAGTCATTCAAAATATTGTCAGATACGTATGCCACACAAAAGTTGATGATGATAAACAGAACTGCAATTTTAGTATCGTTGTGCATTATTTTAATGAATATTTATTTATTTATTTATTTATATAAACTAAGATTTTATAAAATTTAATATAAAATTTATATAAATTTTATATAAATAAAAAATTTATATAAATAAAATACCATCGATAAATAAACAGAAAACAAAACTTGTTCAAATAACTATTTCTAAATGAATAACTACATTCATTCTCTCAGAAACATCATACATGTTTTCTGTATTTATCATTGGAATCCCGCATTTTTTTAATGTAATTGTTTGATGCGTTTTAAACTCCAGCGTATCAACTGGAATATCAAATGAAATCGACTCGGTAACTGCAACCGTAAGTTTGGTTTGATTAAACAACGTTTCAACGCGAGTTCTTACGTCAATATATATATTATTTATTTCGTCAATGTAAATGTGGTCTGGTAAATTTGGAATGCATTTTACAATTAATTCTCGTTTTAGTTGGGGGTCAACATTCTCATCAAAACTATTTAAATTATAATAGATCTCGGTGTGCCACAATGGAACATAGTATATTTTTTTTTCATGCTCTACCACCTGTATATTATTTTTGTCAAACAACTCGGAAATAGTGGGCTGAATAATGATAATGTCATTTTCTTGAAGTTTCTTTTTAATAATTTGATGTATGCCGGTTAACCGTTCTGAACTAATTTCTAAAATAGCGTAGTACTTTACAATTAAATGATGTATGAATAATAACGATTCGCGATCCATATGATTAAACATTGCAGATGTCAGTGTTTCGCACTTGTTCATAAGTATCGGAATTATAATGTGAAGAGCCGCAATTTGTGTTTTTGAAAACTTGTTCATGAGAGAATTGATAAATTTAGAAAATAATTGAGAATAACCATATTCGTGTTCGTGTTCGTGTTCGTGTTCGTGTTCATCATCGCGCTCATCATCGCACCCATGGTTACCGTTGCTGCACTCGCATTTGTCATTGTTGTATTTGCCATATAAGAACAAATATGCTTCATTAATTTCTTTAAATTTTGTCGTCGATTCTTCTTGAGAGTTGACATTTTTATCTGGATGATATTTCAACGCTGCAATCCTATATTTTTTTTTTAATTCATCAAGTGTATATTTTTTGTTGGGCAATATTCCTAATAATGTTTGATAATTTTTAATTTTTATATTTTCATCATTAATGCGTGAGCGTGAGCGTGAGTGTGGTCGCGACTTCATTATATTTGTGTATGTTTATTATTAAGTTATATACGTAATTTTCTAAGTGATAAATTGGTCTATAATTATTATTATAATATTGAAGAGAACTATATGTATGAATCAAAATGTCAGATAAATTCATAACATTCAAATAGTTGTGTTTTATTAAATCATCGATAATGAACCAAATACATTCTCCCAAGTCATAGTTATAAATAAGAATGTCATACAGCATGTCTCGCATCGATAAAAATGATATTTCGTTTGGATTTTTTATTTGTTCAAGTATGTTATTGCATATTTTTTCGTGAGGGTGTGTATTGAAACGGTTATTAAAAGGTGGAGATGGAGAAAGAGTTGAACTACAGTTTTCTTTTTTATTATCTTTTTCTTTTTCAATGACCGAATTTAAATTTTCCGAAATGTGAGTTATAGCAAGTGCGTTGTTTTTTATTTTTAAACCATCGGTCTCATTATTTATGACAAGACATTTATTATAATTTGTTATCGTTGGTTTAGGAACATGAACCATTTTGCAGTTATTTAGTATATTATCTGGGATGAACCCGACGTGTTCTGTTACAATAATGTATTTAAATCGAACGGAGTTAATGCCTTGCATGTAACTATAAAAATTATCCAATAGTTCGCTATTTATTTTGTGAAAATTATAACATACAACGATTCCTACTTGATTATGAGAGAGGGAAGAAATAACAACGTCGGTTATTTGAGTGTATATTTCATTCCACAACAGTTTTGCATTACAGCCAAGCAAAGACATGTCAACTTCAAAGTGAATGTCGCTCATTTTTATAAGGAACTGCTCTTTATCATAATTTATGGTTAATCTTTTTTCATATTTTAGGTCGCTCTGACTATATTTTCGTATGCATGACAATACTTGTGTATATTTACCAACGCCGACTGGTCCGTAAAATATTAAATTTTTCAAGTTATGAAGTGACGATGGGAAATTTGAGAACAGTGCATTTAATTTAGGATGCATGGATTGTTTTTTATGTTTTTGTATATAGTCGTCAAAATGATACAAATGTTGCATTATTATTAAATTATTTGTTAATTATTTTTATTTTTAATTGTTGTCTTAAATACTTTTATCTATTTTAGTGTTTAAAATCTATTTAATATTATTTTTATTTTTATAAATTATAAATTAAATAACTTGTAAATTAAATAACTTGTAAATTAAATAACTTGTAAATTAAATAACTTGTAAATTAAATAACTTGTAAATTAAATAACTTGTAAATGTTAAATAATAAATATAAAAATGTAAAATTATAATAAAAATAGAATTAAAAGCTTGTGCATGTTTTAAATAACAGATTATAATAAAAGAATAGATTGGATTAAGATAAAATGGTTCACACACGAATGGAAGAATTAATTACAAATATGGTGAATAATGTTCAAATGGAGAATGATGATGTAGTTCATCTGGATATTATTTTAAGCGGAGGCGCATTCAATGCAATTTATTTAGTTGGGTGTTTATATTTTTTGAGAGAAATGGAATGCAAACATAAAATTATGATTCATAGAATATCCACATGCAGCGCAAGTTCCTTTGTCGCGCTGTTCTATTTGACGAATAATTTAAAATTGTTTGAAACAAAGGTATACAATATGATTGTAAATAATTTTAAAAGTAATAAGAAATATATTTTTTCGGAGAGCGATGTTACTACTGTTTTCAATATGATAGAAACAACGCTTTATGAAGACGAAGGTCTTACCGAATATGAAGTTTTAAAAAAATTAAACTATAAATTATTCATTACATATTTTGACATAAAAAAATGCAAGAGAGTGGTAAAAAAAAAATACAGATCGTTGCACGATGTCTTTGAAACGATAAAAAAATCTGCGCACATTCCATTCATTACAACAGAATGCATGTTGTATGATAATCGATACATGGACGGGTGGCAACCTTATATTTTTAAAACACGAAACCATTCAACCACGACGTCAAATGTAATTAAAAAAAAACAATTATTTATCGATTTGCTTGGTGTAGATAAAATTAAAGATTCAATTGTTTTAAAAAATAATAAAAAAAACAGGGATAAAATTTTAAACGGCATATTGGACGCATATTCTTTTTTCAATCAAAATGGAAAATATGAAACGGCAATGTGTGGATATTTAAATAATCAAAGCATTACTTCTTACATAAAGTATTATTCACTTTACATTTTTTCATACGCGCTTTGCATATTTTTATATTTATATGCATTTATTTTTCAAATTCCTTCTTCTGAATTCATGAACACGTCTCTCGTTAAAATGTGTTTGGAATTTGTTAAAAACGCGTTTTATCGTTTTGTTGAATACTGTTGTATATAATGGAATCGAGTTGTCATAGTTTGTTTGTTTATAATTTATACGTTCTAATAATATTCTAACAATATTCTAATAATATTCTAATAATATTCTAACAATATTCTAATAATATTCTAACAATATTCTAACAATATTCTAACAATATTCTAACAATATTCTAACAATATTCTAATAATAATAAACAAAAATCATATAAAAATATATAAATTATAAACTATAACTTAAATATTATTATTTATTTCATACTCATTTATTTATTAATACATTATTACATTTTTAATTCATATGAACTTGGTATTTAAACCAACAGTGAATGATGAATGCGACAGTCGCCTTGACAGCGATTGTTGTCATGACGATGACCGACCTATTATTCGTTCCGAGTATATACATTTTAGCGACCCGGTTCAGAATGCGGTTATGAATGACAGCTATTTCATTCGAATCGTTTATTCGGATGATGACGTATCCTTAACCGGTTTAATGATTCCAATGTATTTTAATGCCATTACTGTTTTAAAATCATTTAATAAAAGTGTAATCATGTATGATTTACATTCGCACAGGGACATGATTTCAAAAATATGCGATTTAGAGTTTTCCATTCTCGATCGATATAATCAATTTTTAAAAATGTATCAAAATTCTCATAAGTTTCCTGTTTATAATTTAACGACTCAACTAAGATCCTGTAGTGTAAAATTGTTTGACGACATTGACAAAAAAATGGATGAGTGTAATCTTGTTTTAAAAATATCAGGAATATGGGAAAATGATAAAGAAATCGGAATTACATTTAAATTTCTTTTATTGTGTTGATTGTGTTGATTGTGTTGATTGTGTTGATTGTGTTGATTGTGTTTACAACTTTCTGACTTTCTCTAACAAATATAAAATTTAGTAAGGATGACTTGAATAATTCCAAGCGCGCAAAAATTAAGTAGTGTTAATATTACATTTAAATACATGATTCCTATTCCGGTAAGATTGTCTCGGTCTGACATGTTGCACGTTGCTCCTCCTCCGTTAAAGCACTTCATGTTTAAAAATAGATAATAAAATGTAATGAATATCTGCATGAGCGTGAGTGAAGTTGATATTGCCGTAAAAGTGTCATACTCGCTGGATGTTATGTCTTGTGCGCTGGTAGTAACGGTTTGATACATTAGAATTCCGACTACAATGCATATTAGGAGAAGCTGTATCAAACTGGGCAGCACTGCTCCGCTAAAAAATGAACTGCCTGATCCGGTGCTGTAATAAAATTTTAGCACCATTAACATTGCGCCAAATAGAGAGAGCCCGACGAGCCCTAGCCCGACAAGTGAAGCGACATTTGTATTTAGTCCGTATTTGATTAGTATTCCTACAGCCGATATTGCTGCGCACACTTTTAGCGTGTATGATATATTTGATCCGACGGAATTATTCATTAAACTGCTTTTATGTAAAAATAATAATATTATTTGTATCTATATATTGTAAATAAATAATAAATTAAAAATATTTTATAATTTATTATTAACTTTATTGTTATTTTTTGAAAGTGCTAAATTTTAGAATTAGTTGTTGTTATTTAATATAATTTCATTAATTCATTAATATCGAAAAATAACGATTATATTATATGTCATCTTATAGCAATCTTTATAAATATGTTGAATGTTGCGACGGTTGCGGTTCTGGTTCTCAAGGTTCGGTAGGACCAACAGGTTTTACGGGTCCAACCGGACCTACGGGATCAACAGGATTTACGGGTCCAACGGGACCGACTGGTTTTACGGGACCTACGGGACCAACAGGATTTACGGGTCCAACGGGCGCAACAGGACCAACGGGGGCAACTGGAGAAACAGGTGCAACTGGACCTACGGGGGCAACTGGACCTACGGGGGCAACTGGAGAAACAGGCGCAACAGGCGAAACAGGAGCAACAGGCGCAACAGGCGAAACAGGCGAAACAGGCGAAACAGGTGCAACAGGTGCAACAGGTGCAACAGGCGCAACGGGCGCAACGGGTGCAACAGGAGCAACGGGACCAACCGGTGCAACAGGAGCAACTGGTCATACAGGAGCAACGGGCGCTACAGGATTTACGGGTCCAACAGGAGCAACAGGAGCAACAGGAGTAACAGGTCCAACGGGACCTACGGGACCAACAGGATTTACGGGTCCAACGGGACCGACTGGAGCAACGGGAGTAACAGGGTCAACAGGATTTACGGGTCCAACTGGACCTACAGGCGCTACAGGTCATACGGGAGCAACCGGCGTTGCTGGACCAACAGGTGCAGGTGGAGCTCTAGGATATTATGGTTCATTTTACGACACAACAACCCAAGTTAATACTGGCGTAAGTTTAGTTCCAGATCAAGCAAATTATATGAAATTAAACACTACTGCAGAAAATAATGGCGTAATTATTCAAAATGATGCATCCGGAAATCCGACTCACATCGTTACACAATTTCCAGGTGTGTATAATGTTCAATTTTCAGCACAGGTTGAGAAGACAAGTGGGGGTGGTTCAAGTGAAGTAAATATATGGTTGGTAAAAAATGGAACAAATGTGACATATACCGATACTAAAATTGCAGCAAGTGGTTCTTCAAGTTCTAGTTTAGAAGTGGCCGCATGGAATTTTGTATTAACTATGGCTGCGAATGATTATGTGCAACTTGCTTGGTATAGTACCGATCCAAATATTAACTTACTTGCGGCGGCATCAGCAGCCGGACCTCCAGCATCTCCAGCCATTCCTTCCGTTATTTTAACAGTTACACAAGTGATGTATACACAACTCGGACCAACAGGGGCAACTGGAGCAACGGGACCTACGGGACCAACAGGATTTACGGGACCAACAGGACCAACAGGTTTTACAGGGCCAACAGGGTCAACAGGTTTTACGGGACCAACGGGTTTTACAGGAGCAACGGGACCAACCGGCGCAACGGGTCCAACTGGAACATTTGGTCCTACGGGAACATTCACAGGAGATTACTTGTATTGGAATGCGAGTGCAAGTCCGGCAGCATGGAATGTTGGAAGCAGTAAAATAACGCTAGGTCAAAATGCGGGTCAAACGGGTCAAGGAACAAATGCGGTTGCGTTGGGCCAAGAAGCTGGACAAACGAATCAAGGAAATAACGCTGTTGCAATTGGATTTCGCGCGGGGCAAACCGGTCAGCACGAAAACTCGATCGTGATCAATGCTTCTGGTTCTGCTCTGAACACCGGAACAACCGGTGCATGCTATGTCGCCCCGATTCGCAATCCCAACACGAGTTATGATAACTTTTTGAATTATGATGCAAGTACAAAAGAGGTAGTTTATAATTATTTCATGTTGCCGGTTGGAGGAACAACTGGACGACCCAGCCCCGCAGTAACTGGTATGATGCGTTATAATAATAGTACCGGATTTCCTGAGTTTTATAATGGAACAAATTGGTTAAGTTATCAAATATATCCAAATCTTATATTAACAAATCCAAGCGGATCAAGTACAACGTATACTATAACTGGAAGTTCATTTAGCATAACACCGTCATTTACAAGTACATTCCCATACTATTATAAAATTGTGGTTACTTCACAAATCGCGCTGACATTCACATTGAATGGTGCTGGAGGTGGAGGCGGTGGACAAGAAGGTGCTTCTACTGGTGGTAACGGAGGCCAAACTATAGGAACATTTTATTTACTACCAAACAACGCTTATTATTTAGTTATAGGTCAAGGAGGACTTTCGCGTGGTGCTGGCGCAGGCCCGTCAACCGGTCCACCGACATCTGGTATTGGAGGGGGGGGATTATCGGGCACACAAGGGTTTGGTGGCGAAGGTGGTGGTTTAACAGGATTGTTTTTAAATAGTATAACATTAGGGTATGAAACATCTGCTGGAGGTGCTGGTAGTTCTGTAACGAAGGTTCCGGGTGTAAATACAACAGTAACTACGGGTTCGGGTTCTGGACCTCTTTTGATAGCCGGTGGTGGAGGTGGTGCATCGTATGATGACGCTGTAACGCCTGGTGGTGATGGTGGTGGTGGGGCTTCTGGACAAAACAATGGTGTGATTGGTACAACAAGAGGAGGAGATGTGGGAGGTGGAGGTGGAACATTAACTGCAGGTGGTGCCGGATCTGACCCCGAATCTCAATCAGGTGACGCTCTTGTTGGTGGAAGTCCGAGTACTTCGGGTGATGATGGAGGTGCGGGAGCGGGAGGTGGAGGTTACTTTGGAGGTGGAGGGGGTGATGGTGATGGAGGTTCTGGCGGAGGTGGTGGTTCTGGATTTTATTCTGGAGTTTCAGGTTCACTTACAACAGCATTAGTATCATTTGTAGGATCGGTTACTGGAAATGCTGGTGCAGGTTCTGCTGGAGGAACAAAAGCAAATCCTGGTACAAATGGTTCGGTTACTATTACATTTTTCAGTTTTTAATGTGTTTTGCACATGATTACTTTATTTATTTACTGTATTATTATAAAAAACAAATTGTTGAATCGATATAGAAAAATAATATATATATAATGTAGATTTACAAAACAAACCTTGTATATATTATTTGATTATAAAAATGTCAGAACCATCGCCCACCGAGCTAATAGTTCCTCTTCCTCCACTAAGAAAAGTTATAATAAAAAAGCCAAAAATTGACAAAAATATAAAAATAGATGATGTTAAAAAGGAACCAATTATAAAAAAAACTAAAAAAAATGCGAAATTAGAAAAACCGAGTCCGAAGCCGAAGCCAAATGAAATCTCATTTCACAATTATAACATTTTAAATGAGGAAAATGAAAACGGTGCTTCAGATTACAAGGTCGCAGAGCTAAAAGAAATGTGCGCGATTATTCAGAGAGATTTCGATTATAAAAAAGTAAAAATGAGCGGAACAAAATCCGAGTTAAGACAAAATGTCTACAATTTTTATCATCACACGCTCCATTGCATAAAAATCCAGTTAAAATTCCACAGTTTTTTACGTCGAAAATTAAACAAGTTAAGAGGGCCGGCTCTCAGTAATAGAGAGATTTGTGTAAATGAAACCGATTTTTATTCGCTTGATCCGATACGCGAGATTCCAAATCAGCAATTTTTCAGTTATCAAGAAATTGCCAAAGAAGAAGGGAATTCGAAGAAATCGTGTTATTATGGTTTCGATATTGCATCCATTTATAATTTGATACTCAGCGATAATGGGGTAGAAAATGAATACGCGTTGAGTCGCCGACTTATTTTCAACGAATCGAATAATCCGTATAATAGGAATAAGTTACCACACAATGTTGTTCGCGACATTTTAAAAATAATTAAACTGGATCGAATTTTGAGTAGGAAGCGCATTCTAAAAAATAAGAAAATGACAAAAAATCAAATGATGAATAATGGTGTAAACAATAACAATAACAATAATTACGAGTATGACAATAACAACTACGTTGCAGAAAATGACAACAATAATAACAATAATAATGCAGTCATGGGTTCTGGTGGTGGTGGCATGAATATAGCCCTTCCTCAAGACGTGCTTACACCGCACCAAAGGTTTCGACAGCACGTGCTGCGGCTATTTCAAACCATAAACGCGCTCGGCCATTACTCTGATCCCGAATGGTTTGTTGCGCTAACATACGAACAGCACATTACCTTTTTGAGAGAGCTGATTGATATTTGGAATTATAGGGCGGAACTTTCTCCTCAAGCACGAAGGACGATTTATCCGCCTTACGGCGACCCATTTCCTCACTACGTTTTGGGTTGGGTTACGCACCAATTTTACATTTACTTGTCTCCCGAAAACATTATCAATATTAATTTAACTGTGATTGAACGATTTATTAATTCGGCGGTTTCGGAAGCCGATCGGTGCTTGGGGTCAAATTTCATATTGTGCGCACTAACGCTTGTAAGCATTCCGGCTCGAGAAGCGTTGCCGTGGTTGTACCAATCTGTAATGCATGGATAAATGCATGCATAAAACAAATCAGAATTTTATAAATTTATAAATTTAGGATTTTTTCGTGAATAAAATATATTTCATATATTATATATTTTATTTGTTATTTGTTTATTTATTTAATTTAATTATTCTCTCCATCTCTCTTACAAAATAAAAATTAAACTAAAATAAAATGCAAAACACAATGGATGCAACCACGACGACATCATCGCTATTTGACAAACAAATTCAAAAATGGGTTGAAGTGGATAACAAGATTAAAAAAATAAATGCGGAATTAAAAGCGTCGAGAGAAATGAAGAATGATTTGGAGACATCGATTATGACAACGGTAAATAATAAAAAAATGTTGAACACGTCTCTCTCGTTACCGGATGGAAGGTTGCGTTTCGTGGAGACGAAAACGACGAATCCAATCTCTCTAACTTTTGTTGAACAATGTTTGAGTGAACTGATACCCAACAAATCCCAAGTTCAGCACATTTTAAAGTACATGAAAGAAAAACGAGAGATTAAAATAAATCCAGAAATAAAAAGATATTATAATAACTAAGTGAAGGGGGATATGTTTCTATTTTTTACGATTTCAAGTTGAAAGTGCATTAATTAGCCGTGTTTCTTCACGAAGACGAAGATCAACATTTATACTTTGAACTTCTAAAATTTGATCTAATTTTTGGGATTGTATTTTATTTTTATTAAAAAAATCTTTTACGTCAGCGAATTGTTCGGGTGTATTTAATACCGCAATATTTGCAATTTCAGTTATATTAATTTTATCAATGTTTTCTTTTATAAAATTCCAAGCAATGCCGCCATATTGATAATTTGCAAGCGCGCGGTTGAGTAAGAAAGATACATCTTGCGTTTTTACTTCATTCGAGAATGCAAATTCACATGTATTTCTTACAAGTTCGGCTGATTGAAAATTTGCAACAGCAAGAAGATAGCGTAATTTATTTTGCGGCGTGTTCGCATTTCTGAATTTATTTTTAAATAAATTAAAATCATTTTCATCGCCTGTTAATGAAACGATGGTAGTAACGGCGTTCAATAATTCAGGATCAGTAGCTTCGCCATTTTCTGCACTATTAAAAATTTCACGAGCTTTTTGTTGCGTTTCAGTATCGTTGGCATTATATGCCATAAGTTTAATAAGAATGCCGCGTAACTGTTTTGTATCAGTATCTTCATTTGGTTGTGGAGTCAATTTTATAGAATCAAGTGCAGGTTTTATAATATTTATAATTCGCGAGTTTAACAGGTTTTTATTGGTTGGAATAATTCTTTGACACTTATTTATATTGTCAGCGATTATATTCCATACATTAAAATTTCTTTCGTTGGAAAAGTTATTAAGGAAATCAAGGTACTCGATTGCAGAAAGACGATTAGCGAGTACATTATTCCATGCATCATCTATCAGCGCGTAACGTTCAACCACTTGCATTTTAGATATCGTTATTGCATCGAAACGTGCAAATAAATCTGCTGAATATGCAACGCGATAAAAACCGTAACCGTTGGCGTTTATAATAACCGGACTAGATGAATCTGCGACTTTAAAACGCATTTCGCGAGTATTTAAAATAATTTTCTTTTCATTTGCATTATCACCACTATCACGAAAATGAATTGGAACACTCCAAAGAGTTGGGTCTATTTGATTCGATTTAGTGAAAGTAAAGCGTTCCTGTTGAATAATAATTTCATTATTTTCTGTATCAATGTTAACATTAATAACTGGATATCCTTTTTGAAAAATCCATCCATTCATAATAGTGCGAACGGGAATTTTATCACTGGTTAAACTTTCCTCAATTGAATCCCAAAGATCATTGTTTTCAGTATTTTTATATGAAAATTTTTTGATATATTTTCTAATGCCATTGCGAAAACGATCTTTTCCAATAAACATTTCGAGCATACGTACCAGTGATCCACCTTTTTGATATGTTAATACATCGAACATAGCATCCGCTTCTTCTGGCGAATTTACGGGAAATTCAACAGGACGAGTACTTTGAAGTGAGTCAACTATAAATGCTTTCGAACGTTCAAATGCGAACAACGTCCACCGATTCCATTCTGGTTTATAAGCGTCGCACGCAGACACTTCCATAAAGGTGGCAAATGCTTCATTCAACCAAATACCATTCCACCACTTCATTGTTACTAAATCGCCAAACCACATGTGTGAAATTTCGTGGGAAATAGTATCAACTACCGCTCGTAGTTCGCTTTGTGTGCTATTTTCAGGATCAACTAAAATAGCCGTTTCTCTAAATGTAACACATCCAAAATTTTCCATTGCACCTTCAGCAAAATCCGGAATGGCTATAAGATCAATTTTTTTACCTGGATACTTTACACCAAAATAATTTTCAAACCATTTTAAAGAAAACGCACCAACATCTAAGCCAAATGTTGTAAGCTTTGACTTTCCAGGTACATGCAAGATGCGCATTAACGTTCCATTTACACTGATTGTACGAGTTGTTTCAAAGCGACCAATAATAAAAGCAACAAGATATGATGACATGATAATTGTGTCATCAAAAGTAACAATGACTTTATTAATGTTACTTGGATCTGGAACGCGGGATATTTCTGAACTGTTCGACACAACTGTTAAATCATTGTTAACTACAAGTTTTATTTTAAAAACAGCTTTAAATTCAGGTTCATCCCAACAAGGAAATACCCGACGACAAGAAGATGGTTCCATTTGTGTAGTGGCGATAACTTGTTCAACACCATTAGTATCTATATAAGTTGAGCGATAGAATCCAGTTAGCTCATTATTTAATATTCCCGAAAAATGAATTCTTAGACATACAATTCCTGGTTTAAGCATTTTTCTGGTAGTAATAATAAGCCGTTCCGTTTTAGAATCTATTTTTAAATTATTTTCTAATTTTTTATTGATACGAATGGATATTATATTAAGATTTTTTGAATTCAACATAATGGTATTCGTTCGGGTTTTTACACGTAATTTGACAATTACTATTCCCCAAAATGTAGAAGTGTCAAGATTAGGGACAATTTTTAAGTTGTAACGCAATGGTATTACGTTTCGCGGAAGACGATAAGGATCAACACTACTAAAATCTAAATTTTTATTATTCATTTTCATTTCAAATATATATATATATATATATAATGAAAGAATAATAAA